>Ga0209175_10001449_pt1 | contig 11897 bp, 16 predicted proteins | sample JI91814C2DNA_FD_187506 | JGI IMG/M metagenome (GOLD analysis project Ga0209175, IMG submission 187506) | Wastewater effluent complex algal communities from Wisconsin, to seasonally profile nutrient transformation and Carbon sequestration -... | ecosystem: Engineered > WWTP > Effluent > Algae...
CCCCAAAACCCCAAAACCCCGTATCGAATTTATATGCTTGATTTAAAATAATGTGTAAAATAAAAAGATGTACTATGTAAATTCTTATGTTTCAAATAAAATGAATGTTTGATTTAATAACAAAACTGAATAATTAGTTCATATATTATTTACTTAGAACGAATGAATAAATGAGTTTCATCACTAAAGTATATTTTGGTATACTTTCTTGGAACCATTTTCATTGTCATTTTATAGTCTTATGCTAGTCTTTCTCTTCTTTTGGTTTAAATTATACTCCGAGTCGATTGAAGGTCTTGACTGGGACAAAGAAGCTTAGTCGTAGGCAACATCTCTTTAGAGGACTTGACTATGATCTGTATTATTTTCCTCCTCTTCATTGTTTTAGGTATCATTGACATTATCTGCTTCGTTGATTTTCTGAATTTATCCATTAAAGATGTTAAGTATCTTAGGGTGATACTGAGCTTCATATACCTCTTGTTCACCTATAACAGTAGCATCTTGGGATAGCTTGTCTAATTTCATACCTCCATTTGTTGGATTCATCTTGCTAATTTCCTTCATATTTTTGTTGCTCTAGTGCTTTTGATAAATGAAATAGCTGGCAATTGCACCAACTATGATAACAACAACAATAACGACGAGAATAACTATTAGTTTTACTTAGTCATCATTTCCATTGCTACCTCCTGATTGAACTGTAATCGTTGGATTTTTATTAGTAGTGTCAGTAACTGGATTGGTAATGGTAGGTGTTCCGCCTGTATTTGTTGTACCTGTGTTTGAATTTGTACCAGCATTAACAATCACACCATTAGAGACAATAGTTGTTCCTCCAGCTGAGGCACTTAGAACTGGTGCTCCAAAAGCTGTTGGATCTGATTTAAGTGTGTTTTGAATAAGATTTTAAGCTGATGTAGCAGTTAATTAAGCTGCTTTAGGATCAATCTCGAATTCAACAATGACGGAACCTTTATAGACAGCAACAACTTTGATAGTTGAAGCGTGGATGCCTAATGAGAGAGCAACTCTATCAATGAATTTGGTGGTTCCACCAGCTGAATAGAATGCATCCATTGTCCAATCCATTCTAATATTTGTCTTGATTGAATCAACAGGTTTGATCATGATGTCACATCTTTTATCAATGTAGAATTCCAATATATTAGAAACACCAAGATATCTATTTTCTCCACATTTCTGTCCTTTGATTGGATCTAACTATTTAAGTTTATCATTCCATTTGTTAGCATCAAATATTTTGCCTGAGAAGTCAGTGACAACATAGGCACCAGGTTTGGTGTAATCTATTCTAAGAATCACACCAGACGTAGATTCAGCAATTAATTTAAATCTTTGGTTTCCTGGGGGTGTACCTGAATATTTAATATCATAGGTTTATACTATGCCTTCCCTTTGTCTAGTTTCAATAATAGAAGGCCATCTGGCTAGTCTAAGTTAGCCAGTGTAGAAGCCATCCCAAATATGGTCCATGAAAGTATTTAAAGTATTTGTAGAGCCTGTTACATTACTTATAATTTTAATTGGAGTGATCATTCTCTTCATTTTGTCATCATCAATGCTTTCAAACAATAGAACACCTAAATCATCATTTATGCAAAGATATCCATTCCATTTTTCTTAGATTGTACATTTATAATATTCTTTAATTGTGTCTTTGTTGTTAGCTACAATTTAGAAATTTTCGTCAAATTCACTTGTCCAAGGATAAAATTTGGCTCCTTAGAAATCTAAGAGTACATTGTTAGGAGCTGTGCAAGGGAAATTTCCACAATCATCAAGATTGGCCCAAGCGACTGGTGGAGTGTATAAGAATGCCATAGCTTCTTTATTAATGTTTGTAAACTTTGGTTTTATGAAGGTTGCCTTTGGAATGTAATCAGCTGCAAAACGATTGAGTTTGAAAAGCACTTGTTATTGACCACAAAATGTATTTTAAGATTTGTAGTTGAAAAATTGTAGATTATTGTAAGTAGTTTTTCCTCCGAATGATGCGTCTGACTTTATATTGTGAACTGGAATTTTAGAGGCAGATATAGGAAGAGGGTTTTTTCCTGATTTAGCATAGTAAGCAAGTTACAATGCAGATTTATCTTTGCATCCTGGATGATTTTTTTCTAGGCACTCATTTTCATAGGAGCAATCTCTAGCTTCAGTTTCACCATAGAACAAGGAGTCTATAACTTAAGCCTCTAAATCATCACCTTCTTGACCTACCATTGGTGTAGCGCCAAAGCCATTATCAATTAATGTCATGTTTGAGAAGACTACTTTCTTAGCACCATCTTTATGGAAAGAAACAATACCATCTAGTCCATTTTTGTAAGCAGTATATTTTGATGCTTCCATGCAAGTCTTTTAATCTGATTCACTAATATTTGCAAATATAATTGCTCCAGTGTCTCTATTTGAATGTGCGATATTGTCTCTGAACACTTTTTAATTTTTATCTTCACAAGTATGAGCATATACAGCAAATCCTGTGAATGGAGCTCCTGCTGCAACATTATTCACGATGCTAATATCTGAGCAAACATCATTATCATTAGCACATGAAAGAATAGCTCCAGTGGGTTCAAATACCATATCAAGTTGAAGAAAAGTTCTTTCTTTAACATCTATTACATGATTTCCATCTAATGTGATATTCTATAGTAATATTGAAAATAATATTTGTAAATCTTACTTTGTTTTAAGTACTAATACTAACTCCTCTTTTCACAAATGCGAAGAATACATTATTGGTTAGTTTAACATTAGCTGAATTTTCAAAATAAGCTCCAATACCCCATCCATCATGAATAGCAGAGTTTCTGATTTCACTCCAGCTAAGTTTGTTTCCTTGGAATCTAAGAGATGCTTTGTTTGTATCATATTGTGAACAGTTATTGATCTCAACATTGTCCATAAATGTGCTTCCTCTTCTCACAACAGAAGTAATTTCAACAAAGTCACTAGTAACTATCTGACATCCCCATGCTTCAGAATCATTTCCTTAAATCTTTACATTTCTTGATAGAAGATATACTTCTCCTCTCATATCAACTCCATTATAGTCTGAGCCAGTTGAAACGGGTGCACCATAATGATATGATTTTAAGGCTTCTTTAATAGCTAAAGCACCAGTAGTATTATCATAGGACACAATTATTGCAGAGTCTGAATCCTTCCATCTCAAAGTTGTAGGTGCAAGAGCAATTCTTTCATTTGCATTCCAATCTAACCCTGCTTCTACTTTCAAAGTTTTAGTACCAAGTTAGGCTGTCTCTAATAATCTAGTCATTCTCTTTCTTGGTGCACCATAGATAGAAATATTTCCAGTATTTGCGAGAATTTTATTTCCTGCTTCGATTGCTTCATCATATACAATCTATTCATTAGCTTTTTCACCATAAAGTGTAATTGTTGCAGTACCTCTGAATGGTCTTGTTTCATTTCCGATAACTAAGCCTCCAGCTCTGACAAAGATGTACCTAATAATTAAAATTTTATAACGAATTCGAAATACTTTGCATTTAGGTAGAGATTCTTTCCATCATCATTCTCATTATCGAATGTCAATCTTCCATTAATCTAAATCATTCTATAAATAGGTGCATTTGCATTATCAATATCATAGATCATGTTCCATCCGGCCTCAACAACTGCATCTTCACCAGCAAGAGGTACTTTACCGCTTGTCCATGATTTTGGATCACTCCATTTTCTGACATTAGTTTCTACTGCAACTTCAGTAATGGCAGTAAGACATGGACCATTACATCTGTATCCCTTCATCATAATCTTAGACCTTGATGAGTTTCTACCGTTATATACTACATGGATCTCTCTTGTTGCTGTGTCATTGTATACAATGTTATCACCACTCTACCAAGGTATACCAAGTTTTGAATTGTTGGTCAGAGTCTCATTGGCAATAATCTTATTATCACTTAGAGTAATAATATCTACTTTTGCTCTAACGTCTGTGAAATTGTATACAAAGTAGACATCTTTGTCTGTATCTTTCCATCTTATTGACTAGTCGACTTGCATTTATGTGAAGTCAATACCATATCTCCAATGTAGCTTATATTTGTGTCCGGTTACATATGGCATTGCCCATGATTTTAATGGATCTAGCTTACTCTTGAAAGGTGCAATTGAATAATCTGACACATTATTCATACTCCAGATGAATTCAGTTTTATTTGTGTAAAGATTATCGTCGAATTTCATAACTTTAAATTCATTATTCTCAAAGATTGTGGGTGCATAGTTATAATGCACGATTCTTCTAATTTAAACACTGCTTTTGCAAATTATTCCATCATAGGTTTAATTAAATACTTCACATTCTGGCTATACATTATGAGGCCAATAGGGAGTGGCCCAACCTCCATCTTTTAATCCAGGAATATTTTTATATCCAGTGAGTGTTCCATCAGTATCGTAGAAGATATCTCTGAATGGTGACTAATATCTAATCTTAGTTAGTACTGTGGTAGGATCGAAGTAAATCTAAGAGAAGGAAACGTGTCTAGCACCTGAATCTGTAGATGCTGGATGGAAGCAATGAGAGCAAGATCCGAAGCAAGCGTGGCCTGGTTAATCAAAGTGATAGAATCTAGCTCCGTTAACTTAGAAGTTTTCTGTTCTTGGTGTAATGATACCATGGAAAGAAGAAGTCATAGTAATATCTTCAGCATTTGCTGAATGACCAATGACTAAGGCATTAATAATTTGAGCATAGCCTTCAACTACATCAGCAGTCAATGAGAATTCGATACCTCCTACTAAGTTATCTGCAACCTTGAAGTTAATGAATCTAACATCTCCGACTTATTCTGCAATAGCACCATTTCTGTTGTTTTTCCAACTTCTTAAGTTATAGAAGTTTGCTGTAACTAATGGATTTTGATGATATGGGTCAGCGACGTTAGTTGCATTGTAGATTAGAGCACCGCATGGGTTGGCTCTTGGGATTAGTTTGTGGAAAATTCTAAGACCGTACTTTCCATTGGAATGAGCAACATTGTCACTGAATTCTCCGAGTTGAGCATTTTCTGGGCATATATCTTCAGTAAATGATGGTCCCATAGGATGGGGTTTAGTATCAAACCAATAGCCATATCTATCTGAACCTGCAGCATGATTATCCTTGAAGATATTATCTGGATGTGTAATCCAAAAACTAGCTGGGGTCTAATCAGTATTCAATAGTGACATTGAAGCCATTGTCTGTACTGCAAGGTTTCCTTGAATAAGATTCTTTGTCTCAACGGCATCTTCAATGAAGAAAGTGTGACCCATAGTATGATAGGCGACGTTATAAAGTACTCTAAGATAGTGGACTGCGTGAATGGTTACAGCTCTATTGTATGTGTGATGGATTGAGTTTCCTCTAATGTATGAGTTGTGGACTGTACCTATCAAATGGAAATGAAGTGGATATCTACCGAGTTGGAAAGCTTGACCCACATCTGTCAATTCAATATATTCAATTCTCCCAATTAATGATTCGTCTCCTGCTGAGTGAAGCATAATATGAGCACCGAATTAGTTCTTTTCTGAGTTCTTGTCTCCTCTATAAACGACGTTTCTTGTGAGAAGTCCAACCTCAGCTCTCATTTCAATGAAATCATCATCTGAATACTTATCAATTCCTGAGTAATGTTTGAATTCTAATGGTGAATCTAGTGTTATTATTGGCTTATCTGGATTAGCCCTATTAACATTGGTAATAGTTCTTACTTCTGCAGCTCTGTTGTCATAACCAGTAGGTGCAATGACAATCTTTTCATAAACTTACCAGTCGACTGATCTAATCATAGTAATTTTATTGGATCCAGCTTCAACAGTCTAGTCTAATTCAGCCCATGTAGGGTTTCTTGGGACTCCGTGGAAGTCTAAGATACCATTTCTGACTGCAATACACTTGTTACCATAGATTGGTAGCTCTGGTGATTCTTTATTTGAGTGCATTGTGATAATGAGCTTTGAAGTGTATGGGAATTCTTCTGTTCCTACTTCCATGTAACCTCCTGAAATCATGATGTAATGAGCATCAAATGTTCTCACATGGTCTGGATTTGCATTGGGTGGGAAAATAAGTGAACCTTCAACAATGAGAGCATTTAATACGGGTGTTGTGTCAACATCTACTAAAAGATGAAGTCCAGGTGGAATTGAGACAGATTCTCCTTCAATAGGAAGGAATTCACCTCCCCATGTATCAATAAGAGACCAGTAGTTCACATATCTGAAAATTCTACCTTAAGTGGCAACATTACCTCTACCAGCAATTTCGAAAACTAATGTTGGGGTTGGATGTAGACCTGGTCGCTTTCCTGTTAGGCAAGAAACTGAAGTTGTAGTGGCTGCTGTTACAGTACATACTACATCATCAATTTTAATGTTATAATCTGCAAGGACTGTTGAGAATCCAGTACCTGTGAAAGTAACAGTTTCTCCTCCTTGGACTTTTCCGTATCTTGGTGTAATTTGTTCAAGATTTGCAGTACGTGTGGTTTAGTATGTTACTTGTCCTGCAAGAGTTATTGAATTCTATCCTGATAAGGTAAGAGTAACTGGGCAAATGTATTCTGGATCGTTATTAGCAATAGTTTTGACACCTCTAAATTTCATTTCTCCAATTTTGCATGCGCCTACAACTCTTCCTTAGAATCTATAGTGTCTATACTTAAGATTATCTTCTCTGAAACTGTAATAATTCCATCCTTCGTGAATTTCATTTTCAACTTTGAATATATCTGTAAAGGATGAGTTATCATATGAGCCTTAGAACTTAAGTTTGCCTGAAAACAAAGTCTTATCAAATACTGGCATGAAGTACTTTACTTCTGAGAGTTAACCAATATGTCCTGAATCAGCAGAATCAGAGAACGAAACACCGAAAGAGCAAGTGGCTGATGTATCAAGATATGGAGTTTAGTTTTGATCATCTGTAAGTGTAGTTCTTCCTTCCCAGTTTGTGGCGAATACTGTGCCCATAATATAGCTTTCCTATTCAATTTTAAATTTATCAACTGAGTGTGAGGTTGAGAGTTTTGGTACTCTGCATTTCATTGTTGCGCTAGTTGATTAAAGAGCATCTAATTCGCAAGGTTTGTCACAAACTTTCACTTAATTTCCTGGTTGTGAAAGAGTTGTAGCAAGACCTGGAGCAACAATTGAAAATAGGCATCCTCCAGCAAATGAGCAATCAATACTGCTTGATGATGGAGTTCCTAAAGGATTTGAGATGGTAACAGTGCCTGATGCGGTGTGTTAAATTGAAGCTGTAGGGGTGCTCACAAATGTAAGTTTAGGATTAACAGCAGTGGCAGCTAGTGGTACTCCAAGACTGAAAGTAGCAGTAACTTGAGTGTCTGAGTCAATTGTAACTGTATTAGCATTTACTCCTTGGTAAGTAACAGTGGCTGTGTAGCCTTATATGAAGTTGCTACCAGTGAATACTAGTTGAGTATTATCTGATTAAATAGCTAAAGATGCAACTGCAGGCATTGAAGTACTAGTTTCATATGTGCATAGAGTTGAATCTGAGCATTATTACTTTTAGGTTCCAACCTTAGATTATAGAATTGATGAGGGTGCAATAGTGAGATCTGCTTTAGTCTAGCATTTTACAATACCGTATGCTTCAATGACAACTGATTAACAAATATCTTAGCCTGCGAATAGAGTTACAGATGATGATTTAATGCCTACACCCTTAATAACAGCAGTTAATAATGATCCACCTAATGAACCGCTTGATGGTGTAGTAGATAAGATCATTGGACTCAATTGAATTCCTTTGGTAGTTAGTTGGTCAGCTCCTTTAGGAGTACCAGATGGTAAGTAGAACTCAATATTCTTTGAAGATGATGATAGCATGCTAGTGATTGTGATTACTATTTAAGTAGCTGATGTTGAGAAAATAGTCTGTTCGACTCCATCAATTTTAAAAGTAACTTCTGAGATTTGAGTTGGGAATCCTGAACCAGTCAATGTCAATTGATAGTCTTGGACATCTGAGGAGTAAGTAATAGTAGGAGTATCGAATGGATCTAGAACTGGGAGAGTTGGTGCGTCAATCCATTAAAATATACAGGCAGCTCCATTGTTGCAAACAGCTTCCTCTGAGGTTTTAAGGAACACGATCAAGGGTTCTTCAGTTTCAGAAGATAGTCTAGGTAAAGTTCTGCATTTTATTTCTCCGATAGAAGTTTTCACTACGAGACAGTCAGTGGTTCCTATCTTAACTGGGTTGTCAGTGAAGTCATCTGAAGAAAATACTCCACCAATAATAGTTATCAAAGTACCACCATAAATTGAGCCCGAAGTTGGAGTGAAACTTGTAACTCCACCAATAGCTTAGAGTATAATACCTGAGTTACCTAGCATACCATATGACTCTGAGAATACATTAACTGAATAGTTACCGCTATAGATACCTCCATACTTAACAGTGATTGTCTTAAGAGTATCATCAACAGCGACTACATTAATTTACTTTGAATATTTTGAATTAGCAGCAGTGTCGACAAGGGTAACAGTAAGGTCATTAATGTCCAATGTGCGTGAGAAGGTTGAATCAACTGATATTACGATTTGTTATTTAAGAACAGGGGAGACTTAGTTGGGAGTTAATAAAGTTAATGAAGCGGGACTAGTTGATACTACTATTTATTATGTGCTATCAACTTAAGTATTAACAGTAAGTGTAACAGTATATGTACCAGCAGCTGGGAATTTAGGTAAAGTGCATTTTATTTCACCTGATTTTGATGATAAAGCTGCACATTTCAAGTTGCCACCGAAGCTTATATCTAGGATATTAGGTTCATTGAGAGATATTGGGAAGTTTGAACCATAGATAGTCAGTTTGGTTCCACCATTAGGGTTCACACCAGTACTTGGACTAATACTTGAAGCGGTTACTGTTACTATAATTTGATCAGGAGTAAGGAATCTTCTGTCTCTTCTTGAACCATTAGCAATTGGGATAAGTCCCTTTTTGTCAGTTAACTCTGGTGCCCATGTTCCAGCAACAACTGATTATAGATTACATACGATTTGAGTAGTAGTAATTGTAGAGATTGTACATAGGACATTTGAGAATTTGATAGATTCTATATCATTTTATAATGGAAGGTCAGTTCCTTAAATGGTAAGAGTAGTTCCATCTAATGAGTATTAGGTAATTTGTCCAACAGGTACTTCATAGACATATCCGCAATCGAGTGATGAGCATACAGCTGGTAGGTTATCAACAGTCACTTTGACTTGTGGTTTCACTTCATTAGTGAATAAGAATTCGAAGGGTACTGGCTCATAGAAGATTGACTCACCATGTTGTTTTGTAGTAGTAGAAGCAAAAGCCACATTATTTCCAACAGTGGCATTAGTGGCAGAACTTTCAATAATGAATTGTTGAATGTTTTTATTGATGTCTGTGAATCTAATCATGATGTCTCTGCCATCAACATAGTATGAGTAAGCAAGGCCATCCCAAACAGTGATCTTATCCTTGTAGTTGGGGCAAGCTTCAACAATTGAGTTTACTATTTAATATGGATAGTATGAGGTAGGGATATCTCTAGTTGCATTTAATGATCCATCTGGGAGCTCACACCTTATAATGAAGTTTCCAGAAAGGACTTATGATGATTTTTATGAAACTTTAGTGAATTATAAAGTAGCAGTTGTTGTTACTTTCTTGAGAATTGGAGCTTAAATGATAGAATCAGATGCTTGTTACTTAAGAACTGAGATTGTATATGTATTTAATTTTGATTTACCCATATCTTATACAGGGCCAGCATCATCCTACATATCAAGAGTAACTTGGATATTGCATCCAAAGTTCTTGGACCAGTAGTCATTCAATGAGCTTCTAACATGTTCGGCATTCCCTTTGCTGTTAATTGTTGCGGTGTAATAAGTAGTAGTGCCTGGTATTAAGAGATTAATATCAAAAGTACCCTCATCAGGGTTTGTCACTTTAAGTATGTGCTATTCTCTCATGTTTTCTGGATTAATTTGTAGTCTTTGAATTTCTTTCATGGCATTTCTATGGTTAGAGTTTTGAACATCTATCTCAACTGAAACTGTGAAGTAGTCTCCTCCAGTATATTGAATATGACTACCTTCAATATAGTAGTGGGTATCTTAGTTAAGGGTTAGCCATTCAGTTTACTTTTCTTTTTGATCAGGATTAAGATAGTTTCTATATTATGTGTACCCAGAATTTAATAATACAATTGCTCCAGCTGGATCTTTTGTATTAGATCCATTTACGTTCATTTTGAGAATGCAACCATCATCACAAGCCATGTAGAATCTGTATCTACCAGTGACAGGTGGCTTGAAGTAGCCATTATAGATACTTCCCGAATATCCATCCTTTTGGTTCATTGGTGATTCAAAACTTAGAGCAACTGTTGTTTCTTAAAGGTATGTTTCATTTAAACGACTCCAGCCTTAAGTTGAATTAGTAATATTAAAAAATTTTCTTCTAAGACCATTAGAACCAACGCTGAATGCATCAGTTGATGGAGTAGATTAAGCTTATGTTTTACATGTAAGTGTCTTAGTAGAATGAGTCAGTACTGTGCAGTCAACTCCATCGACTTTCACATTAATATTATTACTTTCGAATCCATATCCATCGACTTACAATATTTGGCCACCTGAGGTATAGCCTGCTTTTGAGCTTATTTTGCTAATAACAGGAACAACCTTTACTTTGTAGCAGTTTGTATTTTAGATGTCGCATTGAATCATTTAGCTGTCCTTTTATAAACTGTTACCAACTCTCCACTTAAGATTAACTTCGGCACTTGCGTTTGGTGAGAGTTCGTAAACATTGGCTCTGACGGAATTTAATGCCCACCCTGATAAGACGGTATCTTCTGTAACAAACTTCTCGAAATTGAGGGTCTTTCCATTGATTCTTCCTTCTACGAAGGGTAGATCGTGAGCTTGTCTAAAGCTTTGTGCTGATTTTGGATCAACATAGAATGAAGTCTCTGATCCGTGATGAACAACTCTTGGTTGCATGTAATAGTGCACAGGTGTGTAACTGCGACTCATTGTTATATAACAATTCTGCCCAGTTTGGCATTTAAGCTAGTTTACTACCCCTGTATTAGAGTTGCTATCTATTAATGAAGTTTGGAATGTGATCCATTCGTAGCCATCTAACTGATCATAAGTACGATTAAAGAGTGTCATAAGGGAGGGCGTTGTATATTAGAGTTTGCCATTATGAGTATTCGAATTGAAGGAGTTGTCCTCTATTGTATATAGTAATTAATATCTTGTAAAGTGGATTTTTGAGAATGATAGAGAATTATAATAAAATACGTACTTGACAATGCTTATCCAGCTTTTTCAAAGTTAGAGTCTTTGGTAAATAGCACTTAAAAGTTTTCAGGCGTCATCGACATTCCAACTCCATTAAACATGATCTCTGTTCCTCCAGCAAGAGATGCTGCAGAAATACTTGCAAAGTCTCCACGACCAAAATGATCGACTCCATATAACTCTGGAGTGATACCAACATCATTAGCTATAGGATTATTATTATCAAATCGTATTCATACTTTTTACTACGTTATTAACTGAGAGTAGAAGAGCTAGAACTAAAGATTTAGTGTAGCTAATCCGCTCGTTCGGTTTACTCTTTTATTGCATGCGCAAAAATAATAAATTTAATTTTGTGAATTAGAGGATCCATCTCAATTAAATTCCAAATTTTTAAGGCTATTTTAAATAAAACATATATTTAAAGAGAAGATAAAATCTCAATTACTCTAAGTTAATATTAACTTCTAATTTATAAATTTTCTATTGGTCAATGGCATAGGGGTTTTGGGGTTTTGGGG
>Ga0209175_10001451_pt1 | contig 11891 bp, 14 predicted proteins | sample JI91814C2DNA_FD_187506 | JGI IMG/M metagenome (GOLD analysis project Ga0209175, IMG submission 187506) | Wastewater effluent complex algal communities from Wisconsin, to seasonally profile nutrient transformation and Carbon sequestration -... | ecosystem: Engineered > WWTP > Effluent > Algae...
TCTTCAGCGGCCGCTGCCAGGCCTACACCACCGACGCCTCGGCACTGGCCTTCATCCGCGCCAAGGAAGCCCCCAATCCCGACGACTACGTCGTGCTGCCGGAAATCATCTCCAAGGAACCCCTCGGCCCGGCCGTGCGCCGTGGCGACGACGAGTGGTTCGCCATCGTCAAATGGACCATCAATGCCCTGATCGAAGCCGAAGAGCTTGGCATCACCCAGGGCAAGGTGGATGCGCTGAAGGGCTCGCCCGATCCCTCGGTACAGCGTTTTCTCGGCGTTGGCGAAGATCTCGGCAAGAGCCTCGGCCTCGACCGGGAATGGGCCGCCCGCGCGGTGAAGGCCGTTGGCAACTATGGCGAAATCTTCAACCGCAACGTCGGCGCCGACTCCCCGCTCAAGCTGCCCCGCGGCCTCAACGCCCAGTGGAACAAGGGCGGCATCCTGTACAGCCTGCCGCTGCGCTGAAGCTCATGCGTACCAGTTCCCGCGTCGTGCAGGCGCTGATCCTCGCGGTCGTCGTCGGGCTGTGCGTGCTGCTCGCCGTCACCACGGCCGGGCACCTGGAGCAACGCGGCATCCGCAGCGGTTTCGACTTCCTTCTCGAACCGGCAGGCTTCAGCCTCGGTGAAAGCATGCTGCCCGTCGACGCGGCAGATTCCACCCTGCTCGCCTTTGTCGCCGGGCTGCTCAACACCCTGCGCGCAGCCCTGCCCGGCGCCGCACTGGCGCTGGGTATCGGCATCCTCGCCGGCTTCGGGCGGCTCGCCGACAACCCGCTGGTGCGCGGCCTCGCCAGCGCCTACGTCAACGCCTTTCGCAATATCCCGCTGCTGCTCCAGCTGCTGGCCTGGTATTTCATCCTCACCGACCTGCTCCCCGCGGCCGACGCGGCGATGCACCTCGCGCCGGGCATTTTTCTCAGCAAGTCGGGCCTGAGCGTGCCCTGGTGGGGCGAAACCGGGTTCGAGATTCCCGAGCCGGGCGGCTTCGGCATCGACGGCGGTGCCCGCCTGACGCCCGAATATCTCACCATGCTGATCGGCCTCGCGCTTTACTCCGCGGCCTATATCGCCGAAACCCTGCGCGCGGCCGTTCTTGCACTGCCCCCCGGCCAGCGCCTCGCTGCGTTGGCGCTAGGCATGTCGCCACGTCGCGCCTTCATCGACGTGCTGCTGCCCCAGGCCTGGCGGGCGGCCCTGCCGCCGGTCACCAGCCAGCTCCTCAACCTGTTCAAAAATGCCTCGCTGGCGGTCGCCATCGGCTACCCGGATCTCGTCTCGGTGGCTGGCACCAGTCTCAACCAGACCGGCCGCGCCATCGAATGCCTGGTCATCGTGATTGCCGTCTATCTGCTGCTGTCGCTTGTCGCCGCTGCGATCAGCCACCGCCTCGAACAGCGCACGCTGCAGGGGCGCCCCGCATGAGACTGGACACACTGCGCCGCCGCTTCTTCGGCGATATCGTCAATACCGGGCTCACGCTGCTGGTGCTGGCCGCCCTCATGCTGTGGCTGCCGCCGCTGCTCGAATGGGCCGTGCTCAACGCGCGCTTCGCACCCGACATCGCCGCCTGCGAAGCGCTCGACCATCGCGGCGCCTGCTGGGGCGTGGTCGCCGAAAAGGCCCGTTTCATCCTCATCGGCCGCTATCCGGCCGATGAGGCGTGGCGGTCGATACTCGCCGCCGGGCTGATTGCCGGAAGCTGGCTGGGGGTGGCCACCGGCGTACTGCGCGGACGCTCCGTGATACCGGCGCTCGCGCTTCCGCCGCTCGTCGCCATTGCGCTCCTCGGCGGCGGCCTTGGCGGGCTGCAAAGCGTACCCACCGAACTCTGGGGCGGCCTGCCGCTCACCCTGCTGCTCACCGCCGCCGGCATGGCCGGCGCGCTGCCCCTGGGCATCGCCGTGGCCTACGGACGGCGCTCGTCACTGCCGGTGCTGCGCGGCCTGCTCACCGCCTACGTGGAACTCGCCCGTGGCATTCCGCTGATCGCCGCGCTGTTCGTCGCTTCGTTCCTGCTGCCGCTGTTTTTTCCGGATGGCGTCGCGCTCGACATGCTGTGGCGCGTGCTCATCGCCATCGTGCTGTTCGCCGCCGCCTATCTGTCCGAGATCATCCGCGGCGGCCTGCAGGCCCTGCGCACCGAGCAACTCGACGCGGCCGCAGCGCTGGGCTTCAGCGAGTGGCAGACCCAGCGCTGGATCGTGCTGCCCCAAGTGCTGCGCGCGGTCGCCCCGTCGCTGGCCAACAGCGCCATCGCGCTGTTCAAGGACACCTCGCTCGTCACCATCGTCAGCCTTTACGAACTCACCGGCTCACTGGGCCTCGCCCTTTCCGGCGACGCCCAGTGGCGGCCCTTCTACCTCGAGGCCTGGATCTTCATCGCCGCGATCTACTGGGCAGGCTGCGTTTTGCTGGCCCGCATCAGCCGCGCAAAACCGCTACGGCCTTGATCTCGATGATGTAGCCCGGCGCCCCGCACAGCTGCGCAGCGCCGATGGCCGTCCAGGCCGGAAAATCGCGGGTCAGATAGCGGTCCTTGACCTGCATGAACAGCGACAGATCACGCATGTCGTCGTGAAAACTGGTCAGATCGACGATATCGTCCATCGTCGCCCCGCCGGCTGCGAGCACTTTCTTCAGGTTTTCAAAGGCCTGCACGATCTGCGCTTCACGGCCTTCCACCAGCTTCATGTTCTCGTCGCGGCCGATCTGCCCGGACACGTAGATTGTCTTGCCCACGCGCACGGCCGGCGCGTAGTGGATGTTTTCGTAAACGGCTTCCATGCCCTTGGGGATGATGGCCTGGCGATCTGTCACGGTGTTTCTCCTGTGTTTGGGGCTGCACAGCGTACTACGAACGCAGGGCAGAATCTGCAGCCAGAATTTCCGCCAGCCGGCGCACACCCGGCCCGGCAAAATCGGGGTCGGCCTGCACCAGGTAGAGATCGATGAAGCGCACCTCGGCGCCCCCCAGCGGCAGCGGCTTCAGCAAGCCCGCGGCCAGCTCGGCCCGGATGCGTGCTTCGGGATACCACGCAAAGCCGTGTCCGGCGCAGGCCGCGGCAATCGACATGGACATGCTGCTGAAGGTCCAGCGCTGCTCCACCTCGACGGTCGTGGTACGGCGATCGCGGGTCGAGCCCGTAGCCCGCACCGGCAAATGCCGCCATGGCCGCAAATCGCCCTCGCCCAGCTCGCGCCCCAGCTGGTGCAGCGGATGCGACGGTGCCGCCACCGCCACCAGCCGCACGTTGATCAGCGGCACCCCCAGAAAGCCCGGCGGAATATGCGGCGTGATGGCGATTTCCGCCTGCCCGCCCAACAGCGCCTCGCCGGTACCACCCAGCACCGATTCGATCACCTCGACCCGCGTGCGCGGCGCCTCGACCCCAAAACGGGCCAGCGCTTCGATGAGCCGATCGGGCGGATAGAGCACCTCCACCGCCAAGCCGATCTCCGCCTCCCAGCCGGCCGACAGCTTGCGCGCCGCCAGCTCCAGGTCACCGGCCTCGCCCACCAACGCCAGCGCGCGGCGGTAAAGCATGTGCCCGGTGGAGGTCAGCACCGCCTTCCTGCCCTGGATCTCGAAGGCGCTCACGCCAAGCATCGACTCGATCTTCTGCACCGCGTAAGTCACCGAAGACTGGCTCTTGTGGAGCGCCTCGGCGGCCTGGGCATAGCCGCCGGAATCGACCACGGCAATCAGCGCACGCCATTGATCAAGCGCGATATGAGGGGTGGGAAGCACCGTCATCATCTAACCATTCGATGGATTTAAACGAAATCTTGTACTTTTTTATCTCTCCGGTAAATCGTTTAATACAGCCATCGCAACCCGACACGGAGTCACTCAAATGAGCACCCTTCTCAAGATCAACGCCAGCCTGTTCTCCAACCACGGTCAGTCCAGCCAGCTCACCGAGCGCTTCGTCGCGGCCTGGCAGGCCAGCCACCCCGACACCGCCGTCGTCAGCCGCGATCTCGCCGCCGATCCGGTTCCCCACCTGGATGGCGCCCGCTTCACCGCCTTCTTCTCCAAGCCCGAAGAGCGCAACGCCGAGCAGCAAGCCGTGGTCGATTTCTCCGACGCGCTGATCGCCGAACTGCGCCAGGCCGACACCGTCGTCATCGGCCTGCCCATGTACAACTTCGGCGTGCCCTCCACGCTCAAGGCCTACTTCGACCACATCGCCCGCTCCGGCGTCACCTTCCAGTACACCGCCGAAGGCCCCAAGGGTCTTCTCACCGGCAAGAAGGCCTACATCCTCGCCGCCCGCGGCGGCCGCTACGCCGGCACCGCGAAAGACAGCCAGACCACCTACGTGCGTGATTTCCTCGGCTTCATCGGCATCACCGAGGTGGAATTTGTATACGCCGAAGGCCTCAACATGGGCGACGACAGCAAGAACAGCGCCCTCGCCGATGCCCACAAGGCCGTCGCCGAACTCACCGCCTAAGCGAGCAACCCGAGCTCGGAGCGCATCATGACGACACGCAGCCTGCTGAAAATCATCCCCTCCATCCCCGTTTCCGACGGGGCCGGTGTCAAGCTGCGGCGCAGCCTGGGCCAGAGCCAGTGGCTGCGCGTCGACCCCTTCCTGATGCTCGACGAGTTCGCGTCGGACAATCCGGACGACTACATCGCCGGTTTTCCGGCCCACCCCCACCGGGGTTTCGAGACGGTGACCTACATGCTGGAAGGCGACTTCCAGCATGAAGACCACCTTGGCAACAAAGGCCATCTGCGCGGCGGCGGCGCCCAGTGGATGACCGCCGGACGCGGCATCATCCATTCGGAAATGCCGCTGCAGCAAAGCGGCCGTCTGCATGGCTTCCAGTTCTGGATCAACCTGCCGGCCGCCGAGAAGATGAAGCCCGCCGCCTACCGGGACATCCAGCCGGAAGAAATTCCGCCGCTCGGCATTCCGGGCGGAGACGTGCGGATCATCGCCGGCACACTCGAAACCACCGACGGCCAGACGCGCCCCGGCCCGATCCAGGGCTTGTCCACGGCGCCGCTGTTTCTCGATGTGCGGCTCGAAGCCGGCCAGCGCTTCGGCCACCCCGTGCCGGAAGGCCACACGGCCTTCCTCTACCCCTATGCCGGCGAACTGACGGTCGGAGCTGACGATTCAGCGCGCCCCCTTGCCACCCGCGAGGCGGGCATCCTGTCACCCGGCGCCTGTATCGAAGTCACCGCCGGCCAGCACGGCGCGAGCTTTCTACTGCTGGCCGCCCGCCCCCTCGGCGAGCCCGTCGTCCAGTACGGCCCCTTCGTGATGAACACCCGCGAGGAAATCGAGCAGGCACTGGACGACTACCGCAACGGCACCCTGGCCTGACGCACGCATTACAAGCCGGGCGCAAGGTTCTCAATGCGCCCGGTGCGCCTCACCCGTAAAGCAGTGGCGAACTCATGCCCTGGGGCTACCCGTGAAACAGCGCCACGCCGCCGTACGAGAGCACGATCAATACGGCGACGGGGCCGGCCCGGTTTTTTTCAGCGCTCGTCGAAACTCACCAGCAAACGCCCGCTGGTTGGCCGGGCCTGGCAGCTCAGCACAAAACCCTGGGCCATCTCGGCGCCTTCGAGGGTGAAGTTCTTGTCCATCTCGACCGTGCCTTCCAGCACCTTGGCGCGGCAGGTGCAGCACACACCGGCCTTGCACGAGAAGGGCAGATCGAGACCGGCGTTGAGGGCCACGTCGAGCACGTGCTCGTTGGGGGCCATCATCATCTCGTGCTCCATGCCGTCGAGGATGACCGACAGGGCCACGCTCTTCGCGCTTTCGAGTTCGGGATGCAGGGTGCCGATCGGCACCACACCCTTGGGCAGCGGCGTGTTGGCGGTGAAGCGCTCGGTATATACCCGGCTTTCCGGCACGCCAGCCTCGATCAGGGTCTGCTGGGCCGCCTCGATCATCGCCTCGGGGCCACAGATGAAGACTTCGTCCATGCTCTTCACCGGCAGCAGCGCGTCGATCACCGCACGCACCTTGTCGCCGTCGATGCGGCCTTGCAGCAGGTCCACTTCCTGAGCCTGGCGGGACAGCACGTGGATCAGGGTCAGGCGGTCGCGGTAGCGGTCCTTCAGATCCTGCAGGGCTTCGTTGAACATCACCGAGGACATGCGGCGGTTGCCGTACACCAGGGTGAACTTGGATTCGGGCTGCTCTTCCAGCGTGGTCGCGGCGATGGACAGGATGGGCGTGATGCCCGATCCGGCTGCAAAACCGACCCGGTGGATGGCGCGCTGCTTCTTGACGACGAAGCGGCCGTCCGGCGGCATCACGCTGAGGGTGTCGCCGGCCTTGACGGACTGGGCTGCCCAGTTCGAGAAAACGCCGCCTTCAACCGGACGGATGCCGATTTCCAGCTCGCCCTTTCTGGCGAGGCGGCTGCGCGGGCTGCTGATCGAGTAGCTGCGGCGCACTTCCTGGCCATCGACGACGGCCTTGACCGTCAGGAACTGGCCCGGCTCGAAGTGGAAGCGCTCCAGCTCGGCAGGCGGAATGTCGAAGGTGATGGCGACGGAGCCCGCCGCCTCGGGGCTGACGCGCTTGACGGTAAGTTCATGAAAACGGAGAGCGGACATTTTTGAATCTCCTGAAGCCCGTGAAGAAATCGTAGCGAGCAGGCCCGAGCTTGCGACGAGGAGCGGAGCTGTACTTGCAGTACAGCAAGCACCGGAATCGCAAGCTCGGGACGCGCAGCAGATTTCTTCACGGGCGGCCTAATAAGGCTTGAAGTAATCGAAGGGCTCCTGGCAGTCGAGGCACTTGTAGAGCGCCTTGCATGCGGTCGAGCCGAATTGCGAAGAGACAACGGTGCGGGTCGAGCCACACTGGGGGCAGGCCACCGGGTCGGCCGCCGGGCGTCGCATGAAGCGCACGACGCTGACGTCCGGTTTGGTCTGGTGCGGCGGCGCAATGCCATAGGCACGCAGCTTTTCCCTGGCGGCCTCGTTCATCCAGTCGGTGGTCCAGGCGGGAGACAGCTGGGTGATGACGCGGGCGGCAATGCCGGCATTTTCCAGCGTCGCCCGCACGTCGTCCTCGATCTGCCCCATCGCCGGGCAGCCGCTGTAGGTTGGCGTGATCACCACCTCCACCAGGCCGTCCGGGCCGCTTCTCACATCGCGCAGGATGCCGAGTTCCCGGAGGGTGACCACCGGAATCTCCGGATCGGTCAGGCCCTCCAGGGCGACCCACACCTGCTCAAGGGTGGCGGTGGTCATGGGCTTACCAGCAACCGTCGGGGTGAGCACGGGCCAGGCTCTGCATTTCGGCGAGCAGAAAACCCAGGTGCTCGGAATGCAGGCCCACCTTGCCTTGCGGCACGTAACCACGGACTTGCGGCCGGGTCAGGGTCGCTTCGGCCAGGGCGTCGTTCACCAGCGCATCCCAGGCGCCACGCAGGCTGCGCACATCCACGCCGACACCGGCTTCCACCGCGGCGGCTTCGGCCGGGCTGACCGTCCAGAACTCCTCGGTGTAGGGCAGCAGGTGATTCACTGCGGCCTGCGCCCGGGCGTGGGATTCGTCGGTGCCATCACCCATGCGCACGAGCCAGTCGCGGCTGTGGTGCAAGTGGTAGGTGGCCTCCTTCAGCGACTTGGCGGCGATGCCGGCAAGCGTGCTGTCGGCGGATGTTTGCAGCGCGTCCCACACGTGCACCATCAGCGCCGAATACAGGAAGTTGCGCACGATGGTGGCGGCGTAGTCGCGGTCGGCGACGGCGTAGCCCACCAGCGCGCCGTGATGGGGCAGCTCCAGCAGCGTGTAGTTGCGGAACGCCTGCGAGTCGCGGAAGTAAGCCAGCTGGTCTTCCGTCGTGCCGTCGCCCTTGAGTTCGGCGGCGCGCTGGTAGAGCAGCCGGGCCTGGCCGATCAGGTCGAGGCTGACGTTGGCGAGGGCCAGGTCTTCCTCGAGGATCGGGCCGTGGCCGCACCATTCGGCATCACGCTGCCCGAGAACCACGGCGTTGTCGGCCAGATGCAGCAGGTAGTCGATGGTCGCGCTCATTACATGTGCCCCACTTCATCGGGAATTTCGTAGAAGGTCGGGTGACGGTAGATCTTGTCGGCGGCCGGATCGAAGAACTCGCCCTTCTCGTCCGGGTTGCTGGCGGTGATCGCGGCCGAGGGCACGACCCAGATGCTCACGCCTTCCTGGCGGCGGGTGTACACGTCGCGGGCCATGTGCAGGGCCTGGCTGGCGTCGGCGGCGTGCAGGCTGCCGCAATGCTTGTGTTCGAGGCCCTGCTTGCTGCGGACGAAGATTTCCCAGAGGGGCCATTCTTTAAGGGCGGTGGTGTTCATGCTGCCTCCTTCATTGCACGTTCTTGCTGTTTGCGGGCGTAGGCCTGGGCGGCGTCGCGCACCCACTGGCCATCGTTGTGTGCCTTGACGCGGGTGGCCAGGCGCTCCTTGTTGCAGGGGCCGTTGCCTTCCACGGTGTCCCAGAACTCCTGCCAGTCGATCTGGCCGTAGTCGTAGTGCTGACGCGCCTCGTTCCACTTGAGGTCGGGGTCCGGCAGGGTGATGCCGAGCACCTTGGCCTGGGGCACGGTGGCGTCCACGAACTTCTGGCGCAGGTCGTCGTTGCTGATGCGCTTGATGCCCCAGCGCATGCCCTGCGCGCTGTTGGGGCTGTCGGCGTCGGGCGGCCCGAACATGGCGAGGCACTTCCACCACAGGCGGTTCACCGCGTCCTGCACCATGTCGCGCTGGGCCTGGGTGCCCTTCATCATCACCAGCAGGGCTTCGTAGCCCTGGCGCTGGTGGAAGGATTCTTCCTTGCAGACACGCACCATGGCGCGGGAATACGGGCCGTAGGAGCAGCGGCACAGGGGAATCTGGTTCATGATCGCGGCGCCGTCCACCAGCCAGCCGATCGCCCCCACGTCGGCCCAGTTGAGGGTCGGGTAGTTGAAGATCGAGCTGTACTTGGCCTTGCCGGAATGCAGGCCTTCGAGCAGCTGGTCGCGGCTGGTGCCGAGGGTTTCGGCGGCCGAGTACAGGTAAAGGCCGTGGCCGCCCTCGTCCTGCACCTTGGCGATCAGGATGGCCTTGCGCTTGAGGCTGGGCGCGCGGGAGATCCAGTTGCCTTCGGGCAGCATGCCGACGATTTCGCTGTGGGCGTGCTGGCTGATCTGGCGCACCAGGGTCTTGCGGTAGGCTTCCGGCATCCAGTCCTGCGGCTCGATACGGCCGTCCGCGTCGATGCGGGCGTCGAACCGGGCCATCAGTTCTGCGTCTTCGGTGGACGGGGTGACCGCCACGGTCTTCTGTCCGGCCTGGTCGGGCACGTTGAAGGATTGTGTGTACATGGTGTTCTGTCTCCTCTCGGGTTGAACCAAATCAGGATCGTTACAGCAGCCAGGCGGGCTGGCGTTTTTCCAGGAAAGCGGTGATCCCGTCCCGCGCTTCGTCGGTGGCCCGCTGGCGGGCGATGCGCTGGGCGGTTTCCTCGCTCACCGTGTCGTCGATGGGGCGGCCGGTCACGGCGGCAATCAGATCCTTGGCGGCCTTCTGGGCCTGGGGAGCGCCGGAAATGAGGGTCTCGGCCAGCGCGGCAACGGCCGCATCCAGCGCATCCACCGCCACCACCTCGCCCACCAGCCCGATGGCCAGCGCCCGCTCTGCCGGAACACGCTCGGCGCTCTGGAAGATGCGCAGCGCGTGACGCGGCCCGACAGCCCGCAGCACGTAGGGGCTGATCACCGACGGGATGATTCCGAACTTCACTTCGGAGGTCGAAAACACCGCGTCGCTGGTCGCCACCGCCATGTCGCAGGCCGCCGCCAGACCGGTGCCGCCGCCCAGGGCGGCGCCCTGCACGCGGGCGATGGTCGGCTTGGACATGTCTGACAAAGCCCGCAACATGCGGGCAAAGCGCCGGGCGTCGGCCAGGTTTTCGGCCTCGCCAAAGGCCGAGGCGCGCTTCATCCAGTTGAGGTCGGCACCGGCGGAGAAGTGACGCCCCCGCCCGGCCAGCACCACCACCCGCACGCCGGCGTCAGCGTCGAGTTCGGCGCAGGCCTGGCCCAGATCGGCGATGAGCTGCTCGTTGAAGGCGTTGAAGACTTCCGGACGGTTCATCCAGACCGTCGCCACGCGGCCGCTGCGCTCGACTTCGAGGGTTTCGTAGTGGTTTGCCATGCTTGCCTCAGCGCCTCCTGAAAGCCGGCTTGCGCTTGTCGACGAAGGCCGCCATGCCGTCGACGACTTCGTTGTTGAGGGCATTCAGCGACTCCGGCCGCTTGATGCGGTTCCGCCCGGCCTTGCCGTGCGCTGCGTGAATGACTACGTTGGACATGTGCTGCCTCCGGAGGGGCCGCCCGAAGGCAGCCCTCTTTATTTTTTTACCCCCTGCGTTGTCGGGCTGAAGTCCGACCCACAAAGGTTTGGGGTTGTGCGATTACGGCAAAATCGTCCAGTCGCCGTTCTTCACTTCCAGCATGCGGAAGGACGACAGGTCGAGGCCCATGTGGTCGGTGGGCGACATGTTCACCTTGCCGCTGGAGCCCACGTAGCCCTTGGTGGCTTCGATGGCGTCGCGAACCTTGGCCTTGTCGGTGCCGCCGGCATGCTTGATCGCATCGACAGCCAGCATCAGGCCGTCGTAGGCGTAGCCACCGAAGGTGGACACGTCCTGCTTGTAGCGCTCTTTGTAGGCCTTGTCGTAGGCGGTCACGACGGGCTTCTGCGGGTCGCCCGCGGGCAGCTTGTCGCCGATCAGCTGGGCCGGGGACGGCAGGCGCACGCCTTCGGCAGCCGGGCCGGCGAGCTTCAGGAACTCATCCGATGCGACCCCGTGGGACTGGTACAAAGGCAGCGTGATGCCGAGCTGCTTGTAGTTCTTGGTGACGATGGCCGGGCCCTGGCCGAGGCCGAACACGAACACCGCCTGCACGCCCGGGGCACCCTTGATCTTGGTGAGCTGCGGGCTCATGTCGGTGTCCTTGGGGCCATAGGTTTCGTTGGCCACCAGGGTGATCCCGTACTTGCCGGCCACCAGTTCGGTTTCCTTCTTGCCGGACTGGCCGAAGCCGCTGGTTTCGGAGAACAGCGCCACCTTGGTGAGGCCGCGCTTCTTCATGTCCTCAAAGACTTTCTCGGCGGCCATGCGGTCGGTGTGGGGCGTCTTGAAGACGAACTTCTTGACCGGCTCGACAATCACCACGGCGCCCGCCAGGGAGATGAAGGGCGTGCCCGACTTCTCGGCCAGCGGCACCATCGACATGGTGGAACCGGTGGTGGTGCCGCCGATCAGGATGTCCACCTTGTCGTCGTCCAGCAGGCGCTTGGCGAAGCCGTTGGCCTTGTTGGCGTCGCTGCCGTCGTCGTAATGGACGAGCTGCAGCTGACGGCCGAGCACGCCGCCCTTCTTGTTGATGTCCTCCACGTACAGCTGGAGGGTCTTCAGTTCCGGGTCGCCCAGGAAGGCAGCGGGGCCGGTCACCGACAGCACCGATCCGACCTTGATCGGATCGGCAGCCATCGCGGTCAGGCTGCCCAGCGCCAGTACGGCGCCGGCAAGAAAGGTCTTCAGCGTTTTTTTCATTGGGTTGTCTCCTCTACGGGTGGTGTGTGTCAAACGCGTTCGATGATGATGGCAATGCCCTGGCCGACGCCGATGCACATGGTGCACAGCGCATAGCGGCCGCCCCGCCGGGCCAGTTCGTAACTCGCGGTGGTCACCAGGCGGGCACCGCTCATGCCCAGCGGGTGGCCGATGGCGATGGCGCCGCCATTGGGGTTCACGCGCGCTTCGTCGTCGGCCAGGCCGAGCTCGCGCAGCACCGCAAGGCCCTGGGCGGCGAAGGCTTCGTTGAGCTCGATGACGTCCATCTGATCAAGCCTGAGGCCGGCCTTGGCAAGCAC
>Ga0209175_10001455_pt1 | contig 11864 bp, 9 predicted proteins | sample JI91814C2DNA_FD_187506 | JGI IMG/M metagenome (GOLD analysis project Ga0209175, IMG submission 187506) | Wastewater effluent complex algal communities from Wisconsin, to seasonally profile nutrient transformation and Carbon sequestration -... | ecosystem: Engineered > WWTP > Effluent > Algae...
ATGTAAGAGATATGATGATTTTTTTCATTGTCTGTCCTATGCCTGTTAGTCTATATGAAGCTTGTACTAAACTCTTATGATTACCTTTAAAGTTCAAGAAGAATAATATATATTGATTCTATTTAATAGTATCTCAAAACTATATAAAAATGAATCAGTATAGACCACTTCAGCTTGTTCTATAAAGTAAAAACAATTCTTTTTGAGAAATGGTATAAGTAGTTTAAAACCTGTCCATACTAGTATCGGATTTCAAGTATACACCAAATGACAAAAATAATTTCCCGGAAGGATTTATTTGGAGTAGGTTTGGGATAACCGAACGCATTCTTTAGAGTGAGAAATGTGCGATTGATTTTAGCGTTCAGTATTATAGATTGACATTTATTAGGATATAAATGAATGTTTATTTGAGAGGAATTTTATATAAATGCCACCTGTAAGTACAAAAGTTGAACCACTTAAGAAAGCCTCCTTTCGTTCCAAAGACAATAGTGTATGTCCAGTTTGCGACACCATTCACCAAAGGGAACAAATGTTCCAAGGTGGGGGTCGTTTAATTGCAGGTAAGCTTACAAAGGAACTTAGGCGACTATACGAAAAAAATAAAAAATACGGGCGCATCAATCCGAATGATTATGTTATCGTTGTTTGTCCAAAGTGCCTTTATGCTTCCTTCCCAAAAGATTGGAGTTTACTTGTAGGACCCGATTTGGATCGAATGAAATCCCAATCTGGCGACAGGAAAGTAAATATTGAAAAAATTCTTGGTCCCCTTGATTTTTCTGCTGAGCGCAATCTAATCACTGGGGCGGGTGCCTTTTTACTCGCAATCGACTCCTATCAAAACCGTTCACCTAAGGATGCGCCGACTCCCAAAAAAGCGGTATGTGCTTTAAAAGCGGCTTGGTATTTTGATGATTTGCATACTGAATTTCCAGCTTTGGGCTATGATAGAGTTCGCGATACTTTATATCAAAAAGCTGCCTCTTGGTATGGGCTGACTTTAGATATTATGCAAACGGGTCAAGAACCTGTAGACTCAGCGGCACCGATTCTAGGACCTGATACGGATAATAACTGGGGATTTGATGGGGTTATATATTTGAATGCCTACCTCACAATGAAATTTAGAGATATGATGTCTGAAATTCCTGATGAGCGAGTGAAGCTTCTCGCAAAGTCAAAGCGTATGCTTGCCAAACTATACGGATCCGGAAAATCTTCTAAATCAAAGCCTTCTGCTATTTTAGACATGGCAAAGGAACTCTATGATGAATTAGCCAAACTTATTGAATCCCTGGGAGGAGAAAAGTAGGCTTGCCGAGAACTGTTTTAATTTTAGAGTATGATGGTCCTCGGTTTAACGGATTTCAAAAGCAAAAAAGTGCAAAGCAAATCACAGTTCAAGAAAAACTCGAAGATGTGATTTCACTCATACTTCGAGAGAATATTACACTCATTGCCGCGGGAAGAACGGATGCAGGTGTCCATGCAAAAGGTATGGTAGTTAGTTTTTCTAGCACAAATTCAATTCTCAATTATCACAAATTTTTAGTTTCCCTCAATGGATTAGTTGGAGGAAGTGTTTCTGCACTTGCAGGAAAAGAAATCTCCGATCAATTCCATGCTCGATTTTCTTGCACAGAAAGAGAATACGAGTATAAAATACTCAACACAAAAACTCCTCATCCACTTTTAAATGAACGGGTTTTATGGTTTAAAAATAACATCGACTTTGATTTACTCCAAAGAGAAGCTGAAACTTTACATGGCAAACATGACTTTGCAGGCTTCACAAAAAAATCTGTTTTAGAAACTTACAATTCTACTGAAAGACAAATCACAAAAATCGAAGTCAAAAGAGATAGCGAGCTTAGAAGTTTATTTAAAATCGTAATTAGGGGAACTGGCTTTTTACATAATATGGTTAGAATCATTGTGGGAACTCTTTTAGATATCGCAAGAGGAAGACTTAAGTCTAATATCCTCGATATTCTAAGAACACAGGATAGAACAAATGCAGGTATAACTCTTCCACCCTATGGTCTTTATTTTCTAAGAGCGTATTACAGGGATTATCCAGAAATTGATCAAATGTATTCAGAAATCTATCAAACCACGGAGAGAGCGTAATCTTTTAAACTCATTCGAATATGAGTTTTATTTTTTCGTTACAATTATGTCTTTAATTCAAAATTCAAAACTTGCACTGAGCTTAGTCGAAGTGTTCAAAATTCAAAATTATATACGGTTTACTTTTCTCATATGTGGTTTATTTATATTAACCGCAAACACGAAAATTTTTTCTCAACAGATAGAAAAAGCAAAGCCAGAAGTGGGCTTTTGGATTGGAGCAGCAAATCCTAGACCAGGCTCACAGACTGCTACAGTGTTAGATACAACATTAGGATTCGGAGTATTTACACGGTTTCACTGGCCTTATGTTTTTTATACTGAGATTGGCGGAGGAATGGCAAATTATCTTTCTCAAACCGAGAGAGGCTTATTGACAATACCCGTATATACTTCTCTTTGTTATAAGTTGCCTTTTGAACTTCCTGTTTCTATTTTCTTTAAAGCAGGCGGTGGTGCTGCCTACGTAATTGCAAGACCTGCAAACGCAGGTAGATGGGATCCAATGTCAACACTTGGAACAGAGGTAAGTTTTGTTGCCGGACGCAAAATCAGAATTGGTCTAAGGATTGATTATAATGTAATCTATGAAACATTCTGGGTAGATAAAGATCCCGCAACTAAATTCCCGTATATTTCCCCTTTAGATAGAGACTACAGGCTATCGCAACCAAACCAATACCAGTTAAAGAATGGAGAATTTTTTAACTTTGCACTTATGGTGAGTTTTTTATTATGAAATTCATGAATAAGAATAAATTCAATCTAGGCATTTTTCTTCTTCCTTTACTTATAGTCCTTATTTTTTTATCCAATTGTTCAAATGGAAAAACAAGCATTGGAAAATACAAAGGTGTTCCTTATGCTGCTTTGAGTTCCTTATTCAATAATAGAATGCTACTTTTATTAAAGGGCACCTATGCCACTGACTCACCCATTTCATTTTCTGACTATAATAATGGAACGGGACTGTTATACCAAGACACACAGGATTCGGGCGCGGGTGGAGATCCTGCCTTCGACTTATACGGATTACCCACTGCGGCAAGTTTAAATTTCTTTATGGACATTGGAGAAATTCGAATTTCGTCTAAATATGAACAGAGCGCTGTGGGTTTAGACTATGGAGTAACAACAGTAGCCGCTTCTAAAAAGTATTGGGATTTTATAGCTACCAAAAGACAGGTTTATTGTTCCATCCCTTATGCATTTAGTGGAACGAGTTGTGAGCTAACCAGCAAGATATCTACCGTATTAATCAATCAATTGTTTAATGGGGAAGGAGTAAAATTTCCATCGAATGATCCTACATCTAACATAACAGGTGGTAGCTCCGATGGACAACCGACAAAATACTATGCATCTGGAGTCTACTTCCGAAATTTTGTTACTGGCTGGGGAAGAGAAAACGGAGGGCTAATAACCAATACCCTCTTCGATAATAACCCGATCATCACCGGTGGGGTAAATATCGTTCCTCGTAACAATTATGTTCCTGGAACAACGGATGCGGATAAGACGATTAGGACTCCATTTATGTTTCCTATCTTTCATGCTCTGCAAAAAGGTCAGGATGATATGCAAATACGTGGTGGGGCAGATCCCTATATCCTAGAAGTTCGAATGAATATCAAAGAAAATCTAATGGTGCATTCTTATACGACTACGCTTGGTTTTGTGCGAACCTTTATCGGAATCAGTGATTGGAGATATGCACACAGCGGTGAGCTAGATTCTGGAGGGAATATTCAATCTAGGTCACGCATCATTTATCCGGAAACCGCATCTACACTTCTCATCTCAGGCGGAACACGATCCCTTACTCACTACTATAATATTTTCAGAGCTGGCGAAACTGAATTCTTTACAGAGCTTCCACTTGCATCTACTCCTGTGCAGCAGGGGACTTCTACGATTAAATATATCCATGACGGAATGTATAGACTTCAATGTGTTGGTGACGTCAATAAGGTAGATGGTTATCCGGATAAAGTTATACGAGAAGTCGTTTTTTCAGTTCCATCTGCCTTTCGACAAACTGTCAATGTCGATCTAACCTGTCCTTAAATTGCTTGGCTAGCCACTAGACTTAGAAATTCTGGCATTATGATTAGTGCTGCTGGCGTAACAATCCGATACGGGAAAAAAACTTTATTTGAAGATGTAAGTATTAAGTTCAAGGAAGGCTGTAGATACGGTCTTATTGGAGCAAATGGAAGTGGTAAATCCACTTTTCTGAAAATCCTAGCGGGGCTTGAACAACCACATATGGGCGTTGTTTCCGTTGACAAAGGAATGCGAATTGGATTTTTAAAGCAAGATCATTACGAATATGAAAATGAATCCATTATGAATACAGTTCTAATGGGTCACAAAGATCTCTGGGAAGTCCACAAGGAAAGAGACAGACTTTATTCCCTTCCTGAGATGTCTGAAGAAGAAGGAATCAAAGCAAGCGAGCTAGAAGAAAAGTATGCAGACTTAGATGGATACGAAGCAGAAAGCTATGCCGGTGAATTGTTAGAAGGTTTAGGAATTCCTTCTAACCTACACCAGGAGACCATGTCAAAGATTACCGGTGGTTACAAGTTACGCGTGTTACTCGCTCAAGTTCTTTTTCAAAAACCAGAAATATTACTTTTAGATGAACCTACAAATAACCTTGATATCAAGACCATTAAATGGTTGGAAGATTTTTTACGAAACCACACGGGTGTATTGATTGTTATCTCTCACGATAGACATTTTATCAATTCCATTGCAACTGACATTGCTGACTTAGATTACAACGTAATCAGAGTTTACCCGGGAAATTATGACGACTATATGGAAGCGTCTACAATGGCGCGCGAACAATTGATCAATGATAATAAACGCACAAAAGAAAAAATTGCTGACCTACAAGAATTCGTAAGCAGATTCAGTGCCAATGCAAGTAAAGCAAAGCAAGCAACCTCACGCGCAAAGTTAATTGATAAATTAAAATCGGGGCAAATTGAAATTAAACCCTCATCGCGGGTATCTCCGTATATCCGCTTTAAGATGGCGAAACCACTTGGTAAAGATGTAATCAATGCAGTTGGAATTTCCAAAAAATATGAAAATCCAATCTTTACAGATATAAGCATTTCCATTTCTAAAGGGGAAAAAGTAGGTATCATCGGAACGAATGGAGTAGGGAAGACTACACTCCTTAAATGTTTATTAAAACAATTAGAACCAGACTCCGGAAAAGTAGAACATGGTCAAAGTATGACAGCTTCTTATTTTCCACAAGATCACAAAGATGGAATTGGAGAAGATGCTGCAACTCTTATCGAATGGCTTTACCGTTATGCTCCGGCTGGAACTGATACAACTGTTATCCGCAGTATGTTAGGCCGTATGCTCTTCAGTGGTGACATGGCGCAAAAAAGCACAAGTGTATTATCAGGCGGGGAAAAATCTAGACTCATTCTTTCTCGTATGATTATGGCAGAGGAAAATGTTCTAGCACTCGATGAGCCAACAAACCACTTGGACTTAGAAAGTATCGAAGCATTAAACTATGCCCTTTCTCTTTTTGATGGAACAGTAATATTTGTGAGTCATGATAGAGAGTTTGTATCGTCTCTTGCTACGAGGATAATCGAAGTTACTCCCGGTCAAGTTATTGACTTCAAGGGCACCTATGAAGAATACCTTGAAAAAGAAGGTGCAGAGTTCTTTAAACGTGCCGCAAGTGGTTCCATGCTTGCCAAGAATAAATGATTTCTTTTTTTGCTTATGAGTCTAGTAGCTCATAAGCAAATACATTACACCTAGATTTAATAAACCAATCAAAAGTCCAATCGACCAACCGCCTAAAATATCAATTAAGAAGTGGTGAAGAGTGATTAGCCTACCAATGCCGGCAAAGATAGAAAAGGCAAAGAAATAAGGCGAATAGTGATAGACAGTAACTAAAATAAATATCGATACCATTGAATTAGCGGCGTGCGCAGACGGGAAAGAATGTTTCATATCAGGGTTCTTGTCTTGGTTATTCATTACCTTGATGAGAGGGCGTTTACGGGAAATAGTTTTTTTTAAGAATAAGACAAGTCTATCTGCTACAAATGTAACAGAGCCTACGTGTAGAATTACCCAATAAAATTTATTCTCTGGATAAAAGAAGAAAGAAGCAATTAGGATTACGCCTAACGATTCTCCACGATTAATTTTAGATAGGACTCTATCCAAAGATTTATTTTTAATTCTATCGTGAATGAATCGAGAGATAGCTAAATCTATTTGTATAAGCTTATTAATCAAAGATGTAATTCTTTCTTTAGTTCTTGTGCGAGACTTTGTCTATTCAATGTTTTTTGTTCGCCTGAGACTAAATCTTTTAAATTGGCTACGCCTTTTGCTATTTCATCGCCACCTAAAATCAATACATAGCGATAGCCTTTCTTTTCTGCGATTGCAAGTTGCTTTCCAAACTTTTGCTTTGCTTCGAGCATTACTTCACAGGCAATTCCTTCTGCTCGTAATTCACTGGCTAATAGCAATATGTCTACGGAAATAGAATCATCCATGAGAGGAATGAATATGGTAGCGTGTCTTTTTAGGTCAGGAATTAAATTATGTGACTTTAAAAAATTCTGTAAAGTAACATCGCCTAACCCAAATCCAATTCCCGAAAGTTCTTCATTGGAAAAAAGTCCTATTAAGTTATCATATCTTCCCCCGCCGTAAAGAGAGCGTTTGTTTTCTGGATTTGTATCGAAGATTTCAAAAATGAATCCTGTATAATAATCAAATCCCCGAATGATAGAAGGATCGAATTCGATGTATTCGGCTAATCCTAATTTGCCTAAAGTATCGAATAAGCGGTTAATATCTGTTATTACCTCTGCCTCAATGCCACCTATTTCAGAAATATTCTGAATAGAAGAAGCTAGATATTTATAGATAAGGGCAAGCTGTTTTTCCGGTTCAGGCAAATACGCCTTTACCTGTATTTCGAAATCTTCTTTTGTAATTTTATTTTTTTTGTCTAGTATCTTGGCAATTGCTTGATCGGATTCACCGCCTAATCCAAGAGAATTCTTTAAGAATCCAGATAGAATTTTGCGATGAGAAATTTTTACTTTAAAACTTCCTTTAGGGGCACGAAATGCAAATAGTATATCGCAGGCGAGTTTAATGATTTCTACTTCTGCCTGAAAAGAATTAATTCCAAAAATGTCCACGTTTAATTGCCAGTGCTCTCGTAGTCTTCCATGACCTGGTGCTTCGTATCTCCAAAGATTAGGAATAGAATACCATCGAATTGGCTTCGGCAAATCACGATTCTTCGCAGCAACCATTCTTGCAAGAGAAGGAGTCATTTCGGGGCGTATAGCAACATGTCGCTCCCCTTTGTCAATGAAGTCATAGAGTTGACGACCAACGATTTCTTCGCCAGTCTTTGCTTTATATAAATCGTAAGATTCTAAAAGCGGGGCATCATATTCTTCATAGCCATAAAGCTGAACCGTGCGTCGCATAACGCCAAACATCCAAGCACGAAATCGCATATCGTCGGGATAAAAGTCGCGCGTGCCTTTGTAATTTTCTGTAGATATTTTTCTTTCTGATTTACTCAAGTGTATTCAAACCAAAGAGTCTTTCCGACTCATTATTTGAATGCTCTTACAATGTCCTTGTATTTGTCGAATCCTTTTTCGTCGTTGTTTGAGCCTGTAATTTCAGCCCCTACATAGTAAGTATCTTCCAGTTTATAAATATGCTTTGCATTTAATGAAAAACGCATCGGCACTGTCATTTTAAATACAATATCCATTGAAAAGGTGGGCTTTGTTTTGAGTGCTTGAAAAATATAATCCGAAGTCACTTCTAAGAGAATTCCCTGCTCCGAGACGTTGACAATATTTTGTTTCTCATCGATGGATGCAGTGCTTGAATCCATGATTCGTTTTTTAATTGTATAGGCGATGATTTCAAAGTATTCCAAATTTCCCTGAGTAATAGGAGATTGACTTTCATTGTAACAATATCCAATAACAACCTCCTCTTTGCCTGATTTAAAAATAATCGGATAATAAATAAAAGATTGAATTAGATCTTTGCGCAATGCGGCAATTTTTTCATCTAATAAAAATTCCTCTTCGTAGTAAGCCTTTAAGTCAAAGGTTGGGATGTCTTTAGAGGATTGCATAGTCGCCGTATTCGTAACAAAAAGTGGAAGGCCATGTTTAATTATAATTTCTTCTTCCTCTTTTAGATCATGCCTATTGAATAAAGGAACTATCTTAGAGCGCGGATATTTTGTTTTTAGAGTTTTGTCTACTTCACTAAAAATTACTTCTGTAGAAAAACCAAGAGCGGTCTTAATATCCAAATCAATCTTAGCCACTAAAAAGTTTCCTGCGTGGACAGGATTTGTTTCTGTAGAAAAACGCTCTGTCCTTCGAGTTCTCTTCGCGATCTTTACTTGTCTGAGTGTGCATGCATGAGATTTGTCTTTGGAGCTAACTCGTTCAAAGAGTAACTCAAAGTATTTTTCTCTTGCGTATTTGTATAAAACAATTTCTCGGTCTTCGGAAAGTGTATTTTCATTCATCACTTCAATGACGAATGAATTTTTTCCTCCGGCAGGTTTAATGGTTAATGTCGGTTTGCCGCTGTATTGTTTGATAAAGGGATCTTTCAATAGATAGTTTTGAGATACATGCTCTAACATTTTATCAACATTGGTTTCTACAGACTCCCATTCTCTAGGAGCCTGTAAAATCGTTGTCATTCCTCTGAAAGAATCTTTTTTATTAGTTTTTGTATCTAGTGCCAATTTTTCTATCCTCTAATTTAACTTTCTGAAATTCACCCTTCTGTTCTTTGCTCGACCTTCTTCTGTTTCATTATCACCTTGAGGTTGAGAATACCAATATGCCTTCGTGGTAATTCGTTTTGAATCGATTCCCTTTGAAACTAAGTATTCTTTTACTAGTTCAGCTCTTTTTTCGCTGAGTTTTAGGTTAAATTCCTTACCAGCGATGTTGTCTGTGTGTCCACCAATTTCAAATAAATCTAGGGGATTCAATTTAAGATATGCCACTAACTTATCAAGCAATTTAATTTGTTCTTTTGCTAATTTGTATTCATTGAATTCATAATATATTATAGTGCTATATATTTTTTCAAAGTCTTTTGTCATTCGCAAAAAGATTTCGATTGTCATATTTCCAGTAGGAGTATAATCCCCCTCATTAATAATCAAAGTCTCATCTTGATATCCAGGTGCCTTTCCGTGAAGCTCGAAACTCTTTGTAGGCTTCTCGGCTAATAGGAATTTTTCCTTTTCTTTCTTGAGTTGTATTCCTTTCTTTTCTGTTTCTGTAAATACAGTTACGGAACCAGTCAAAATTTCTTTTTTTGTTTTATAATCTCTTAGTATAACAACTAGACCATCTTGTTTTTTCTCTTCTGTCGTTGGTTTATCTGTTTTAGTTGGAGTATCTTTTGCATCCTTAGGAGTTTCCGCAGGCTTATTGTCTTTTGCCGGAGGCTCTACTTCTTCGTCTTTCTTAATTGGCATTAAAACAATTTTTACATATTTGGATTTTTTTTGACCAACAGAGCCACGGAGATCTAAAGAAAACTCCGTTGGATGATAGTCAGGTGCTGAAACTTCTATTTTATAAAGAGAATTTGTAAATAATTTTGTAGCAAAGTTTTTCGGATGATCTTTGGAAATATCTCCACCAATTCTCTCAGAGGTAATAATACTAACAACGCCTTTATTGTTAGATATTTTAATCGAAGATGCAATTCCAATCATTGTTTCTTCTGAACCGTCAATTACTAAGCCGGTCAAATCAAACAGATATGGCTTACGCATTTCTTCTGGAACTTTTGTGCGGTAAATGTCAAATAGCCCTTCACCACCATCTCGATTCGAAGAATAGTATGCCCAGATTCCATCGTGAGTCAATGAAATACCTTCATCGTCCATAGGACTATTAAACGGTTTTGGAAGACGATATACTTCTTTCCAGACTATCGCCTTATTCGGAGTATTCGCTGGATTTGCCTTATCTAAGGTAGTTTCTTTTTCAAACTGCTCATCCATGTCTATTCCGAAAAAATTATACTTATGATATTCATCATTTCTATCTGAGCTAAAATAAAGAGTTAGATTATCAAAGTGAAAGTATGGCATAATTTCATTAGACGCTGTGTTTACTTTATTACCAATGTTGATTGGACGAGACCATTTAGGATTTGGATCAGTCGCAATATTTACTCTCTCGGAAATCCAAAGATCGAATCCACCAAAACCACCCGGACGATTCGATGAGAATACTAAGTATTTGCCGTCAGGAGAAATGGCTGGCATTCTATCGTCAAAGTCTGAATTGAGATCATTGAGATGAATTGGAACTGACCATTTATCTACAGAGGCAGGAGATTCTCTGTGCGTATAATAGATATTTAACCCTTTGAATCCATCTCTACCTGTTTTAAAACTATCTCGCTCGGTATCTTCTTTTCGAACGGAGGTAAAATATATTTCTTTGGGTCGTCCTTCTTCATCAAACTGAATTGTAAAGGGTCCATCAAATCCCATAGTGCTAAGTTCATTTAGATTGATCGGCTCCATCCAAATTGCTTTTCCAGTTCTATCTTTATAATTTCTATTTTCAGAAAGCCAAAAATCCATTCCCCCCTGACCACCCGGACGATTCGATTGAAAAACGATGTATCGACCGTTGGGACTGATGATTGGATTGTATTCTACGTTTTGCGTATTAAGAGGAAATCCAAAATGGGTAGACACAGAATCAGTAGAATCCTGTGCGAATAGGGAAGACATAGCTAGTGCTAGGATTAATAAATATCTCATAGTTTTAATATCGAAATAAAAAATTAAGAAAAGGTTATATTTTTGTAAATTGTTTTTATCTTTATTCAACGCTTGCGGTAGTTCAGTGCTTTGCCCGGTGGGGAATCATTAATTATGTCGTAATTCATCTAATTAACTCAACCAGCGAGCTATGTCTAAAAGAATTTTTCTTGCAGGTTAGAGGCTAAAGGATAGCCTGCTTACCTCAGAGTAAAAAAATGGAATGAATGCAAAATCTTTGGGTATTGATTCTATGCTTTACTTTTGGGTATCTTTTAAAGATAACAAAGAGAATTCCTGAAAATGCGCCTAAAACGTTAAATGCGTTTATTATGTATATTTCCCTGCCCGCCCAGATTTTGTTTTATACTCGAAACATTAGCTTCTCCGCCGAATTCTTATTACCCGCCGGTATGGCTTGGATTTTATTTCTATTTATCTTAACAATTCTATTTGTTCTAAAAAAGTTTTCCCTGATTGATTCAAAGACCTTTGGATGTTTGGTATTAACCGCTGGCTTGGGAAATACTTCTTTTTTAGGTCTTCCTATGATAGAAATCTTTTTTGGAAAAGAATTTAACTCCATTGGAATTATTTGCGATCAATTAGGAACCTTTTTGATTCTATCATTAGTAGGAATTCCAATTGCTCTTCATCAATCGTCTACGTCTACAGAAATACATACAGTCCTAAAAAGAATTTTGACCTTTCCTCCCTTCCTTGCTTTCTCATTGGCTTTTGGGTTGTCGGGAATTACATTTAGTCCCATAGTTATGAGTGGATTATCTAGATTAGGCGATACACTTGCACCTTTAGCGCTCTTCAGTGTAGGATTTCAATTTACTCCTAAAAGAATTGG
>Ga0209175_10001460_pt1 | contig 11837 bp, 13 predicted proteins | sample JI91814C2DNA_FD_187506 | JGI IMG/M metagenome (GOLD analysis project Ga0209175, IMG submission 187506) | Wastewater effluent complex algal communities from Wisconsin, to seasonally profile nutrient transformation and Carbon sequestration -... | ecosystem: Engineered > WWTP > Effluent > Algae...
TGAGCCCACCTGGACTGTCTGCGTCTACGCAACTTGCACCCCGAGGTATGGAGAGTCAGGTCCTTGCCCTGTGGTTCCTCGCCACCGCCGTCGGCGACGCAATTGGCGGGCTCGTCGCAGGGATGCAGGAGACGCTAGGAAACGCCGGCTACTTCGCCATCCTCGGATTGGCAGCAATCGTCATGGCGGGCATCTTCGCCACCCAGATCAAGCGACTACGCGTGCTGATGGTCGGCGTGCACTAGGCAAGTTGAACAACGCGCATACGAGCAACACCGCGGACCCTTCCAACCAGGCGAACTATTCGGGCGTCTGATTCCATCCGGTAATCACGTGCTGGGTACGTTCGAAGCCCAGGGACGACAGCGCGCCGGCTTCGAGCATGAACAGGCGACCGGCATCCGAGTGCAGGCCCAACCAGGTCGCAGTCAGAATCCGCAACACATGCCCGTGCGCGATCAGTGCACAATCGCGGCCCGCGTCGAGGACCGGCACACATCGTTCGATGACACGGTGACACCTCAGCGCGACTTCATCTGTCGTCTCGCCCGGGGTCTTGCCCGGAGGAATTGGATGGTCCCAAATCACCCAGTTGGGGTCACCGAGTTCAACGCGAATATCCGGAGTTGTCCGGCCCTCCCACGCGCCGTAGTCCCATTCGACCAAGTCGTCGTCAATGCCGTCGGGTGTGAGCCCGGCCAACTTTGCGGTATCGCGGGCACGTTCCATCGGTGAGCTCAACGTCAGGCCGAAGGCGCGGTGGCGCAAGAGCGGCTCAAGTTCTGCAGCACGCTTGCGTCCGTTCCTGGTCAATGGGATGTCGGTTCGACCAGTGTGTTGCCCGGACTTGCTCCACTCGGTCTCACCATGTCGAATCAGCACGATTTCAGCCATGCCGACACCTTGCCAGGTTCTAGTTGGCGTTGCCTGCCGCCAATACGTAACAGGCAATCGCTGCAGCGGCCGCGACATTCAGGGAATCCACCCGATCTGTCATCGGAATCCGCAGGGCTGTGTCGACTCGACTGAACACTTCGTCTGACAACCCAGGGCCCTCACTTCCCAACAGCAACGCGACTCGGCCACTCGGGTCGGCCGGGCTCCACCCGCGCATATCGACCGCAGATTCGGAAGGTGTCAGAGCAACACGTTCGAACCCTTGCTCACCGAGGTCCTCGAGGGTCCAAGGCCATGGGTCGGCCCGCGTCCACGGGGTAGTCAGCACGGCACCCATCGAGACCTTGACGCTGCGTCGGTACAGCGGGTCAGCGCATTGGGGAGATACCAGGACCGCATCAGCACCGAGCGCCGCAGCGGTCCTAAAGATCAGGCCCACGTTCGTGTGATCAACCAGATCCTCCAGAACAACAACGAACCTCGCGCCATCAAGAACCTGCGCAGTCGTTGGCAACGGCTTTCGGATGAACGCGGCGAGCGCGCCACGATGAAGTCGGTACCCGGTCACCGACTTCAGTACTGCCTCGTCGGCCAAGTACACGGTGCAGTCATGGGCGGCCAGCGCTGATTCGAGGCCTGGCAACCATTTGGCCTCCATCAGCGCGCTCACCGGCACAAATCCGGCATCGAGCGCGCGAAGTATCACCTTCTCGCCCTCCGCCAGGAAGATGCCCTCGGCAGGTTCCATCTTCATCCGCAGCTGCATGTCGGTCAGATTGGTGAAAGGCGCTAGCCGGGGATCGCGGGAATCATCCACGTGAATCGTCACCCGCCGAGGTTACTTGCGCATGGCCGGTAGGATTTACCGACCATGACTGAGCAACCGCTGTTCGCTGTGTCGACCCTGTCGACGCTGACCGAACCGATCCCCCGAACCGTCGTGCTCACGACGTGGGTGAACAGTTGGCTGGCGGGCCACTGCGCAGCCGACGACATCACCACTGCGTTGGAAGTATTCGGGCCGCAGCGAGTTGAGTTGCCGAACACGAACGCATCGCAGCGCTGCGGCTTACTGGTGGGTCTTTCCACCCTCGGGCTCACGGTTGGCGAACATGCTGCTCAACTGCGCGCAGTCCTCCCGGCTCCGGGAGACCCGTCAGGACTGCCGGGCCCGGCAGCGTTGAACCAGGAAGCCGTTGCTGTGGGTCAGGCGATCGTTATCGATGACCTGCACGTCGCACTGGTGCCGCGGATAGACGGCAGCGAGACCACGTGGGTTGTATTCGGAACGCCGCCCGATGCGCTGCCATCGGTCAAGATTCGCGCGGAGGAGTCCTCACGTGCGGTCCGCGCAGCTTTGATCACCGCCACACAGGAGTTGTCGGCCATGGATCTGGCGGCTGGGCGCGATGAGGTTGCCGACTCGTTGGCCGAACTCAACAAGCGGATGCAGCGGGTGTCTCTGCCAGCTTCACTGGCAGGCCCCGAGCGTCACACCATTCACACTGCCGCCCAGATCCTCGGGATCTGCGAAGTTGCGCAGGCAGCCCTGCCGCCCGCCCCAACAACTACTTTGGGCCAGCAGCGAGCGCTTGCCCTCACCGAATTGGCGACGACGGCGCGCCACTGCCTGGCCGCGGCAGCCAGCCCGCGATAGCGTCAGCAGCACCATGACCCAAACCCTGCTAGTGACGATCACTGGGCCTGACCGCCCGGGAGTCACCACTGCACTGCTTGCTGCACTTGCCCCCTCCGGATTTCCAGTGCTTGACATTGAGCAAGTTGTGATTCGGGGTCGTCTCGTCCTCGGGCTGCTGCTGTCGACCGATGGGGCCACGAGTGAAGCTCGTGATGCTGCCACTCGCGCTGTGCAGTCGGCAGCCGCAGAACTCGGAGTTGAGTGCGACGTAGCTCCGGGAACTGCGGAAGTCGGAGCTCGGCACGCGGAGCGTTTGCTCGTCACGGTCATGGGTCAGCCCCTATGCCCAGCAGGGCTCACGGCAGTCGCCGGGGCGATCGCTGAACGCGGCGGGAACATAGACCGAATCGTGCGAGTTGCCGCCTACCCAGTCACGGCCCTCGAACTAGAAGTGTCAGGCGCCGACCAGGACGACCTTCGCCAAGCACTTGCGACTGTCGCGTCGGAAAGTGGCGTGGACCTATCCGTGCAGCAGCCAAGCCTGACGCGCCGTGGCTCCCGCCTCGTTGTGATGGATGTCGATTCGACTCTGATCCAAGATGAAGTCATCGAACTGATCGCCGCGCACGCTGACTGCCAGGACGCCGTGGCAGATGTCACCACCCGAGCGATGGCTGGCGAAATCGACTTCGCGGAGTCGTTGCGAGAGCGCGTCGCGCTGCTCGAGGGAGTCCCGGTTGAGGCACTCGACGAGGTGCGCAAGCGGGTTCGCCTGACTCCAGGTGCTCGGACGCTGTGTCGGACGCTGCATCAGCTGGGATTCCGTATCGCCCTCGTCAGCGGTGGATTTCACGAGGTGGTCGACCCGATTGCCGACGAGCTTGGTGTGGTCAATGTGCGGGCGAACCGCCTCGAAGTTGTCGACGGGGTCCTCACTGGCCGAACAGTCGGTCCGGTGATCGACCGAGCAGCGAAGGCAACGGCGCTTGAGGAATTCGCCGATGCCTATCAAATCCCGTTGAACCGGACAGTGGCAATCGGTGATGGCGCAAACGACCTGGACATGCTGGCGCGCGCCGGGCTTGGGATCGCGTTCAACGCAAAACCTGTGGTGCGAGACCAGGCTGACACCGCCGTCAACGTGCCCTACCTGGACTCGGTGCTATTCCTGCTCGGCATTCCCCGCGAGGAAATTGAAGCGGCAGAGCCCTGCCCAGTTGCCGCAGACGACTAGCGCGGCGTCCAAAAGCGCTTCAACGAAGCGCAGTTACCACCCCAGCGATTCCACTGTTCGTCACCTTCGAGGAACGCCGCACCGCAAGTGGGAAACTTGGCCCTCAGGTGGCGCACGGCATCTGAGTTGCTACCAGTGCCAGCGAGTTGACCCGCCAAGTCCTCCATCGACGGATTGTGTCCAATGATCAATGCTCGGCCAACGTTCGGTGCCAACTCCCTCACGACGTCGAGCACGTCCCACCAGGTTGCCCCGTAGAGCTGGGGATCCACCTGTGCGAGAAGTGGATCGATGCCAGCGTGGTCTGCCACCAACTGCCACGTTTCCCTCGTCCGCACGGCGGGTGAACAAATCACAACATCAGGCACCACGCTGTCAGCAGCCAACAATTCGCCGAAATGACCGGCATTGCGAACGCCGCGACCAGACAACGGCCTGTCGATGTCACGGATTCCAACTGGCCATGCAGATTTCGCGTGGCGTAACAGAATGAGTTCTCCAAACACGCATCAAGCCTGCCAGGATGTCGAACATGGCAGTCGCAAACACCCTCGAGACACGCCAGGATTCTGGTCGCCTCGTTGCCTTTAGCGATGGCGTGGTGGCAATCGCTATCACGCTGCTGATCTTGCCGCTGGCAGACATCTCACTTCCGAGCAATGATCCGCAGGCCCAGGCAAATCCGCTGGCGTATGTGTGGTCCCAGTACAGCTCGCTCATCATCAGCTTCCTGGTGAGCTGGTTCGTAATTCTGGTGTTCTGGCTTGCACACCACCGCATGTTCGGCACCGTAGAACGAGTCAACCCGAACATCATTCGCTGGAATGTGCTCTGGCTGTTCGGAATCATCGTGCTGCCATTCCCGATGAATCTGCTGGACCAGGTTGGCAGCGGAACGAGGCACTCAGATGCGGGGCAGCAGACCACCGTCTTCTACATCGGCACAATGTTCTTTATCAGTCTGATGCTCACGCTCATGGCGGTTGAGATCCGGAAGGATCCCCTTGTCCTGAAACCAGAACTTCGGGATAACCCACCGCAGGCCTCGGTGAAGAGCTGGTCGGTGACTGCCTACCTCTTCATCCTGCTGCCAATCGCCTGGTTCGCACCGACGATCGCCCTCTACGGACTCATTGGCCTGGCCGTCATGCGGCCACTGGCCGGAATCGTCGACGACATCCTCGACAGCGATCGAGCCGAGCGCGCTGGCGATTCCAAGAGTGACTCCTAGATCGCGTCTTCCATGCGGAATCCAAGCTTCATCGTCACCTGAAAATGGTGCACGTCGCCTTCTTTGATGTAGCCGCGAACCTGGGTTACTTCGAACCAGTCAAGGTGACGAACCGTCGCAGAAGCACGAGTGACGCCATTACGAATTGCGGCATCGACCCCTTCGGTCGACGTTCCAACAACTTCGGTCAGTCCGTACGTACGATCAGCCATTTTTCGTCCCTCGATTGTGGTGGCGCGGATTACTCCCAGAATTGTCAACCCGGGCTCGCTTTCGAGGCAAGGTAGGCATACCTTGGTTTCATGCCCCGCGGCGAAGAGGTTTACAACATTACTGAGGCTCGTAAGTCTGCCTCAATTGACCGCGACGCGCGCACTCGGCGGTATCTGATTTCAATGACGATCCGAACTGTGTGTTTCCTCGCGGCAATCCTTGTCGACGGTTGGCTGACGTGGGTCCTGTTTGCCGCGGCCGTGGTCCTGCCCTACATCGCAGTGGTCGGCGCGAGCACGATCATTCGGCCTCCATCTCCCGTTTCGATGCCCCCGCTCATCATCAAAGACACCCAGGAATTGCCTGTCGGACACCCGGACAAGACGGTGTAACGGCGCATGTCCCACCGATGCCGCTGCGGCGGGTTACTCTAGGCGCGTGTTGCGATTCCTGCGTGAGCCCCGATGGATTGCGCTCATCATTGCCGTACCGGTTGGTGTGGTGCTGTGTTTGATGCTCAGCAACTGGCAGTGGAACCGCTATGAGGGCCGCAAAGATGCCAACCAGGTCCAGAACGCGAACATGTCCCAGGAACCAACGGACATTGCAAAAGTGATCCCAGTGGGATCCACAGTTAACGACTCGAACCTGTGGCGTCCGGTGACGGCAACCGGGCGATACGTGCCGTCCGCGCAAGTTCTCGTTCGCAAGAAGCCGTTGAACAATTCGATGGGATTCTGGGTCGTGACCCCGTTGGTCACCGCGGACAAGACAGTCGTTGTAGTGAATCGTGGCTGGATCAAGGCGGACTCCGATGCGAAGTCCTCACCAACCGTTCCTCCCCCGCCAACTGGGCAGGTGACGGTTGAGGGAAGTTTGCAGGGGTCGGTTCCCGGGCCAGCCGTTCGACCGTCGGATATCCCAGTTGGTCAAGTCACTTCGCTCGATGCCGCAGCCATCGGCACTGCCGCCGGAGCGACGGTACTACCGGGATACATCGACCTCGTGAAGTCAGACCCGGCTCAGGGTGGACTGACGCCAATTCCTCCTCCGGAAATCTCCGAAGGCTCGCACCTCTCATACTCGCTTCAGTGGATTGCATTCGCGGTCATGTTCATTGTGGGACTCGTGCTGCTGACACGCCGGGAGTTCCAGATGCAGAGGCGAGAAAAGGGGCTCGTCGGAGGCGCTGAGCCAGATGAACCAGATCTTTCTGACGAAGCCGCTCAGCCGGGCGAATCCTCACGGCTCCCGCAGGACTCACGACAGTAATCACCGGCACGATGAGGTCATGACTTTCGGGCTTCAAGACCGCGTCTTCATCGTGACTGCTGGTTCCCGCGGTCTGGGATTTGCCGGCGCGAAGTTGCTTGTCAACGAAGGCGCCAAAGTAGTTGTCGCCGCTCGGGATGAGCAGGTACTCGCAGAATCAATCCGCGAACTCGGCGGCCACGATGTCGCCGTGGGGCTCAATTCCGACCTGATTGACCCGGCCACTGCCGAACGCCTGACCGCCGCCGCGATCGCCCGCTTTGGCCGACTTGACGGATGCCTTATCAGCGCTGGTGGTCCACCTGCCGGAGGAATCCAGAACAACTCTGAAGAAGAATGGCGTGCGTCCTTTGAGTCCGTCTTTCTCGGCCCGTTGCGCGTGGCCAAGGCGGCCGCCGCCGCGATGGATCAGAATCAGGCGGATCAAGCCGGTGTCGGCGGATCAATCGTTTTCGTGTTGTCCACCTCGGCCCGGTTGCCGCTGCCGGGGATGGCGATCTCCAACGCCCTGCGGCCAGGGCTCGCATCCGTGGTCAAGGAACTTGCCGACTCGTACGGGCCCCGCGGTATTCGCGTGAACGGGATTTTGCCGGGTCGCATCGCCACCGATCGGGTATTTGCACTCGATGCCCGCAACGGCAGTCCCGAACGCACCCGGGTTAAGAACGAGGCGAACATTCCCCTCGGCCGCTACGGCGAACCGGAGGAATTTGCATCGGTCGCGGCGTTCCTGTTGTCGCCGCTGTCGTCGTACGTCACAGGCTCACTCATCGCGGTTGATGGCGGATCAACTCGCGCTGTCTGACATCGTCACCAAGTCACCGTCATCGACGTCATCGGGATCGGCTGTGCGATCCGCAAATTGGGTTCGGTAGAGGTCGGAATACAGGCCACCAGCTGCCAGCAGTTCAGAGTGGGTTCCGCGTTGGACAACCTGTCCCTTGTTGATCACCAGAATCTCGTCCGCTTCACGCACGGTGGAGAGCCGGTGTGCCACAACCACTGATGTGCGTCCCTGCAAAGCCGTCGCAAGCGCACGCTGCACCGCCGCTTCGCTTTCGCTGTCGAGGTGGGCCGTCGCCTCATCAAGCACCACAACACTCGGCGCCTTCAGGAGTAACCGAGCAATGGCAATTCTCTGCTTTTCACCCCCGGACAACCGGTGACCTCGATCACCGACCACTGTGTCAAGGCCGTCTGGAAGGGACCTGATGAGGGTGCCGATATTCGCGTCGTCACACGCCTTCCAGATCTGCTCGTCAGTCGCTTCCGGTTTCGCGTACTTGAGGTTCGAACGGATGGTGTCGTGGAACATGTGGGCATCTTGGGTCACTGCGCCAACAGTCGCGTGCAGCGATTCGAGGGTGGCATCGCGGACATCCATACCTGCAACGCTCACGGTGCCGCTCGTCGTGTCGTACAGCCGGGCAATGAGCTGGGTGATCGTCGTTTTTCCCGCTCCGCTTGGACCAACTAGCGCGAGCATTTTGCCGGGCTCCACGCGGAAGGAAACGTCCTGGAGCACCGGGCCGTCTTGGCGACTCGTCGTTCGCGCTACAGATTCCAGCGATGCCAATGAGACTTCCTCTGCGCGCGGGTATGCGAAGTCCACATGAGCGAACTCAACAGCGGCAGGCCCGGTTGGCAACACCTTCGCATCCGGCTTCTCAGTGACCAGCGGCGGTAGATCGAGGACCTCGAAGACACGCTCGAAACTCACCAGCGCCGTCATCACATCAACACGAACGTTCGAAAGTGAGGTCAGGGGGCCGTACAACTGAGCTAACAGTCCCGCGAGGGCCAGAAGCGTCCCCAGCGTCATGACTCCACGGATGACGGCGTTTCCCCCGAAGCCGTAGACCATGGCAGTCGCTAGTGCGGCAACCAGAGTGAGCGCAGCGAAGAAGTACCTGTTGGCCATCGCGATCCGAACGCCGATATCGCGAACTCTTCCAGACTTGTCACTGAACGATGCGTCTTCATCTGCCGGACGACCAAATAGCTTCACCAACAGGGCACCAGAAACGTTGAACCTTTCCGTCATTTGTGTGCTCATGTCGGCGTTCAGCTGCATCTGTTCGCGGGTCAAGGACTGCAAGCGACGCCCCATCCATTTCGCCGGCAGAATGAAGATCGGGAGCAAGATCAACGCACCCACGGTGATGGGCCAAGACAGCACCAACATGGCGATCAACACGGTGACCAGACTGATCACGTTTCCGAGCACGCCGGACATTGTTGAGGTGAAGGCCTGCTGTGCCCCAATCACGTCATTGTTGAGTCTGGAGACCAGAGCACCTGTCTGTGCGCGAGTGAAGAAGGCAATCGGCTGACGCTGCACGTGCCCGAACACGGCCGTGCGCAAATCGAAGATCAAGCCCTCCCCGATCCGCGACGACCAGTAGCGGCCTACGAGACCAAGCACAGCATCGAGCAACGCCACCACCACGAGCAAGATCGCGCACCAGGTGACGACGGCAGCATCTCCCGGAGTGATTCCTTGGTCGACGATTCGTTTGAACAGCAACGGCTGGGCAACTACCAGTAGTGCGTCGAAAATGAGGGTGACGATGAAGAAGGAGATGATCAGCTTGTACGGAGTCGCATAGCTCAAGATTCGACGTACAGTTCCTGGCGCGAGCTTCTTCTCCTTGACAGAGGGGTCGCGGGTATACGAGCGCAGAGTGCTCCACGGTCCGCCAGTCATTGCCATTGTTGATCCCCCATAGCTCGTCAGAGCACGCGTGCCCCGCGGGTTTCAACGTCACGCACTACCCAGGACATTCCGTCCTAACGGTATTACTAGCCACCCATCAAAGATGACAGGTGCGTGATCCGACGCCGCTGAGCCTGACGCTCGGCAGCACATTGCTCTGCGCGGGTCCGTGAAAGTGCACCGCTCAGCAGGTGTTTTGTCTCGACGACTGCTTCTGGCAACGCTGTCAGGAAGCCTTCTGAGAGGCGAGCAACCTCTTCATCAAGCTCAGTCACCTCGACGTTGGAAACCGCGATGCCGGTGCTCACCGCTTCTTGCGCGCCGATCCAGCGCCCACTTGCGCACATTTCAAGTGCTGTGGGATACCCAACTGCGGCCACGAGTGGGTGGGTGCCACCCAGGTCCGGAACGAGCCCGAGTTGGGTCTCCTTCATGGAGAACTGGACGTCATTGGCGACGACGATCAAGTCAGCGCCGAGGGCGAGTTGGAATCCGGCACCAATCGCGTGACCTTGAACTGCCGCGATGACGATCGGATCTACGTCGCGCCAACAGGTGAACGCGTGCTGGAAGCCAGCAATGGCGGCATCGAAATCTGCGTCGGAAAGATCGGCCATCCCTGACAGCGGAAGTTCACCATCTACACCTTCGGCAAACATTCTCTTGTCCAACCCGGCAGAGAACGACTTACCTTCACCACGCAGTACAACAATTCGGACGTCGGGTGCCAGCGAGGTGGCGACAGCGCTAAGCGCGCGCCACGTCGCCGGCGTCTGCGAGTTCCTACTGTCTGGGCGGGCCAACGTGATTGTCAGCGTCGCGCCTGATTGATCGACCTTGAGTCCCCCGTCGCTCAGGACGGATTCGTCAACAGTTGGCCGCATCAAGAACTCCTTGTTCTACTTCTTGCCCTTGGTCTTCTTACCACGCGTAGCGCCACCGCGGCCGCGAAGCGTGACGCCGGATTCGGTGAGAACCCGGTGAACGAAGCCGTACGAGCGACCAGTTGATTCTGCGAGCTCACGAATGCTGGCGCCAGAGTTGTACTTCTTCTTCAGGTCGTTAGCAAGCTTGTTGCGCTCGCCTCCGGTAACTCGACGACCCTTTGTCAATTCAGCCACAATGCACTCCCAGTTGCTATCGGCATGCCACCTTCTCCACCCGTGTGGAGAAGCACCTAAGGATGATCCTTTCACTAGCCGCTGATCTTTGGGGTACGGCCAGCGGTGAGTTCGATCACCTTCATTGATGCGTCAAGCATTTCCTGAACTAGGCCAGAGAAACAAGATCTTTATAGGTGTCATTCCAGAGATCTTCATCACCATCGGGCAATAACAAAACCTTGTCCGGTGTCAAAGCATCAACCGCGCCCTCGTCGTGGGTCACGAGCACAACGGCGCCTGGGTAGCTGGCGAGCGCTGCGAGAACTTGATCACGACTTGCCGGGTCGAGGTTATTCGTTGGCTCATCGAGCAGGAGGACGTTCGCGCCGCTGACAACAAGGGTTGCGAGCGCGAGCCGAGTTCGCTCACCACCTGACAGGGTGCCGGCAAGCTGGTCAACGCGATCACCGGAAAACAGGAATGAACCGAGCAGGTCACGTGCCTGCTGCTCGCTGAGATCCTTGGCCGATCCTTGGAGATTCTGCAGAAGGCTTTGGTCTCGCTTCAGGGTCTCGTGCTCTTGGGCGTAGTAACCAACTCGAAGGCCGTGGCCGGGATTCACCTTGCCGCGATCCGCCTGTTCAACCCCTGCCAGGATCCTCAGTAGCGTCGTCTTACCAGCACCGTTGAGCCCGATGATCACTACGCGCGCACCGCGATCAATCGCGAGGTCGACGCCGCTAAACACCTCCAGCGAGCCATAGGACTTCGTCAGGCCGTCGGCAGTCATCGGGACCTTGCCGCAGGGTTGCGGGTCGGGGAAGCGGAGGCGGGCGACCTTTTCAGTCTTGCGGAGTTCCGGCTGACCTTCACGCAACTTGTCGGCCCGCTTCAGCATCTGCTGGGCCGCTCGCGCCTTCGTCGCCTTTGCTCGCATCTTGTCTGCCTGCGCGGTCAGTGCACTCGCGGTCTTGTCCGCATTCGCGCGCTCGCGGCGTCGGCGCTTCTCGTCGGTCTCCCGGGCCTTCAGATACGTATCCCAGCCGACGTTGTAGTGATCGAGAACCTGCCTGTCGGCATCGAGGAAGGCAACCTTGTTCACAACGGCGGCCAGCAAATCGACATCGTGACTGATGATGACCAGTCCCCCGGTGTGTGACGCCAGGAAACCTCGCAACCAAGAAATCGAATCCGCATCGAGGTGGTTGGTTGGCTCGTCAAGTAGCAGCGTCGACTGTTCGGAGAACAACAACCGAGCGAGTTCTACGCGGCGTCGCTGACCACCGGACAAATTGCCCAACCGCCCATCGAGCATTCGTTCGTCGATACCAAGTCCGCTCGCGACCGCCGCCGCCTCTGCGGCTCCCGCGTACCCGCCGGCCGCGATGTACTCGGCCTCAGCATTGGCGTAACGGCGCATGGCTTTGTCGCGGGTTTGCTCGTCAGCACTGGCCATTGCCTTCTCGGCCTTGCGCATCCGAAGTTCGATGTCCTGCAGGCCGCGGGCCGACAGAATCCTCGCCCGAACCTGC
>Ga0209175_10001461_pt1 | contig 11828 bp, 9 predicted proteins | sample JI91814C2DNA_FD_187506 | JGI IMG/M metagenome (GOLD analysis project Ga0209175, IMG submission 187506) | Wastewater effluent complex algal communities from Wisconsin, to seasonally profile nutrient transformation and Carbon sequestration -... | ecosystem: Engineered > WWTP > Effluent > Algae...
ACCGGCCCCACGACTGCGACGTACTGCTCGACCAGAACTACTTCCCCGAACTCGCCGCGCGCTACCGCGGGCTGCTGCCGGCCCACTGCCAGCTGCTGTGCGGCCCCAGCCACGCCCTGCTGCGGCGTGAGTTCCTCGACGCCGCAGCCGCCCCGCGCCCGCGGAGCGGCGCCATCCACCGGGTGCTCGTCTTCTACGGCGGCGCCGACCCCGACAACCTCACCGGCCTCACCCTCGACGCCCTGCTGCCACGCCTCGGGCCTGAGCTGCAGGCCGACGTGGTCGTCGGCGCAATCAACCCCCACGTGGACACCCTTCGCGCCCGCTGCGCCGGCCAGCCCTGGGTGCGCCTGCATGTGCAGGCCAGCAACATGGCCGAGCTGATGATCGCTGCCGACCTCGCCTTCGGTGCCTGCGGAACCGCCACCTGGGAGCGCTGCATCCTCGGCCTGCCGGCCATCGTCGTCGTGCTTGCCGACAACCAGCGCGAACCCACCCAGGCCCTGGTCGACGCCGGCGTGGTCCTGAGCCTGGGCGAAGTCGGCGGGCTCACCGCCGGCGACATCGCCGATGCCGTCGACCGCCTGACCGCCAACCCCGCCCTGTGCCGCGACATGTCGGCCAAGGCGCGGGCGATCATGCACACCGACGACGCGCCCATCGAGGACATCCTCGGCGGCGACCTGCCCTTCGTCTTCGAAGACCTGCAACTGCGCTTCGCCGTCCAGACCGACGCACCGAACCTGCTCGCCTGGCGCAACCAGGAAGACGTGCGCGTCCACTCCCGCAGCCAGGAAATCATCGGCCTCGCCAAACACGCCGACTGGCTCGCCACGGTGATTGGCGATCCCGCCCGCCACCTGCAGATCGGCTACCGCGACGGCAAGCCCATCGGCGTGGTGCGCCTCGACGAGTGCGACGGCACCGGCGAAGTGTCGATCTACCTCACGCCGGACGCCCGCGGCCAGAACAACGGCAGCGCGCTGCTGCGGGCGCAGGAAGCCTGGATCCGGGCCACCCGGCCGGCCATCCAGCGCCTCATCGCCGTCGTGCTCGACACCAACGACACCTCGCACCGGCTGTTCCTGAAGAACGGCTACACCCGCCTTCCGACCCATTACGAGAAAAGGATCACCCGATGAGCACCTCCATCACCATCGGCAACCGCCAGGTCGGCCAGGACCATCCCCCCTTCGTCATCGCCGAGATGTCCGGCAACCACAACCAGTCCCTCGACCGGGCGCTGGCCATCGTGGAAGCCGCGGCCAAGGCCGGCGCCCACGCGCTGAAGCTGCAAACCTACACCGCCGACACCATGACCCTCGACATCGACGAGGGCGAGTTCTACATCGAAGACCCCAACAGCCTGTGGAAGGGGGCCTCGCTGCACAAGCTCTACCAGCTCGCCTACACGCCCTGGGAATGGCACGCGCCGATCTTCAAGCGTGCCAGCGAACTCGGCATGCTGGCCTTCAGCACCCCCTTCGACGAAAGCGCGGTGGATTTTCTCGAGAGCCTGGACGTTCCCTGCTACAAGATCGCCTCGTTTGAAAACACCGACCTGCCGCTGATCCGTAAGGTGGCCGCCACCGGCAAGCCGATGATCATCTCCACCGGCATGGCCTCGGTGGCCGAGCTCGACGAAAGCGTGCGCACCGCCCGCGCAGCCGGCTGCAAGGATCTCATCCTCCTCAAGTGCACCAGCACCTACCCGGCCACCCCCGAGAACACCAACATCCGCACCATTCCGCATCTCCGGGATCTGTTCGGCACCGAAGTCGGCCTGTCCGACCACACCATGGGCACCGGCGTGTCGGTCGCCAGCGTGGCGCTGGGGGCAACGGTCATCGAAAAGCACTTCACCCTCAGCCGTGCCGAAGGCGGCGTCGATTCCGCGTTTTCGATGGAGCCGGCCGAAATGGCCTCGCTGGTGCTCGAATCCGAACGCGCCTGGCAGGCCCTTGGCCGCATCACCTATGGCGCAGCCTCGGCCCAGGAAGAAAAGTCCAAGGTTTACCGCCGCTCGCTGTATATCTCCCGCGACCTCAAGGCCGGTGAAATCCTCGACGCCACCTCGGTGCGCGCCATCCGCCCGGGCCTCGGCCTGGCGCCCAAGTTCATCGACATGGTGATGGGCAAGGCGGTCAAGCTCGACGTGAAGCGCGGCACCCCGGTGTCCTGGGATCTGCTGCTCTGAGCCCCGCCGCAGGCCGCCCGTGAAACGCATCCTCATCGTCCGCACCTCCGCCATCGGCGACGTGGTGTTCTCGTCGGCCCTGCCGGCGGCGATCCGCCGCAGCCACCCGGATGCCCACATCGCCTGGCTGGTCGAGCCGGGCATCCATGAGCTGCTGCTGGCCGACCCGGACATCGACGAGGTCATCCCCTTCTCGAAGGCCGAGTGGGTCAAGCTGTGGAAGGGCGGCCGCAAGTTTGAGCTGGCCCGCCGCGTGCTCCAGTTGCGCCGCGAACTCCACGCCCGCCACTTCGACACCGCCCTCGATCTGCAGGGCCTGATGAAGAGCGGCTTCCTCACCTGGCTCAGCGGCGCCCCGCGGCGCGTCGGCCTCGGCTCCAAGGAAGGCAGCCAGTGGCTGATGAGCGAGGTCATCCCCCGCGGCGGGCAAAAGGGGCGCATCGGCTCCGAATACCAGTTTCTCGCCCAGCAGCTCGGCCTCGACGCCGGCGATTTTCTGCCCACGCTCAGCATTGCCCCGGCGGCGCAGGAATCGGTGCTCGGCAAGCTGGCCGCCCACGGCCTCGCCCCCGGCCGCTATGCGGTTTTCGCGCCCTTCACCACGCGCCCGCAAAAGCACTGGTTCGAAGACGCCTGGCAGGCGCTGGCGCCCCGGCTCATCGACGCCACCGGGCTGACTCCGGTCATCCTCGGCGGCCCGGCCGATGCCGCAGCCGCGGTCCGCATTGCCGCCGGCGATGCGCGCATCGTCAACCTCGCCGGGCAAACCCGGCTGCCCGAGGCCGTCGCCGCCATCGCCCACTCGGCGCTGCTCATCGGCGTCGACACCGGCCTCACCCACATGGGCACCGCGCTGGCGCGGCCCACCGTGGCCATCTTCGGCTCCACCTGCCCCTACACCGACACCGGCCGCTCCACCGGCAGCGTGATCTGGCTCGGCATGGAATGCTCGCCCTGCCGGCGCCGCCCCACCTGCGGCGGCAAGTTCACCTGCCTGCGCGACATCACCCCGACGATGGTGCTCGAACGCGTAGAGGCCATGCTCGCGGCCGGAGCCGCAGCCCCATGAAAATCCTCCACGTCGAAGCCGGCAAGCACCTCTACGGCGGCGCCCGGCAGGTGCTCTACATCGTCGAAGGCCTTGCCGCGCGCGGCGTCGACAACCTGCTCGCCTGCCCCGCCGGCAGCGAAATGTCCCGCCAGCAGCCCGTCGGCGCCCGCGTGCTGCCGATGAAGATGGGTGGCGACGGCGACATCGGCCTCGTCCTCCGGCTCGCCCGCCTGATTCGCGCCGAGCGCCCCGACCTGGTGCACCTCCACAGCCGCCGCGGCGCCGACACCTGGGGCGGCCTGGCGGCAAAGCTGGCCGGCGTGCCCTGTGTGCTGTCGCGCCGCGTGGACAACCCGGAATCGCGGCTCGCCGTGGCGCTCAAATACCGCCTGTACGACCACGTCATCACCATCTCGGAGGGCATCCGCCAGGTGTTGCTGCGCGAAGGCCTCGCGCCGCAAAAGGTCAGCTGCGTCAGAAGCGCCGTGGATGCCGCGCCTTATCTCGTACCCGTCGACCGCGCCGCCTTTCGCGCCGAATTCGGCCTGCCGCCGGACGCGCTGGTGGCCGGCGTGGTGGCCCAGCTGATCCCCCGCAAGGGCCACCGCTACCTGCTCGCGGCGCTGCCGGGCCTGCTCGAGCGCCACCCCGATCTGCAGGTGCTGATCTTCGGCCAGGGCCCGCTCGAGGCCGAACTGCGGGCCGAAGTCGAATCCCGCCATCTTGCGGCCGCCGTGCGCTTCACCGGCTTTCGCCACGATTTGCCGCGCTGGCTCGGCGGGCTCGACATGCTGATCCACCCGGCCGACATGGAAGGCCTCGGCGTCTCGCTTTTGCAAGCCTCGGCGGCCGGCGTGCCCATCGTCACCAGCCGCGCCGGCGGCCTGCCCGAAGCGGTGCAGGACGGCGTCACCGGCATTCTGTGCCCGCCGGGCGACGTGGCCGCGCTGGCTGCCGCCATCGACCGCCTGGCCGGCGATGCGGCCCTGCGCACGCGCTTTGGCGCCGCCGGCCGCGCCCGCATCCTTGCCGAGTTTTCCATAGCCGCGATGGTGGACGGCAACCTCGCCATCTACCGCCAGGTGCTCGGCCGATGAAAATCATCACCGTTCTTCACAGCATGAAAAGCGGCGGCGCCGAACGCCACGCGCTGCAGCTGATGCGCGGCCTGCGCGCCCGCGGCCACGAGGCGCTCTACGCCGGCCCGATGGACGGCTGGCTCGGCCAGCAGCTCAGCGCCGACGGCTTTGGCGGCATCGACCTGCCCCTCGTCGGCCTCTACGACCTGCCCTCCATCACGCGCCTGGCCCTGTACGCCCGCCGCGTCGGCGCCGACCTGATCCACGGCCACCTGACCCGCGGCGCCTGGTACGCCGGGCTGGCCGCCAAGCTGGCCGGCCTGCCCAACGTGGCCACCGCCCACTCCGACAACGCCGGCAAGCACTTCGGCCGCGCCAGACGCATCATCGCCGTGTCCCAGGCGGTGGCCGATTTTCTGCAGCGGCGCGGCTACGACGCCGCCCGCATCCGCATGGTGCATCACGGCATCGCCGACATCGCCACCCATCTGCCCGCCCACATCCGCGACACGACCCGCCACGAACTCGGCCTGCCGCCCGACGAAGCCTGTCTGCTGATGGCCGCCCGCATCGTGCCCGCCAAGGGACACGACACCGCGCTCAAGGCCCTCGCCCTGCTCAAGGACACACGCTGGACGCTGCTCCTGGCCGGCGACCACGAAGGCGATCTCGGCCCGCAGATGCAGGCCCTTGCGCAAACGCTCGGCATTGCCGGGCGGGTCCGCTTCCTGGGCCTGCGGGAAGACGTGCCGGCCCTGCTCAAAGCCTCCGACGTGCTGCTCGCCCCGTCGCGCCGCGAGGCCCTGTCGCTCACCCTGCTCGAAGCCTCGGCCTGCTCGCTGCCCATCGTCGCCACCCGCGTCGGCGGCATCGGCGAAGTGGTCGAGGATGGCGCCAGCGGCTTTCTCGTCCCCCCCGACGACCCCGCCGCACTGGCCGCGGCCCTCACCCCGCTGCTCAGCGACCCGGCACTCCGCGCGCGCTGCGGCGCCCGGGCCCGGCAACGCTTTGAAGCCGGCTTCACCGAAAACGCCATGTTCGACAAAACCATAGCGGTCTACCGCGAAGCCTGCGGCGAATGATGAAACGCGTGCATATCCTGATGTACCACCGGGTTGGCCACTTCCCCGGCCGCGTGACGGCCCATGGCGCGCTGTATTGCCACCTGCCGCGCTTCAAGGCCCAGATGACGATGTTCAAGCTGCTGGGCTACGAGGTCATCAGCCTCGACGCGGCCGCCGCCGGCCTGCGCGGCGACGCCCCGCTGCCGGCCCGCCCGCTGGTGCTCACCTTTGACGACGCCTACGTGGATTTTCTCGAAAACGCCGCCCCGGTGCTCAAGGCCCACGGCTACCCGGCCACCATCTACGCGGTCAGCGGCCTCGTCGGCACCACTTCCAGCTGGGACTACGGCGTGGGCCCCGAACCCGCCCCGCTGATGAGCGCCTCGCAACTGCGTGAAGTGCAGGACATGGGCTTCACCATCGGCTCCCACTCCAAAAGCCACCTGCGCCTCGCCCAGCAGGACGACGCCTGCATCAGCGCCGAACTCGGCGACAGCAAGTCCGCCCTCGAAGATCTCCTCGGCCGGCGCGTGGACCACTTCTGCTACCCCTACGGCAGCCACGACATCCGCGCCGTGAACGCCGCCGCCGCCGCCGGCTACATCACCGGCACCACCTGCGAACGGGCCGCCGCCACGCCCGAGGACGACCTCCTCACCCTGCCGCGCAAGGCCGTGTCCCGCGGCGACGACGTGTTCGGTGTGGCCTGGAAACTGCTCGCCAAGAACACGCCCAAGCGCCCGCCTGTCCGCCGCTGACAAGCGCCCTCAGCCGGCCCCGAGACACTCCACGCTGGAGGGGCGCGGGCGTCCGAGCCGGTCTAGCTGAAAGGCGATGCCCCAGGCCCATTTGTCCTCCTCGTCGGCGTGCTTGAGCCACAACTCGCAGCGGGCGGCGCCGGATGCGGGCCGGCAACGGGCACTGAGTTGGTTTCGGCCGTCGCCCATGGCGGCAAGGAAACCCGCAAGATAGTCACCTATGGTTTTGGCCGGCAGTTGCGGCGCGGCCTGCGCGCAGGTGGCATGGACGCGGAGCGACACGTCGCGCAGCTGCAGCGCAGCCCGGACGACGCGGTAGCTGTCCGCCTCAGCGGCCGCATCCGTCGGCATTTCGGCCTGGGCCGGCTGAAACGCCACCCACGCCAGCAGCAACATGCCAAGGCGGCGGCGGCGCGAAAAACCGCAAGGCATCTCAGCGTCCGCAACCGAAAGACGAAGGAATCGACTGGGCCGGAAAATCGCCGTAATAAAGCCCGTTCACCTGGCTCTTGTAATGCTTGCGAAAAGCTTCCGGCGTGGCGGTAACGACTTTATCTTCGGTGTTGCTGTAGTGCCAGATGTTGCCGTCGAGCGCGATACCAACGTGCTTTTTCGGGATGTTGGTCATGCTTTTTGTCTTGAGGTTAACCGCGCTATCCGCGGTGACGAACACGAACACGCCGCCGGACAACTTATCGAGCGTCGCATCGTACTTTCCTACCACCGGGCAAGCCGCAAACAGCTCATGCACCCGGATACACGCACCAATCCGGCCAGCGACCCGCTCCGACGACATTTTGCTGCATGTCACGCTTCCGGCCGAAACGTTCATCACGTGGCAAACGAAATGGGCGCAATGATTCAGATCAGAGTCGTCGAAGCCGTGGGGGCAGATCTCCGAGATGTTCTTGCCCAAATAGCTGTCGAGCATGAGACGGGTAAGGTTGGTGGTCGGACTGCAGGCGGGTGTGGGCATCGTCGCGTTCTCCCTGGTTCACAGCACAAACGGATGGATCCGGTATAGCCACGCCCCCCAGACTAATCAAAGAGGATTTTTCCGGGTGTTCAGTCGTCTCCGCCCCGCCGGAAAGCCCACCACCCGGCCGCCGCCGTGAAGCTGGCGATGATCGCCACGACGATCCAGAAGCCCTTGGCGTGCTCCGCCAGCGGCACGCCGCCCACGTTCATCCCCAAAAGGCCGGCGATCATGTTGATCGGCAGCGCCAGCACGGTCACCATCGTCAGCACGTACACGCTGCGGTTGGTCTCTTCGGTCACCCGCGCGGCAATCTCCTCCTGCAGCAACTTGATGCGCTCCTGCAGCGCCGTCATGTCGGCCAGCACGGCCGAGAACTCTTCGGTCGAATGGCGCAGTTCCTGCACGTCCTCATCCGCCACCCAGCCCGGCGGCTGGTTGAGCAGCCGGAACAAGGCCCCCGGCTCCGGTGCCAGCAGGCGGCGCAGGCGCACCAGCACCCGGCGCAGCGCGCCAAGGCGGGTCCGGCTGCGGGTGACCCGTTCGGCCAGCAGGCTGTCCTCCACCTCGTCCACCCGCCCCGTGGCGGCCCGCACGATCTGCACCAGCACGTCGGCCTGATCACGCAGCAGGTGGGTCAGGAGCGCCACCGACGAGCCGAAGATCTCGCCCCGCTTCACCGCCGCCCGCAGGCGGTCGATGGAACGGAGCGGCTGCAGCCGCGCCGTCACCACCGTGCGCTCATCCACCCACATCCACAGCGTGGCGATCTGCGAGGGCTCGAAGTCGAACTCGTAAAGCACGTCGTTCACCACCGCAATCAGCGCAGCGTGGGCGTACTCGATGCGCGTCGAGTGCGAGCCCTCATGCAGCGCATCGAAGAACTCGTCCACCTCGCCCAGGTGATCCCGCAGCCAACGCTCGGTGGCCGCGTGGGCCAGGTTGAAATGCAGCCAGGCGAAGGCGCCGTCGCCAGCCTCCGCCTCGGCCCCCGCCTCCGCCAGCCACCGCGCCGCGCCTGCCGTGTCGAGCGGGGTACCGGCCGCCGCGGGGCGAAAAAGGAATCCGGAAATCAGCCCCGAACGATCGGAGCCGTAGGATGAGTCGGCGGGAATCACTGGGCAGCCTGAGGGGTGGCGGGGCCGCGAGGGTAGCGCAAGCGTGTAACAGGGGCATGACAGCCAGGCCCCTTGCAGGGCCGCCGGGGGCAGTGTCAGCCGAGCCAGCGCAGCAGGGTCGAGTAGAGCACCCCGGGCACGACGGGCTTGGTCAGGAAGTCGTTCATGCCGGCATCGAGGCAATTGGATTTGTCGTCGCTGAACACGTTGGCGGTCATGGCGAGGATAGGCACCGACTGGCCCCCCGGTAGCTGGCGGATGCAGCGGGTGGCCGTGATGCCGTCCATCTGCGGCATCTGCATGTCCATCAGGATCAGGTCGTAGGCCTTCCGCTCGACCATTTCGACGGCCTCGCTGCCGTTGTCCGCCGTGTCGACCAGGAAGCCCACCGCAACGAGCAACTCCTCGGCCACCACCTGGCTGGTCGGCTCGTCCTCGACCAGCAGCACGCACTTGCCCTGGCTGGCCTCTGTCAGCATCGCCTCGGCCCTGTCGAGGTCCGGCGCGCCGGGCTCCGTACCCGACGGCTCGCCCTTGCCGAGCAGCGCGGTAAACCAGAAGCGACTGCCCACGCCGGGGGTGCTGCTCACCCCGACCGCGCCGCCCATCAGCTCGGCCAGCCGCTTGGTGATCGCCAGCCCCAGGCCCGTGCCGCCATACTCGCGCGTCGTCGAGCTGTCCGCCTGTTCGAAGGAATTGAAGATTTTTCCGAGCACCTCGGGGGCAATGCCGATTCCGGTGTCCTGAACCTCGAAGCACAAACGCACGTGCTCACCCTCGTCAGCCTCGACCTTCACCCCGATGGTGACGCTGCCCTGGGCGGTAAATTTGATCGCGTTGCCGACGTAGTTGAGCAGCGCCTGCTGGATGCGCGTTCCGTCGCCAACCACGCCCGGCAGGCGCGCAGCCAGGTTAATGTTCAGCCGGAGGCCCTTGCTCGCGGCGCGGTCGTTCATGATCGACACCACGTTGGCGAGCAGTTTCTCGATCTGGATGACTTCAGCGCTGAGGGTCAGCTTGCCGGCGTCGATCTTGGAAAGATCCAGGATGGAATTGATGATCTCGAGCAGGTGACTGCTGGCCGCCTCGATCTTGTTCAGGCGGTCGGCCTGCTCGGGCGTGACGCCGGTGCGGTGCATGAGGTAGGCCATGCCCGTGATGGCGTTGAGCGGCGTGCGGATTTCGTGGCTCATGTTGGCCAGGAAGGTGCTCTTCGCCCGGTTGGCCGACTCGGCGATATTGCGGGCTTCCTCCAGCTGCTCGGTGCGGTCCCGGACGAGTTCCTCCAGGTGCAGGCGGTGCTTATCCAGTTCGTGCTCCAGCGCCTTCGTCGCCGTCACGTCCGTCACGAAGCCATACCAGACGATCCTGCCAGCCTCATCCAGTTCGGGAACCGCATCCACGTGCAGCCATTTGATCCGGCCGTCGGACGAACGGATGCGGTAATCGACGAGCCAGCGCTCCATTCTCGTCGCTGACAGCCGGAGGGACATGAAGAAGCGCTCGCGGTCCTCCGTAACGAGAAGATCCCTGATGCTGCTGGCACTCGATTCCAGCACTTGGGGGCTCACGCCGTAGAGTTCCCGCACCGCCTCGCTGGCGAACGGAAACGCGCCCGTGCCGTCCGGGTGCTGGCAATACTGGAAGACCATGCCGGGCACGTAGGTCAGGATCTTGCGCACCTGCTCGGTCGCGGCGACCCGGGTGAGCAGCGCTTCCTGGTCGACGATGAATTTGAGCAGCCCGTTGAACGCCACGGCCAGCTTGCCGATTTCATCGTCCCGCTCGACCGGCAAGGGCTGGCGCGGCCGGCGGCCCTGGCGCATCTCGTCAAGCAGGACGGCGGATCGTTCCAGCGGCTTCAACTGCCGGCGCACCCACCACCACGCCACCAGCCCCGCGCACAGGGTCAGCGCCACCGCCGAGAACAGCAGGCGCCGCTGCATCTGGCGGACGACCAGAAAGGCTTCCTGGGTCGGCAGCACCGACTGCATCAGCCATCCCGTCGTGCCGATCTTCGCCGACGACGACAATTCCTCGACACCCCGCGAGCTGACGGCGACACCGGAGCCTTCATGCCCGGCGAGATAGCGGTCGTAGAGAGGATTCACGCCCGCCGCCGGGCCGACATTCATCACGCGGCGTTTGTCGGACGACGCGATGCAGCTCCGTGATTCGATGTCGGTGACGAGAAAGTCACCAGTACGGCCATACTTGGCGTTGCTGATCTGGTCGAGAAAATTGGATTCGCGGAGATTGATGACGCCGATCACCGCACCGACGTAGCGGCCCTCCGGCGTGCGGATCGGCATCGCGATGCCGATCACCGGCGCACCGGAGCGCTGGCCGATCGTCGGCGGCGTGATGACGGGCTTGTCTGCCGTTTTCAGTTGGGCAAAGAACGGCAGATCCCCGTGTCGCGCACCGACACTCTTGTGCCCGGCCGGCTCGCTGGCGAGGGCGACTCCGTCTGCATCCGTCACGACGACGCCCCAGTTGAACAGCGGATCGATTCCGGACTGGGATTCGAGCAGGGCCTGCGCACTGGCGCCATCAACGGCGCCGAGCCGGCCCAGGCGTTGCGCGAGATTCTCCACGATCGCGCTCCGTTCATTCACGGAGCGGTGAATCCCGGAAGCGATGAGGGAGACCGTCGAATACTGCTGCGCCGAGATGGCCAGCTCCATGTCCGAACGCAGATAGGTGCCGATGATCAGGGTGACGATCCAGATCGACGCGACAGAAGCGCACAAGGCCCCTGCGACCAGTCGCGTTCTCAAGGACTGCCATGAAAGACCGGCCATGCATCGCTCCCCAGGTGTCTCTTTATTGTTGTGTCGGCGGGCGGCGTCAGATCGGCGCCACCTCGCCCTGGACAGACCTCAGACTCCTCCCGCGCGACACAGGGCCTTAGCCATTACGGAAAAATGGCGTGAAAGATTGAGCGTCCCGTCACGGGTACAGCCCGCGCAGCTTGTGCGCCATCAGCACCCGTTCGCACCCCAGCACAAAGGCCGCCGTGCGCATCACCACGCCCTTCGCCTGCGCCGCATCCCACACCGCGGCAAAAGCCTCGCGCATGATCCGGTCCAGCCGGGCGTTGATCTCTTCTTCGGTCCAGAAGAAGGCGCTGATGTCCTGGACCCATTCAAAGTAGCTCACCGTGACGCCGCCGGCATTGGCGAGCACGTCCGGAATCACGGTGACGCCGTTTTCGCGCAGGATCAGATCCGCTTCCGGGGTGGTCGGGCCGTTGGCGCCTTCGGTGAGGATGCGGGCCTTGATCGAGCCGGCGTTGCTGGCGGTGATCTGGTTTTCCATGGCGGCTGCGACGAGGATATCCACGTCGCAGCCCCAGAAGCGGTCGGCATCGATGGTTTCGGCGCCGGGTGCGCCGATCAAGCTGCCGCTCTGGTGGCGAAAGGCCTTGACTGCCCGCACGTCGAGGCCGGCCGGGCTGGCGATGGCGCCGCTGCCGTCCTGCAGGGCGACCACCTTGGCACCGGCGTTGGCGAAAAGCCGGGCGGAGGCTTCACCCACGTTGCCGAAACCCTGGATCGCCACTTTGGCGCCCTCGATCTGCAT
>Ga0209175_10001464_pt1 | contig 11815 bp, 9 predicted proteins | sample JI91814C2DNA_FD_187506 | JGI IMG/M metagenome (GOLD analysis project Ga0209175, IMG submission 187506) | Wastewater effluent complex algal communities from Wisconsin, to seasonally profile nutrient transformation and Carbon sequestration -... | ecosystem: Engineered > WWTP > Effluent > Algae...
AGGAAAAATGGCACCCCGACCAGCAAGGCCGCCCGCTCGACAACGGCGGCTTCGAACTGCGCGTGCCCTACAGCCAGCAGCCCGAACTGCTGATGGACATCCTCCGCCACGGCCGCCACGTGGCCGTAATCGCCCCCGCCTCGCTGCGCGAAGCCGTGCGCAGCGAGCACGAAGCAGCGGCGAAGATCAATTCGTGATGCTCATGTTCTGATCACCGGGGTTGGCAGAATGAACCGCAGACAAACAAGGACACCACAATGGATCAGATAACACCCTCCGACATCAAGACCATCCTCCATTCCAAGCGGGCGAACCTCTACTACCTTCGCCACTGCCGCGTACTGGTCAATGGCGGTCGGGTCGAATACGTCACCGAAGAAGGCGATCAATCCCTTTACTGGAACATTCCCATCGCCAACACCACCACACTGCTCCTCGGAACGGGCACCTCCGTCACCCAGGCGGCCATGCGCGAACTGGCCAAGGCCGGCGTGATGGTCGGGTTCTCCGGCGGTGGCGGCACGCCGCTGTATAGCGCCAACGAAATGGACATCGAAGTGGCGTGGTTTTCACCGCAAAGCGAATACCGCCCCACCGAATACCTGCAGCACTGGGTCCGTTTCTGGTTCGACGATGCCCTCCGCCTGGAAGCCGCCAAGGCCATGCAACGCGCGCGACTGGCCCGGGTCGCCGAGCACTGGGCCCGCAATCGCGCGCTTGCCGATGCCGGGTTTGCGCTCGCCGGAGAAAGGCTCACCGCCGCCCTGGACGCATCCCTCCGCCAGATCGACCTGGCCCCCGACAACACGGCGCTGCTCACCGAAGAGGCGCGCCTCACCAAAAAGCTTTTCAAGCTTGCCTGCGACGCAACCGACTACGGCGACTTCGTCCGCGCCAAGAACGGCAGCGGCGCCGACCCGGCCAACCGCTTTCTGGACCACGGCAACTATCTCGCCTACGGTCTTGGCGCAACGGCTGCATGGGTTCTGGGCCTGCCCCACGGCCTGGCGGTGCTGCACGGAAAAACGCGCCGCGGCGGGCTGGTGTTCGACATCGCCGATCTGGTCAAGGACGCCCTGATTCTTCCGCAGGCCTTCATATCCGCCATGCGCGGCGATGACGAACAGAACTTTCGGGAAGCCTGCATCAGCAATCTCGTGCAGGCCGAAGCCCTCGATTTCATGATCGACACGGTGAAATCCATCGCCCTCGACCTGGGTAAGCAGGCCCGATGAACATCCTGCTGATATCCCAATGCACCAAGAACGCCCTGACCGAAACCCGGCGGATCGTCGACCAGTTTGCCGAGCGGCGCGGCGACCGAAGCTGGCAGACCGCCATCACCCAGGCCGGTCTCGACACGCTCTACCGGCTGCTGCGTAAAACCGCCCGCAAGAACACCGCGGTCGCCTGCCACTGGATTCGCGGCAAAGACCACAGCGAACTGCTGTGGGTGGTGGGGGATGCGCGCCAGTTCAACGCCCAGGGCGCCACGCCAACCAACACGACCAGACGCAACATCCTGCGCCGTGAAAGTGAGAACGACTGGCATGGTCTCCAGCGCATTCACCTGCTCACATCCCTGGCGGCCATGCTGCACGACCTCGGCAAAGCCTGCCGCGCCTTTCAGGAACGGCTTCTGCCAGGTGCGCCATTCACGCGCAATCTGTACCGGCATGAGTGGATTTCCCTGCGCATCTTTCAGGCCTTTGTTGGCGAATCGACCGATGAAGCATGGCTGCAGCGCCTGATCGAGCCAACGTCGCTGGATGATGCCTGCTGGCTGGCAGACGGCCGTCTTCTGCGTGACGGGCTGGACCCTGCCGCCCGCAGCAGCAAGCCCTTCGCCATCCTGCCGCCGCTGGCCAAGGCGGTGGCGTGGCTGGTTCTCACCCATCACCGTTTACCGGTCATGCCCGCCGAGGACGAAAAAGGGGGCCATCGCTGGCTGGGTGCAAGAGTGCCTGACTTCCGCAGCGAACAATTGACCGACCTCCTGAAGGCGGTAGACGCTGATTGGAACGAACTCTCAGGCACGCCAGATCGGGCAGCCGTCGAAGCCTACTGGCAATTTCCCCATGGCCTGCCGGTGACCGTATCGGCGTGGCGCAAGCGGGCTGCCAGAATCGCCAGGCGTTTGCTCGAACAACACCGTGCTGCGCCTGCTCTGGAATGGTGCGCCGACCCTTTTGTGATGCACCTGTCCCGGCTCAGCCTGATGCTCGCCGACCACCATTACTCCAGCCTCACCGACAAAAGCGAGCGGGAGCAGGGGGAGACGGGCTATCCGCTCTTCGCCAATACGCGGCGGGATACCGGTGCCCGCAACCAGACCCTGGACGAACACTTGCTGGGGGTGACGAAGCACACCGGGGTCATCAACCACGCACTCCCCGGTTTCGAGCATCACTTGCCGCGCCTGGCGCGCCACAAGGGGCTGCGCAAACGCAGCCAGGATGCCCGCTTCCGCTGGCAGGACCGGGCCACGGATACGGCCGCAGCCATGCGCGAGCGGGCGGCCCGGCAGGGCGCCTTCATCGTGAACATGGCGTCCACCGGCTGCGGCAAGACCTTGGCCAACGCCCGCATCATGAATGCGCTTGCCGACCCGCTCAAAGGCATGCGCTGCGCCTTTGCCCTCGGGCTGCGTACCCTTACTTTACAAACCGGGCGGGCCTTTCGCGACCTGCTTGGCCTGTCGGAAGACGAACTGGCCATCAAGGTGGGCGGTGCGGCCAGCCGCGAGCTGTTCGAGTTCCACGAACGTCAGGCGGAAAAATGCGGTTCCGCGTCGACCCAGAACCTGTTGCAGGAAGACGGTCACGTCTTGTTCGAGGGCAATGCCGAGCATCCGCTTCTCCAGCGCCTGTCCAGCGACCCCCAGGTGCGTTCCCTGCTGGCTGCGCCGCTGCTGGTGTGTACTGTCGACCACCTGACCCCCGCCACCGAGAGCCAGCGGGGCGGCAGGCAGATCGCACCGATGTTGCGTTTGCTGAGTGGCGACCTCGTTCTGGACGAGCCGGACGACTTCGACATTGACGATCTGCCGGCCCTGACCCGGCTGGTGCATTGGGCCGGTCTGCTCGGCAGTCGTGTGCTGCTTTCCTCTGCCACCTTGCCGCCGGCCTTGGTGGAAGGCCTGTTCCTCGCCTATATGGACGGCCGTGCCTGGTATCAGCGCAACCGGGGAGAGCGCCCAGGCGAAGCCCCGTCCGTTTGCTGCGCGTGGTTCGACGAGTTTGACCAAGTGCAGCAGGACTGTGCCGACAGCACGGTTTTTCTGGACGCGCATCGAAGCTTCGTGCTGAAGCGGCATGCTCGCCTGGCCAAGGAGCCCGCCAGACGTCTGGGCGAGCTCATTCCCCTGCCGGCGGGCGGGCAGGGGCCTGCCGACATTCGAGCCGGGTTTGCCCATGCGGTCCGCGAAGCCGCCCTGCACCTCCACGGACGCCACCACAGCGTGGACGCCAAGAGTGGCAAGCGGGTCAGTTTTGGCCTGGTGCGGATGGCCAATATCGATCCCCTGTTCGATGTGGCGCTCGCGCTCTACGCCAACGGCATGCCCGAAGGATGCCGCCTGCACCTGTGCGCCTATCACTCCCAGTATCCGCTGCTCATCCGCTCCGCCATCGAGACCCGGCTGGATGCCACCTTGAACCGGCGCAAACCCGATGCGGTGTTTGATCTGCCTGACATTCGCGAGCGCCTGGACCGAAGCCCGGAGCCCGATCAACTGTTCATCGTGCTCGGCTCACCGGTCACCGAGGTGGGGCGCGATCACGACTACGATTGGGCCATCGTCGAGCCGTCGTCGGTGCGTTCCCTGATCCAGCTCGCCGGGCGCATCCGTCGGCATCGCCCCGGTACAGTCGAAACGGCAAATCTGCGGGTGTTCGACACCAACCTGAAGCACCTCGAAAGCCCGGGCAAAGCGGCCTTCTGCCGGCCCGGCTTCGAGCAGGACGAAGAGCCCTTCCGGCTCCGTACCCATCGGCTTGCGGATCTCATCGATGCCGAAGATATCCGGGTCATCGATGCCAGGCCCCGCATTCTCCCGAGGCCCGACGAACAATTGCAGCCGACGCTCCGGCTGGTGGACCTGGAGCACGCCCGCATGCGCCGGCAGATGCTTCCCCAGGCCGCTTCGTCTGTTCCGCTCAGCGCCCGCCAGCTCCGTTCCGGCCAGAAGCCAAGAAACACACTGAATGCGGCCAGCCACTGGAGCACGCCCCAGGTCTGGCTGACCGCGGTGTTACCCCAGCAACAGCGCTTCAGGGATGACCCCATGGCGAGGGTCGATGTGGCCCTGCTGCCCACGGAAGACGAAGACGACTACGCCCTCCACCGCATCGATCCGGGCAAGAAGAAATGGGAGTCCCTCTATGTACAGATCGAGAACAGTCAGAACCACCGGATTCCATACACACAGGTGACGGGCGAACGTGTCGAGCCGTGGGGAGAAACAGATTACCTGGAGACGCTGAGCACCTTGGCCGAATCCCTGGAGATGTCGCTGCTGGCTTGTGCCCAACGCTACGGCACGGTCAGCCTGCCCGACCGCGAACAGGGATGGCGATTCCATCCTGCGTTGGGTTTTACCGAGGAAAGATGATGAGACGCGGCAGAGGTTTTGGTTTAGCGGCGGGCGGGTCGCTCTTGGGCGGCAACTCGCACGGCGGGCAGGTGAACCAGCAGATCGGGCAGAGCCCGTTGCACGGTTTCCCACACCACCCCGATATCCAACTCAAAGTAACCGTGGGCAATCCGGTTGCGCATGCCTTTCATGCTGGCCCAGGCAATCCTGGGATGTTCCGTCACAAAGTCGCCGCGCTGTTCGATCAGCTTCGCGGCGAGCTCGCCGATAACCAGCAGATTCAGGACGACAGCCTGCTGCGTGCGCTTGTCGGCGACGAACCCGTCCTTGTCCATGCCATCGACGTAAGCAAGGGCCTGGCTGGCTGCCTCATGCATCTGCTCCAGCCACACTGGCAGGCGATCAATCGTCACACCGGCCTCGCTTCGGCCAGAACCTGCGCCCGGAACCGGGCCGGCAGATCGCCCGGTGTGAGTACATCCACCGGCACACCCAGCAAGGCTTCCAGTTCGACCTGCAAGCCACCCAGATCGAAGAGGGTGGTTTCCGGCGACGGGTCGACCAGCAGATCAAGGTCACTGTCGTCCTCGTCCGTTCCGCGCAATACCGAGCCAAACACTCTTGGGTTGCTGACGTGGAATCGCAGCGCCGCCTCGAGGACGGCCCGACTGTTCAGATGGAGGGCATGGGAAGGTTTCATCGTTGGATCACGCAGCAGAGGCAAACACAGGTTTGCACAAACACATTTGATCAAGGGGAGGATTGAAATGCAACGCACTTCTCGCAAACGAGTGCCGGTGCCCAGTCGGGCCGGTGGTGGTGGAGGCTCACCGTGAGTCAGACCTCTGAAGATCGCCGCGGCGCCTTTCGCGCGGCAATGGAGAATTTCTTACAGGAGCGCATGTCGAGCAAGCTCGACAAACTCGCGGCCGATGATCCGAAACGCAGCGAGTTGCTGGCGCAATACGCCCCCGCGGCCTGGTTGGCGGATGCTGCGCGACGCGTTGCGCAAATCCAGACCGTCACCCACTCCCTCAAACCCATTCACCCTGAAGCACGAGGAACCAATCTGTATTGTCCGCCGGAGTCATTGCCAAGCCATCGCGAGGTGGGCAGCCATGTGCTGAGTACGGATTTTTCCGGCGATGTGGTGGGCAATGCCGCGGCCCTGGATGTCTACAAGTTTCTCAAGATCGCCGTGGAAGGGCGATCCCTGCTGGAATGGATGCAGCAGGGCGATGCGGATCTCCTTGCCGCGCTCTCCGACGATTCGGAGAAGGCTCAAACGTGGGCCGGGGCGTTCAGGAGCGTGACCGAGCCTGCCAGCGAGATCCCGGCTTCCCACGGTCTGGCCAAGCAGCTCTACTGGCTGATCGGTGAGGATCCGGCAAGCGACGGAGATTTCCATCTCCTGGCGCCCCTTTATGCCAGCTCGTTTGCCCACACCGTATTTCGCACGATCAACGAAGACCGCTTCAGCGAGCCTGCGAAAGCGGCACAGAAAGCCAAGTGGGAGCGCCGTGATCACGACGGTGTGAGCCGCGAGTATCCCAACCTGGCGGTGCAGAAGTTCGGGGGCACCAAGCCGCAGAACATCAGTCAGCTCAACAGCGAGCGAGGCGGCAACAACTACCTGCTGGCCGCCCTCCCGCCCCGCTGGAAAAGCCGTGAGGTCCAGGCGCCCTGGTATGTGGATTCGGTGCTCTCCCGCTTCGGGCACAGTGAGGGAATCTGGGCGTTGGTGCACGAATTACGCGATTTTCTGCTCTCGGACCCGCCCCCCACGATGGAAACCCGTGACCGGCGCGAGGACTTGATCGACAGCCTGATCGATGGCTTGGTCGATTTCGCCCAACGTTTCCAGGTTCTGCTGCCTGCCGGATGGACCCACGACTCCCGCTGCCGTCTTCCCGAGGCTGAACGGCTGTGGCTCGACCCCGGCCGGGTGCTGGCGGATGCGGAGGACGACGCCGTTTTCTGCGGAAAATGGCACAAGATGGACTGGCCCGCCGAGCTCGGGAACCGTTTTGGCAACTGGCTCAACAAACAGATGGGCCCGGATCTGCCGCTCGGCGACATCGAAGCGCGTCAATGGCAAACCGAACTGCTTCTACAGCAGGACTGGGCCCAGCGCCTGCACGAACTGCGCGGGCAACTCGACGCCCCCCGCTACATTTCGACCAGGGAGGGCGTATGAGCACGACCTTTCCCGAGAGCCAGGGCCTGCTGGTGCTGCCCCGCCTGCGCATCCAGAACGCCAATGCCATTTCCAGCCCGCTAACCCACGGCTTTCCGTCCATGACGGCCTTTCTTGGCCTGATGTGGGCGCTGGAGCGCAAGCTCTGCGCAAACAACATCGGCATGGCGTTCGACAGCGTGGGCGTGATCTGCCACGACTTTGACGAACAGGTGACCGAAGGCGGCTACACCAAGGCTTTCCGACTCACCCGCAATCCGGTGGACAAGGATGGCAGCACCGCCGCCATCGTGGAGGAAGGCCGTATCCACCTGGACATCACCCTCGTGTTCGGGGTGTCCAGCGAAACGATTCTGGAGGAGGCCGAGGCACGCCAGGCCCTTGCCGATACGGTTGCCGAAACGCTGGTCGGCATGCGGGTTGCGGGCGGCAGCATTGTGCCGATGCGTGGCGCCGATGCGCGCCAGGGGGCGGAGTTGATCCGCCTGGCCGAAGACCCGGCCGAAGCACGCAAGCAGTTCCGGCGCCTGCGCCGCCGTTGGCTGCCCGGCTTTGCACTGGTCTGCCGCGACGACTTGCTCGCCCTACGCGTGAATAGCTTGCAGGCCACTGCGCCGACGGCCACTGCGCTTGACGCACTTCTCGACCTGTCCCGCATCAACTGGAGGCCGGAGCCTGGCGCGCCATCCGACACCGAGCGCAAGGCTGTCGAGTGGAAGCCCGAGCCCAGGGAGGGCTGGATCGTGCCCATTCCAGTGGGCTATGGCGCCCTTTCCGACGTCCACCCCGCCGGCAGCGTGAAGAACGCCCGTGATTCACACACCGATTTTCGCTTCGTTGAAAGCCTTTACTCCATCGGCCAGTGGATCAGTCCGCATCGGCTCAGCAGCATCCGCGCGCTGCAGTGGTACGGACATAGCGATATCGATGGCGGCCTTTACCGCTGCCGGAACGACTTTGCCGCCACGGCCCAACATTCCTGAATTCCATCCTGAAAGGAAATAGATCATGACGCTCAAGACTGCCTCCGTCCTCGCCTTCGAACGCAAGCTCGACCCCTCTGACGCCCTCTTCTTTGCCGGTACCTGGGACGGACGGAATGACAGCTCCGCCTGGCCTCCCGTGGAGATCAAGGTCAAATCCGTACGCGGCACCATCTCCAATCGCCTGAAAACCAAGGACCAGGACGCCGCCAAGCTCGACGCTGCGATCGAGAACCCCAATCTGCAAAAGGTCGATGTGGCCGCGTTGCCCAGCCAGGCCGACACCCTGAAAGTCGTTTTCACCTTGCGTGTTCTCTCCGGCACCGGGCAACCCTCTGCCTGCAATGACGCCGACTATCAAAAGAAGCTCTTGGACACGGTGGGCGGCTATGTGGGGACCAACGGCTTTGGCGAGCTTGCCCGCCGCTATGCCTCCAACCTCGCCAACGCTCGCTTCCTGTGGCGCAACCGCGTCGGTGCCGAAACGGTGGAAGTCCAGGTTGCTCATCTGGTCGGTGGGCAGGCACGCAATACCTGGAGCTTCGACGCACTGTCCTTCTCTCTGCGCGATTTTGCAGCGCCCCCGCAGAGCGCCGCTGCCCTCGATGAGCTGGCGAAATTGATCAGTGACGGACTGGCCGGGCAAGGTCACGTGCTCCTGCAGGTCACCGCATATGTGCGTGTCGGTGCGGGGCAGGAGGTCTTTCCTTCGCAGGAACTCATTCTCGACAAGGGGCGCAGCGACAAGAGCAAGACGCTTTATGCAGTGGATGGGACAGCAGGGCTCCATTCCCAAAAGGTCGGCAACGCCATCCGTACCATTGACACCTGGTACCCGGAAGTGGCCGAGCTGGGCCCCATTGCCGTGGAGCCCTACGGCTCCGTGACCACCCGCGGCAAGGCCTATCGCCAGCCTCGCAAGAGCGACGACTTTTACTCCCTGCTCGACAACTGGATCATCAAGGACAAGGTCCCGGCCACGGAGCAACAACATTTCGTCATCGCCACCCTGATCCGTGGCGGGGTCTTCGGCGAGGCGGGTTGAGTCATGGATTACTACCTGGAAATCCGTCTTCTTCCCGATCCGGAGTTCCCCGCCACAACCTTGATGAACGCCCTGTTCAGCAAGTTCCACCGGGGCCTGGTCGGGCACGGGGAGGGTGCCATCGGGGTGAGCTTTCCGGACGTCAAGGATGCTCGTCGTGGTTTGGGGAATCGGCTGCGCCTGCACGGAAGCGCTGCGGATCTGCGGGACTTCATGGGAGCCGACTGGCTGACGGGCATGCGTGATCACGTTGCCATCGACGGCCCCGCCCCGGTGCCGGCCGGGGCGCGTCATCGCATTGTTCGGCGCGTGCAGGCCCACAGCAATCCGGAGCGGGAGCGCCGCCGCCTCATCGCGAGGAAAGGCGTATCCCCCGAAGAAGCCCTGGCTGCCATTCCGAACAGCCGTGCCGAACAGCTCGATCTGCCTTTTCTTTTGCTGAGCAGCCGGAGTACCGGACAGCAGTTCCGCCTCTTTGTCGAGCATCTGCCCATCGCGGACGAGTCCCGGCCGGGCAACTTTGGAAGCTACGGACTTAGCCCGGCCACAACCATCCCCTGGTTCTGACCCTTTTTTTATCGCCCCTGTAAAAGCCTTGATTTTCGGGGCTTTGGCAGGGGCTGCGTTTTTTGGGTCATGACACTGAAAAGCAGGATTTCTCTTTAACAATCAGGCACTCAAGACTGGTAGTCTCTACGTCACTGCCGGATAGGCAGCTCAGAAATGTTGTGATTACTGCAGTGCTGACGCCAGCACCGTCACTGCCGGATAGGCAGCTCAGAAATTGTACAAACTGACATGGAAGCCTTGGGTTACGCGTCACTGCCGGATAGGCAGCTCAGAAAAAACTGTTGGCAGAAGAGCGCGAAGGATTCCGCGTCACTGCCGGATAGGCAGCTCAGAAAAAAGACGACGACAGGGCTTCGCTGTCCAATGACGTCACTGCCGGATAGGCAGCTCAGAAAGAGATTACTTGCCCGGCTACCCCTGGCCTGCGCGTCACTGCCGGATAGGCAGCTCAGAAAATAATCCGCTCATGGTGCTACGCCTGCTTCACCGTCACTGCCGGATAGGCAGCTCAGAAAGCCAAGGGAGCGGGGCGATTGCTGATAGAGCGCGTCACTGCCGGATAGGCAGCTCAGAAAGGATTCGCAGCAACAGCCGCCGCAGTTTCGGTCGTCACTGCCGGATAGGCAGCTCAGAAAAATGATGACCAAGTCGACGCCCTTACCCAAGCCGTCACTGCCGGATAGGCAGCTCAGAAATTGTACAAACTGACATGGAAGCCTTGGGTTACCGTCACTGCCGGATAGGCAGCTCAGAAAGCCGTCGGCTTTGCGGTTTTCGGGCTTGTGGTCGTCACTGCCGGATAGGCAGCTCAGAAAATGCCCGTCGGCCAGGTGCTTGCCATGGGTTCCGTCACTGCCGGATAGGCAGCTCAGAAAGGGAGCGCCGAAGCAACGGCAAGTCGGGCGCCCGTCACTGCCGGATAGGCAGCTCAGAAAACTACCCGCCCCCGCCAAACCGGAGCTCCCCTCGTCACTGCCGGATAGGCAGCTCAGAAATACGCAAAGTTCAGCAAGGCGTTTGCCCGGGTCGTCACTGCCGGATAGGCAGCTCAGAAATGTAGGGCGCTAATAATCCGTATCAGGTTCGACGTCACTGCCGGATAGGCAGCTCAGAAAAACCTGGGCAAGCGCATCGAAGGGCTGGACAACGTCACTGCCGGATAGGCAGCTCAGAAAACGGTCGAGAAGGCCACGCCCGACTCGTCAGCCGTCACTGCCGGATAGGCAGCTCAGAAAGTCCTTATATTGTTCGCCCAGTTCTGCCCGCTCGTCACTGCCGGATAGGCAGCTCAGAAACGTACCCCAAACAACGGAAAAAAATCGTTTAACGTCACTGCCGGATAGGCAGCTCAGAAATGAGAGAGCGCGGCAATTGCAGCGCGCAGCGCCGTCACTGCCGGATAGGCAGCTCAGAAAAGGGCGACAGGGCCGACATCGTTTTTCTCGATCGTCACTGCCGGATAGGCAGCTCAGAAAAGGGACAGTTTGTAAAGGCTCACGGGGAGCTGCGTCACTGCCGGATAGGCAGCTCAGAAAACCAGCGCAAACACCGCGCGGGCCGGCAGGGACGTCACTGCCGGATAGGCAGCTCAGAAAAAGCCCCTGAAGGCTATCTGGCATGGTTAAAACGTCACTGCCGGATAGGCAGCTCAGAAATTGAAGGGCAGCTTGATCTGCACCACGCCGGTCGTCACTGCCGGATAGGCAGCTCAGAAATCCTAGTCCTCTCCGCGCGCGCGCAACACTGCCGTCACTGCCGGATAGGCAGCTCAGAAAAGCAGCGGCTCAATTGATAGGAAGCGCACGGCCGTCACTGCCGGATAGGCAGCTCAGAAAACAATCATCAATGCCACGGCCACCACGACCGCCGTCACTGCCGGATAGGCAGCTCAGAAAATTCTGTGCACCTTGGGCTTGGGGATTTCTGCCGTCACTGCCGGATAGGCAGCTCAGAAATCGAGGCGGTACGCCACTCGGACAATCCCCAGCGTCACTGCCGGATAGGCAGCTCAGAAAGGTGAGGGGCAGCGCATCGGTGATTCCATACCCGTCACTGCCGGATAGGCAGCTCAGAAACGATGAAGGAACGAAGAGAGAGAGCAGCAGCGACGTCACTGCCGGATAGGCAGCTCAGAAAGAAACGCTGCCAGCGCACAGCAGGAGGTTGGAACGTCACTGCCGGATAGGCAGCTCAGAAAATGACGAAGTGCATGTCATCCGGATTCTTGGGCGTCACTGCCGAATACGCAGCTCCGCAAACACGCCAAGACCGCTTGTGCTTTTTGAGTGGCTTGATTTAGAGGGATAAACCCATGGCACAGATACGACTTGCCGGGCTGGCCTTCACTTTGGCGGCAATGCTGCTTTTCTCTGGCACGCCAAACAGTGGCGGGTTGATCGTTGTGGCCATTGCGGTGGGTTTCGTGC
>Ga0209175_10001466_pt1 | contig 11806 bp, 13 predicted proteins | sample JI91814C2DNA_FD_187506 | JGI IMG/M metagenome (GOLD analysis project Ga0209175, IMG submission 187506) | Wastewater effluent complex algal communities from Wisconsin, to seasonally profile nutrient transformation and Carbon sequestration -... | ecosystem: Engineered > WWTP > Effluent > Algae...
TACTTTTTTTTAGGGCCGGACCTGCAAAATCTAGCACCCCGCTGTCAATTAACGGGTTCTGTTTATAATTAGTGTCAATTATAGAATGTTCTATTGATAAATAGAATGTTCTGTTTATAAACAAAGAATGTTCTATTTATAAACAAACAATGTTCTATTTACAATTAGTGTCAATTAGTCAATGTTCTGTTTACAATTAATGTCAATTACTGTTAATTACTGTAAATTACTGTTAATTACTGTAAATTAATGTCAATTACTGTTAATTACTGTAAATTACTGTTAATTACTGTCAACGTGTCACACTAATTAAGGAATCTGTGACACGCGGACTCTAGAGGATTCAGCGACACTAATTATCTGTCAATCACTGAAAACAGCTGACAATTATAGTTTATTTATAGTAATTTCTGAAAACATTACCAAATCGGGAAATACCTACCAAATAAGGAAAGAAATCGCTAATTATTAATACAGGTTTTTATGTGTGATGTTTCTTTAACATAAAACATGTAAAATCTAGCACTTCATATACATTAATTTCATATTTTCTATTAATAGCATTTTCTGAAAATTATTGCCTAATTAGGTAATACCTACCAAATAAGGAAAGAAATCGCTAATTATTAATACAGGTTTTTATGTGTGATGTTTCTTTAACATAAAACATGTAAAATCTAGCACTTCATATACATATTAATTTCATATTGTCTATTAATAGATCATTACGTCATATATTTCATTTACCGCCAATTCTATAATTATCATACAGCCACACCCGTCACACTATGTTGTGTCAACGTCTTATTGGTTACATGGCGGATTGAAACTCGAGATGAATACTATGGATTGAAATTACTACAGCTTGCAATATGCACAGATGCTTTGTATATAAACTGTATGCGTTACTATGAGATCTTCATAATACGCTCAGTTAGCCAAGCAAGATCGACATCTCCACAAAATAACGTCTGCACCAAGATCGAAGCTTTGATGACAGACATGTCCGAACAACCAACCACACCGGTTACTACAACACTAAACTTTTCTTGTATGTATTATGTTATCATTTAATACGTGCACGTTAACTTACATGTAACAGCTATGCCAAGTGCTCCGCGCAAACGGTGTGCGAGTGATCTGCGCTACATAGCGTCTAGAAAAACAGCTCGGGTTGTTGATCAGCTAGCTAAACAAGATGACCAAGATGGCATTGGTAAGTAATTAGTGTTGTTTGTATGGAACATCTGTAACACAACTTTCCAGTAAAATTATTTAAAATCATACCACTTGACGTTATGCCAGACGTTCTGTTTCACTACAGATTTGAGTACCATTTTTTGTATAGATTGTATCAACACATAGCTGATGTCAGACCTTACATCATTGTTAACAGTAGTATAGAAGAAGGATCCGTGTGGCATCTGTTCCCTAATGTCAGTGGCTGGGATACTATTGATTAAGTTACTAAATGTTGTGTTTGCAGACATGGACATGCGCTGCTGTTCACTTCCTGTTGAACTACGTGTAAAAATTTTGTATTATCTGCGGTTTGATAGCGAAGCTCTCGTTGAACTTAAATCAACAAAGGCTTTTCACAGTTTAGTAGTAATCAAAGATTCTTACGGCAATGCTTTAGAGAAAATAACGTACAAACCACGCTCGTCTTATCTTCAAAAATATTTGTACCGTGGCTCTGTAAAGCATTTGTTTACTGTACAAGAGTATTTTCCCAACACATGGGCCCTTAGATGTGTTGAGAGTCCAGATGTATTCTTGTTCACTGATGATGACAGCCTTGGTATTTTGTCAGATACTGATACAAGTAGCGAATATAACACTGATGATAACGAATGAACAGAATTTGGATTTTATGCTGTTGGACCTCGTGATGTATACGAAAGTACATCGGACGACAGTTACGACGAATTAAACAACCTGAATACTACTACTGGGACATCAAGCGCAATGACTGAACAACCAAAGGAATGTAAGCATTTATGGATAGAACGCTATCTTGAATACGTAAAGAAGGATTGTCCGTGTTACATTACGTTTGGATCTTTCACTAACCATCCTAATTCAACAGCTAAAGACGAAAAACATCACTGTTCTAACATCATGTGCCAAAAGCGCATCGATCTCAGCTCTACAGAGTGCTCAGTCAACTGTGCACGACTTGTCCATGCTACTGACAGAGTGCCTGTGGACGAACAACCAAGACACCTAATGAACGCGACATTTCAGTACGAAGCATTCGACACGTATTATAACACACAGCTATATGTACCTATTAGCTCAGGGCTGCGTCGTATTCTCACGCGAAGTTTTTTTTCGCCAAGACCTGATGACACAGCCAGGCATCATCAACTGAGACACAACTATCTTACAGCAAGTAATGTTGCAGCGGTTCTTAATATGAACCCATATTGTTCTCTTAGATCCGTTCTTGAAAAGTACATGCAACCGTACACAGAAGGTCCTGATAACTATTTTATGAAACAAGGGCGCCTAATGGAATCTAAGATCGCAGACAAATTTGTACGAGCTACTAATATTCCATGTGTGTACAACCAAGGGCTGACACCACACTCAAAGTACAAGTTTCTTGCTGCTACATTTGATCTCATTTCGTGTGATGGCGTTCCTATTGAGATAAAGTATTTGGTCAAACGAAACCCTACTGAAGATACGCTGATGCCTACTATGTATTGGGTCCAGTGCCAGATCCAGATGCAAGTAGCTGAAAGCGACAAATGCTTTTATGTTGAATACAAACGCCAAACTGCACACGACAGCGAGCATTTTAATATACTAACTGTACGCAGAGATGACGAGTGGTTTAATCAAATCATTCCTGTACTAGAAGAATTCTGGAACGTTGTGTGTAATTACAGATCTTACTTCGGCAACAACATTCTATGAGATTTTTGATCTCTTTTGGGATTAAACTCCTTGTTTGTTTTTCTCTTTTTGGTCACATGTTCTTTGATAGTTTCGTCAATTGTATTAAGACGAGTAACCACGGAATCTAATAAACTTGTTACATTTTCAAGACATTTGATCATGTTTCTGTGCATATCTAGTGAATGTTCCACCGCTGCTTGAAGCTTTTGGATTGTGGTAAGTCGACCCTGCGGACAGATCTCAACCGCGTAGTTTGCGCCAGGAGTTTTCTTAGCTTCGTCTTCCGAGCACGCTTTAAGTTCTTGAACGACATACGGGACATCAAATGCTCTTTCTTGGGAACCGTAACACGTTCGTACATGAACCGCATCTCGAGCGAAAAGCGGAGCAACAGGGGCGGGTACATATGCATCAAACGGATTGGTGGTTGAACATACAAGTCTGTCGCTATCTGTTGAATTGATGAGGGCATTGGCATTCTCAATAAAGAGTTTCCATTGCGTCTCAAGATCCTCAGAGCTGAGCGGGTCAACATAGATACGTTCCACGGTTCCATGATCAAAATCGTCTCTTGGCAGATCAGGCAACAGCTTGAATGTCTCCAGATCATCCATCACTGCAAGACTTAGTGACAATGACACCAAGACCTGTTCATATACACGTTATTCATATAAAATACAGGCGCGAAAGTGAACCAATCACAGCATGGATTGAAATTGCTTGGGATTGAATTTTAAATATTTCACAATTTGTACACGTGGACCAATCAGATAGATACACAGCGACTTATTTAAAATTAAGCGCCATAATTCAAAATACGTAATAGTTATTAATAAACACAGATTGTCTATTTAATCTGAGTACACAGACCATTTACAACACTATCAGGGCATTTGACATCCAGTGAAAGCATCAAGCAAAAGATCAGCACACAGCAGCAAGCATCGACATGGCTTCTATCCCTGACTATCGCTCTTTTGACATCAACTCAATTACTGTCTCTGCACCCAAGGAACTTAAGTTTGTCAACGTATTTGATGTCAAGACAAGCGAGGGCAAGCCCGTGATCGTTGTCTCTCCTAAGCTTCGGTTGTCTATGGGAATCTTCGCTGTAGATTTTGGTGACAGCAAATTCAGAAAGGGACAGCGCGTCAACGATGTTGCTAACGCTACTAAAGTCACTCTACCGCTGTCTGTGGATCTACCTGGCGAGGACGGCTACGGATTCCTCGAGTTCATGTCCTATGTTGATGCTCGTCTTAAACAGCTCATCTACGACAACGCATCAAAGTGGTTCAAAAAAGACGACGTTCGCTTTATTACTATGAACATCAACGATCTTTTTACGCCATCTGTCAAGCCCGCAGAAAAGTATCCAGCACTCTTCAGCCCTAAGATCTCAATTAACGAAGACAAGATTACTACAGTTTTCTTTGACGAGCATGGTACTTTTATTCCCGATCCTATTAATTTTGTACAGCAGAATAACATGGCTAAAGTGGCTTTTGAGATTACTGGGATTAACCAAGTCGCATCGTCTATGAAGTTTTACGTCAACGTTAAAGCTGTTCAGGTTAAAGTGTTCCCTAGCGAGAATGACTCTAACATGTACGAGCAAACTGTTACATGCATGATCTAGATTTATTACAACAATGTAGTCCATGTATTATCAAAGATATCTGTACAGCATTATTTTAAAAATAAAGTTTCGTGTACAAACAGCTTTTCGGTGTTTTTAGTATACTTGCCATCAATTGCTTTCAATGAAAACTCATCAGCTATGTTTACAAAATCATCTGGACTGGTATACTCTGATACAAATACTATATTGTCTTTAGACATGCAGCGAACCCAGGTCCAAAATTTGTCATGATCGAACACAAGGCCTTCTCTTTCTTCGTTTTGGTACCTCTGTATTGTGCCATAGTACGGCGGATCACAGTATATAATAAAGTTTTTCAGATGACTGTAATCATCATATTCACAACTCTGGAATTTGATCTTAGGCATAGTGTCTGCGAGATTGCGCACTCTTTGAGCAGCTGATGCATGATACGTCTGACCACCGTACCGGCCGATGTAGCTTGCGAAATAAACGCCACCAAAACTTAACTGGTGTCCTAAGAAGCCTTTCTCAGCAGTCACAAGGCCGTCGTATTTCATCTTCATGAATTCTGCTTCAGTGCATGTCGCAGGAGGAGTCCAGCCAGTCTGAGCCTTGTTCCACATAGCTATTACAGATGCGTTGACGTCACCAGCTAAGAAGAACATCTGACGAGGTCCAGCATCCAAAGCAGTATACATGTGTCTATAGACGCCCAGCATTCCACAGAAAGGTTCGCAGTAGCCATCGTATACGGCATTGTCGGGAAGGAATTCTAACATGTAATCTGCTAGACGTCGCCCGTTCAATTGTTTTCCTCCATGGTATTTCGCCATCTCCGGTACAACGATACAAACAACAACTAGTGGCAACAGAATTTTATTGATATGCATCAACGACATTTATACGCATAATAGAGTGCATGCAAAAATGCATCACTGAGATCGTCAGACTTTTTCGTTTTGCTGAGTATATCATACCACGGCGTGTGCTCTAATATACAAAGCACGGTTTTCTCACCAACTATCTTATTGGCTCTATACGCACTCTTGAGACGAGAGCGTTCATTGTACAACATAATCTGGTCACACAATTTCAGCTTGTCTTTCCCGCTTTGATAGCATACTTTAGGCGGGAAAGCATACTTGCCAAGCACAAAACTCTGAATGCAGTACTGTAATTGTCTCAGCGTTTGACTCTGAGCTAGCTGTTTCTCGATAACAAGGACGTCCGGTCGACCTTGTGCATCCAGAACATCATGTAACAACGCAGCCATCTGATTCACAAGCCTCTCTGTGCCTTGTCCCCATTCGCCAATCGAAATTTTGTCTAGCGCCTTGATGTGATACGATCTTTCATTGAACTCAAAGTCGCCACACTCGTTTTCAGGCATCCTCTGAAGATAACAGTACGCCATGTTCTTGATGCCGACATCAATTGCAAGGACCAGCGGTTCCGTTTTCATTGGATGGACTCTTCTCTTTGTTGATATCGGACTTGCGTCTTGTACAATAGCGGCCATGGTTCTCAAGATCGACATCGCACTCTGAACAAACTTTAGCACATTCGTCCAGATGCTCAGAAGCGTACTCAGCAATATTAAATAGCTTTTCAGATACGCGCTTTTTGACTTCGCATTCAATGATTCGCAGCATCTGCTCATACGGGTCGTCATGGTTTTCTGATATCAACACAGAAAGCGCGCGCGCATAATCTCTGCAGATGTCTTCATCAAGTAGCCAATTACCTGGCTGACGTATGATTTCTTCAAACAGTTTTTGATTCGACATTTTGTAAAATAGTTAAATACAGACCAGGGTTCCTGATTTATATCCAATTATAACATAACAATCGAAAAATATCTCAGCGTGGTACATCCAGCAACAGGATCGGTTATAGAAACGTTGAATGTCATAGGATTTGTGGCGTGATTCACTGTGACCACACTGAAACCCAACCCCATATTGGTAGAGACGTTAGGTGCCCTTAGCGTTTGAAGCTGTGTCAGATTGTTTGTCATAAAGCCTTCATATTGCAGACGTGTCGATATAACCGCGTCTCCAGCGGCACTGTGAGGTGCCATCGCAATAGACCCATTCACATCGTATTCGATTGTTGTAGTACCTGCACCGCGCGTGCCTGTTTTATCAAACATCATAATTACTCTTATCATGGAATTTTCAGATAGTGTATTCGCCGGGATAGTCACAGACCGCACAATTTGTTTTGTTATGCCTGTGGTCGTGTCACTCAAATAAGCGCCATACAACACAACAGAGCATCTCTGAAATGCGAGAGAGCCCGCAGTGTTTCCGTTTCCAATCATAGTATTCTTAGGTCCAAGCGAATCGGGTAAGTTTAGCGTATAGGGACTAGTCGTGTTGGTCCAATTCAAATTCACAGATGCTGTCGGGTTGTACAACTGAAGATTGTAGCCAGTCAATGCCATGCGAAGACTGTCCGCAGTTGTAAACCTCAGCTGGCCTCCTGTCGTCCCCACAGATGGCTCTCCAGACCCACCAGGCACCCCAAGATAGATATTCTTACTGTTATTCGCATTGCTCACTCTAAACGACGGCATAGTAGCTACCGAATCCACTGAAGAGTTTCCATTGATGACTACATCTGCTGTAGCCCCTGACACAACTAACTGAGGATCACTAGTAGGATTCGCAGAAAATGTCGCTACAGTAGTATTGTTGGCTTTCACGACGACATTGTTGGCCGACTTTGTTTCCAGTACAAGGTCTTCTCCGTTCTTGGAAAGCGTATTCTGCATCGCACTCTGTATGGATGATGCCAGCTCCTGTGTGCCCTGGATATTCGGAGCAAACTGAGCTACAGACGTTCCGTAAATTGACGACATCGCGTTTTGATAACTTGATTTTTTGATGACTTAATTTTGTAATCTGAATTATATAGACCGAATTTTATAAACTAAATTTTATAGACCGAATTTTATAAGCTGAATTTAAACAGTCTAAATTTAATAAAACTTTTAATGATATCGATGTTTATATACAGCAAGTCTCGTGGTTTCTCAAGACGAATTGATCTCGTACATCACGTCTATCATAATTCGGTAGGTTTTGTTTATGGGAAACTGGACAGTACTAAGCCCGATCTTGTGCCACGCTGTACCTATAATGCCTATATAAGTACCCATAGATACCGTATCTAAAAAGCCTTCAGCAACCACATTGTTTGTCGTAGTAGGCGGTTCGTTATTTAGAACTTTGATCGTACCACAATAATTGTATATCAAATAACTCTTTCCACCAACATATAGCGTAGTAGAGCTTGTACCGTGCTTGTAATAATGTAGCCCCAATTCAAGGGCTATACCATCAGTCTGTGCATTTACGAACCAAGAGATCATGCCTCGCGATGTCACGATGTTGCCTACTCTAGTATGCATTATACTCATGTTAATCGGGAACTGTCTTTCTGGATCGCCGAGATCATATTCCCGTAACGTGCCAGAATGCTGACCTATCCAGCTTCCAAACATTGGAAATTCTTTTGGTATAGATGCATTGTGGCCATTATGAGCCTGCATGTGAGACAACACATAATTTGACAAATTCAGTGTATCCAGAGCATTGTTTCTAGCTCTAATGATACCATCCTGTGGCGAATAAAAACCAGTATCTCGTGCTCCACTGGAATCCCAGCATATCTGAGGAAACTGCGGATTGGTCACCGTGTTAAAAAAGAGGCTGTCTGTTACCATGTCTACCCCAGTATGATAACATTTAAACACGTCACTCCCATCTTGACATATCGTCAATAGACCATCGCTGTTTAGATAAATCCCTGTATCTGTATTGTCACTAAATCTTATAGCAGGCTCGTTTACTGTTCCTCTGCTTGTTAGCATCGTTTTGGGTACCATGACTTCTTGACTCGATATTACGTTGTACGCCGAACATCTCAGTGCCTCGACTCCATCAGCAGACAACGCAAGCTGTCCATCGCCTCCAAGGAATATACCCGTGTCCATATTATCAAGGAACGTTACAGCCGGTGCAAACCTTGTGCCTCTAATTGACAAGACAGCTTTAGGCATAAGCGTTTCTTTGCTTGACACGACTTGTGTTGTTGAACACTGCAGTGCATCAGATCCCTGTACACGAAACCTCAGATCGTTTGCGTTACTGTTCACCAGAACTTGTCCATTCGACGGAGCATTCAATGTCACATTCGTCGTCGTACCGCTCTTGTCTATGTTTATACCATTCTGACCCTGTACAGTCAACTCAAGCGTGTGATTCAGCGAATCCATTGTGAATTTAGTACCACTGTGCTTAATGTACGGGCCATTGTCGCCAAAATCTACACGCGCAGACGATACCGTCATCTCTGTCGGAGTGACCTCAGCCATTACTGCATCGTTCCCTACCATCTGAACAGTTGCATCAGCCGGGAAGTACATGCCCGTATCATTGTTCACCGATGAACACAGGCCAGGTGCACTCTGAGTACCCGCGATCTCTATCTGCTGGGCCACAGAAACATTGCCTGTATTTTCTATCGTCATGCGCGGAACATTATTTGTCTCAAACTGAAGCGGATTATCTGTATTCGTTCCAATCACTAAAGGTACAGAGCTGTTTCCTGCGACATTATCGCCGCCCTTTGTGACTTTATTTGTCTCCATTTGATAGACATCATACTGAATCTGCGATAATATCCTCAGGATCTCTGAATTGAGTGTCCCTGTAACATTCCAAGCTGACCATGCTGACATTTTATTGATGTTTTTACAACAACAATTCGAATAATAATGTCGACAAATCAAGAACAACAAAAAATTAAATGTTGTAGATATAGTCGCATTAAAATAATAACACTGATATATATCTTAAATTTTTTTATTTTTGTGTCGTTTTGATACAACACAGGTTGCTTTCTATTTTTTCTCCAATCATGTTACTTCGCTAGCCGCTTGGCTTTCTTGGCCTCGCGTGCCTTCACCAGCCGTTCCTTCAACACAGCGACTTGCTCATCAGAAAGGGTGGGCTTCGCGCGCTTCTTCTTCTCAGCAGCCGCAGCAGGAGCCTGGCCATCAGCAACACGAGGCTGAGCACTCAGCATGCCTTTCAGTTCTTCCAATTGGCTATTGATCTTGTTGTAAAGCGCACCAGTATCAATCACAGCAGTCTCGGCCATCTTGCTTTTTAACAGAATGTCCAACAGTTTTCAGTTGACACAAAGAAATGTAGACGAAAAGTCTTTTGAAGCGACTTATATACTCAAATGTCAGAAAGATAATAATTTAAATCTAATGATCAAAAATCAAATTACACAGAAAAACTGGCGCCATGTTACAGGCTGGACAGCTTGGATTTGCCGCCATTTTATCTACGACACAGGAAGCATGAAAGACGTGTCCACACATTCTATTTGACGTAAGCGACACTACTAGATGCTCATAGGCCGATTTTACAAAGTGTTTCTTACATATGAAACATTTAGGACACTTGTCCGTCTTTTCTAACAGGACATCTAGATCTTTCTCAAGACTGGTCTGTACATTAGCTGCTATCGAGATGCGTTCTTCTATATTTAACCGCGCTACAACATCGTGCAACTGAACTGCTTGTCCGTTGCACATCAGATTCAGGCTCGCCCACGACATTTTTATTAAAGCGTTCTTATTCTAAAATCTTTTTATTTTTGTAGAAAATGGATACAGCCGAAGATAAAAACACGTACTCGGAAATTCTTAAATTCCAAAAAGCCGAAGCTGCAAAGCACACAAGCAGTGTCCAGCAGTCCACAAAGAAGAATACTAAAAACGGAGAGAATGCCGATACACAACAGAGCTTAAATATTAAGCCCGTAGAGAAACCAGTCTTTTATGTCACAGAACTCGACATTGTTCATGAGAACTTGCCTCAGCCGCCTTTCGCTATGGGTCTCTTGGCCCCAAAGGGTTCTGGAAAGAGTACTATCATCTATAACCTCATCAGCAGACCCGAGTTTTACTACAAGAAATTCGACCAGGTCTGGATGCTCAGCCCGACTTTCTACTTGGATGATACCTACGCTAAAGTGAAACTCAACGAAGAGCGCGTCATCACTGATGTCACACAGTTCACACCAGTCATGAACGACATCATAGGCAAAGTAAACAAACAGATCGAAGGTATCCAACAAGCCGTATCCATGCAAGCACAATCACAAGGCTGGACTAAGGATCAGATCAAAGAAGAAGTCGACAGACAGAAACACCAAAAGCTCGATCGCATTCTGATCATCATAGACGACGCTGTGGGAGTCAAGGCACTCGAACGAGGCTCTATCATTACTAACAGCTTTTCGCGCCATAGGCATCTCATGATTAGCTTCCTGTATGCCATCCAGATCTACAAGGCCATGCCGCCGGTTGTGCGTGTCAATCTCAGCGCACTCATCATTTTTCGTATATATAATCGAGGCGAACTCAAAAAGATCATAGAAGAACAAGCCGTTCTCGTGAAAGATAACACTTGGCTGGCCCTCTACGAGCACGCCACAAAAGAGCCTTACAGCTTCTTGTACATCAATTACAAGCATCCAAAGTACAGATTCTTTAAGAACTTTACAACGCCTTTGATCGTCAACAGAGAATAATAAAGGTACCAGTATTTCTATAAAGTCATTTTAACATTGTTATTTTTATTCACTAGAATTAGTGAGAGAATTATGACACAGGACCCCTACAAAACTCTCTCTAAAAGTATACAGGAATAGAAAATGCTGTTGATCATTTAATGAGTGCTACTTTTTGCATATTATTTGTTTAAAAAAATGTTTATTAATTTATTTTTATTTTTTTTTTATTTTTATATATATTAATAGCATTTTCTATTCCTGTGACGCTCCTGTATCTATTGTCTATCAATGGTCTATCAAGCCTGATACAGGAAGCCATACTGGAAGCATACAGAAATCTCTCAGGAATAGAAAATGCTATTAATTATTTAATAAGTGCTAGATTTTGCATATTATTTGTATAAAAAAATGTTTATTAATTTATTTTTTATTTTTTTTATTTTTTATATATATTAATAGCATTTTCTATTCCTGTGACGTTCCAGTGAGCTTCCTGTAAAGTGGTCTATTAAGCTTCCAGTGAAGGTCTGTGACTGTTTCTGTATAGTCGTCTCAGATTTGGACATGTATTTTTTTTTAACTTTTTTTTTATTTTTGGCGATGTTTTTATGTCCTGTATGTTGTCTACGTATCACGATGTTTATAATATAATTGCACAGATGGGCTTGGAAGTGCACTCTCGGCTTGGGCGCAGGA
>Ga0209175_10001468_pt1 | contig 11796 bp, 10 predicted proteins | sample JI91814C2DNA_FD_187506 | JGI IMG/M metagenome (GOLD analysis project Ga0209175, IMG submission 187506) | Wastewater effluent complex algal communities from Wisconsin, to seasonally profile nutrient transformation and Carbon sequestration -... | ecosystem: Engineered > WWTP > Effluent > Algae...
GATCACGGCGTGCTTGCTGGGCGGGTCCTTGGGCTTCTCGATGATCTCGACGATCTTCTTTGTGGCACCCGTTCCCTCGTAACGAACAACGCCGAAGCGCTGCGGGTCCGGGACTTCCTTCAGGAGGAGTTTCGCGCCGCTGCGCTGCGTAAAGAAGTCGCCCGCGGCCTTCCTGATGTTGTTCTGGATGATGTTGTCTCCCAGAACGACACAGATCTTCCCGCCGTCGGCGAACTCCTCGGCGAGTTTGAGCGCATCAGCGATGCCGCCTTCACCCTCCTGGTAGGCGTACTCAAGGTGATTGATGCCAAGGTGCTTGCCGTTGCGGAGAAGTTTCAGGAAGTCCCCGGCGTGCTCACCACCGGTGACGATGATGATGTCCTTGATGCCCGCGTTGAGCAGGCACTGGATGGGGTAGTAGATCATGGGCCGGTCGTAGACCGGGAGCAGGTGCTTGTTGGTGACGAGCGTGAGCGGACGGAGGCGGCTGCCGAGCCCACCAGCGAGAATGACACCCTTCATCGTGAAGACTCCGGCGAAGAACCAAGGCGTTGGGGGAACATGTAAGGCCGTCCCCCGTCGGCGCGGCACTGTAAGGCGGGCGTTCTGGCCCGTCCTAGAACATTGTCGGCCAGCGGGCGTAGAGGCTTGAGTGGATTGGCTTGGCGGGTGCTCGGCGGGGTGTGGCGTGGGCTGGCACTGTCGGATTGACGCGATCTGAGCGCAATAACCGACCGATGCGCGGGAAGCGTCGCGTCTTGAGCCGATGAACAATGGCTGCGCCGCAGCACAGAGTCGGTTCTCAGTTGGCCCTGGAGTCGGTCTTGCCCCATCGCAAAGTCACTGTGGTCCCCTTCGAGCCCGCGCACCGCGCGGGGATGATCGCGCTCTGGCAACGCCACTTCGGCGCTTGGACCGCCGAGCGATTCGACCGGCGATGGGACTGGCAGTTCAACACCAACCCGTTCAAGAACGATCGCGAGCCGGGGCTCTTTGTCGCAGTGCGAGAGGGAACGCAGGACGTCGTCGGCGCCATGACCGCAACGCCCGTCCCGCTGAGATACGAAGGCGCGGTGCGCACCAGCCTCTGCGGCGGAGCGCTCGCCGTGGATGAGCCCTATCGCGGACGGTGCATGGACCTCGCGCGTTTGCTCGTCAAGAGTTCGCCCGCAATCGCTGGTGGCCTGCATCCATCGGTGCGCACCATCGTCAAGCACTTCGGTTTCGCGTACGTCCCAGGCTCCACGCGGCGCTTCGTCCTGTGGCTGCGGCACGATGGCGCGCGGACACGCCAGTTGCGCCGGCACCTGCGCCGTTCCATGACCGCGCTCGCGACGCCTCGCCTTGTCTCGCTGCTTCCCAAGAACCTCTTCGGGCGAGCCCTCCCAAAGACCAGTGCGCTGCCGAGCACGCAAGTTCGCGCGGACATTCGCACCATCGACCGCTTCGGTGCCGACTACGACGCGCTCTGGCAACGAGCGTCCGCGTCGATCTCCTGCACCATTGAGCGTTCGAGCACGTACATGAACTGGCGGCACGTTGACTGCCCCACGCAAACCAGCATCCGCCTGGGCCTCTATGAGAATGGCGTGCTCAAAGCCATCGCAATTGGCGCCAACCGCATCGAGCACGACTGGACGCTGACGCCCTGTGTTATGCAGGGAGAGATCACGGAGTTGATCGCGGACGAGCCGGGATCGCCGGGCGTTGAAGCGCTCGTCGTCGAGTTGGTGCGCCGGATCGACGCAAGGCGCTGCGACACGATTGGCACGCTGGGGCTGCGCCCAGAGTACCACGCCCTGCTCCGCAGGTTGGGCTTCGCGGACAGCACCGACGAGTCCTTCGCCATGGTCGCCAACCCGTTCAAGGAACGCGTGCGCAATCTAGATCTCAAAACCGAAGAGCAGTGGCTGATCTCCGCCGCAGACTCCGACGCGCTATATGGCGAGACGATCTGACGCCAGCCAGAAGGCTACCGCGACGACTTCGACCGAGCCGCCAGGAACGCCAGCGTGCGTGTGAGCCATTCTCCGTCGGGCAGCGAGTAAGGCCTGAACTTCTCGGCTTGCCCCAGTTCCTCGCTGAACAACATCGCCCGATGCCGACCCAGGTTCACGGCCTGCGGCGTGTCGATGAGCGCGGTCGAATCGTTCGAGGACATCTGGAACGGCACGCGATAGTCAAACTCACGGATGCCGCGACGATCGAGCGTGCGCTCCAGGTTGCTCACGGTGTCGCACCACGCGATCACGTGCATGCCCACCGGTGGCCCCTCGCGGAGGAGTTTCGCGAACTTCTGGTCGGTGCGGCTCGCGGCCTCACCATCCCCGCCGAAGGATGAGAAATCATCCTCGTTGCGCCGCAGCGCCCGATGGCGGTGCAAGCCATGCACGACGAGGAAACGGGCGGTTGTGTCGGCACTTTCGCCACTCGTCGAGGTCGCGCGTCGGCGTTCGAGTTCGTCCGCAAAGTCTTGCATCAGCGCATCCACATCACGCGGGGCGTGCACGCGGATCGCGTCGAGGCCTTGCGCACAGCGGATGAACGGATCGGGTGCGGCGTCGTCGGTGTTGGGTGCATTCAGGACATCCACCCGCGTGCCGGGGGCGAACGCGACCGCCGCAAGCATGCCCGCGAGTTCGATCGCCTGCGCGGGATACTCCTGCTGGCCAACGATGAGGAGATTCGCACCGGACTGGCGACGGAAGACCACCGCGGTCGGGTCCTTGATCGAGATCGGATCGCCGAGGTACACACGTGGGAAAGCACCGGCCTGAACAGGAACGCGCCCATCCAACACCGCCGCAAGTTCGGTGTTGTCCGAGATGTCCGACGGCACGTTGCCCTCGAAGACGATCGGTGCGGGCGGCAGGCCCGTCGTGAGTTTCTCGGCGAGGTCCTGCACCTGCAACAGGTACTTCTCGCGTTTCTCTTCGGGCAGCCACACGATCTGGAACGGGCTGTTGCCTTCAACCATGCCCGACGCGTCGTTATAGATCGCCTCGCCCGGACGGTTGAGCAGGCGTGCGGCGTTGTTGTCCTCGGCCATGATGAGGTACGAGTCGGCCTCGCTGCTTTGCAACGCGATGCGGATCGCCATCTGTCCGATTGTGCTGCGCGCGAGCGAGTACGCGCCGCCCACCGTTTGCGAGCCGAGGATCACGTGGATGCCGAACGCTCGGCCTTGGCGCACGAGACGGTCGAGCAAGAGCGACGCTTCCTGCGCGATCTTGTCGTCCTCCACGAAGAACTCCTGGAACTCGTCGACGATCAGGAGCGTGCGCGGCATGAAGGTCGGCCCCTGGCCAAGCCCTGCACCGCGGGACCACTTGCGATAGGCCGCGAGGTCCTGCACGCCCGCATCGCGGAAGAGGTTGCCTCGCTTGGTCAGTTCCGCGTCGAGGCGGCGCAGCACCGACAAACCAAACTCCCGCTCGCTCTCGACCGCGACGACGCGTGCGTGTGGCACCTTGTGCGTCGCGTACGTCTTGAACTCGACGCCCTTCTTGAAGTCCACGAGGTAGAACTCGACTTCTTCCGGACGATACCAGAGCGCGAGGTTGGTCACGATTGCGTGCAGCAACGTCGACTTGCCCGAGCCCGTGCGGCCCGCGATCAGGACGTGCTGCGATGTGCCTCGACCCAGCGACATGAACTGCAACTTGTTCGCGCCCGCGCGGCCCAGCGGCACCTTGAGTTCCTCCGAGCAATCGCCCGACCACAACTGCCCGGTCGGTGGTGCGACGATCTCGAAGGGGACCTGGACCTTGCTGCTGTCCTTGGCGAAACGCCCGATCGCGTGGATCAGCGTGTTGAAGCGTTCTTCGGTGGGCGGCGGATCGAACGCAATCGGCCAGCGCGCGAACGACGCTTCCTTGCTCTGCCAGCGCCCTTGCACGTGCGCGAAAGACAGGCTCGCCGACTCGATCTCCTGCATGGGGAGCCAGTGCGGCGGACGCTGCCGCGCGTCGGCCATCAGGATCGTGTACACCCCGCAGCGCGGGCCCGAGGTGATGATGCTCGCGAGGCGCTTGGCGGCCTGCTCCGAAAGCCCCGCAGGGAAGTCCGCGAGCACGAGGAAGCGGAAAGGCTCGGCGACTTCGCCCGCCTGCTGGTTGTACTCATGGATCGTCGAAAACTCGTTGCGGAGATACTTCTGGATCACGTTCTCCATGTGATCCGTGAGGTCCACGAGTTTCTGCTCGATGCGTTTCGCGTCGGTCCAGATCTTGTCGCCAACGATCGCTTCCTCGTAATCCGCAAGGTGCATGAAACCCGCGAAACTCTGGCCCAATCCGATGGGATCGATGAACGTGAAGCGCACTTTGCCGGGTGGGAACGCCGTCAGCAGGCGAAGCAGGATGTTCGAGACCGTGCGCACGACCATCGGCCGGCCCTCGGGCCCGGACTGGAACAAGACCGACCCCTTGTCGTGCAGGTCGAGCATCATGGGCAGACGCAGCGGCAGCAGTTCTCGCGCAAGGGGCACCTCGGCCGCAAGCCCGCCCGCGATCGTCGCCGCATCGATCTCCATCTCGCCAAAGCGGATCGCCGGTGGCACGAAGGAACTGGGGCGGAACGTCTCCCACGCGCCCTCGGCCCAGTCCATGTTGTTGCGGGAAGCGGCCTCGACGAGCGCGTCACGCTCCGCGAGCACAAAGCGGACGCCCTCGTTCCACTCCGCCATCAAGGCACGACGTCCGATCTCCTCGGCGTCTCGCGCCTCGCCCACACGCTGCTGGCGTCGTGCCTGCGCCTGACGCACGTGCAACTCGCGGGCGCTCTGGGCGGCATCAAGTCGGCGGCGACGTTCATCATCCGCGGCTCGCGCACCCACATCGAAGCGACGCTTCACGGCGTTCAGCACGCTCTCGTGACGCTGGCGGATCGCCGGCTCTTCCTCGTGCCGACGACGGTGGATCTCTTTGCGGATCGCCGAGAATCTGTCCTTGGCCTTGCGCACTTCCGCGTCACGCTTCTCGCGGATGATCGATGCCTGCCGGTCCTTCTCCGCCTCGGATTCCTCCAGCCAGTGCGTCCCCAAGGAGACCGCACGCGCGATCGCCTCGCCGAGTTGCGTCGAGGTCTGCGGCACGCGGCGGCGGATGAGCGAGCCCGCGAGCGACGTCACGACCACGCCCGCGACCAGACCCGATACGCCGCCGATCGCGAGGTTGGACGCACTCACAGGCTGGAACGCAAACCCGCCAATCCCAGTTCCGATGGACGCGAGGATGAACGACGTGAGAGCACGCCCCTGGATCTGCAGGATCGTGGGACGCAAGCGCGCGTTCAACGCCGCGAAGGACTTGAGGACATCAGCACGCGCCAGTTCGCAGGCCTGCTTCGTAGACGTCGGCTCGCCCCCGAGGATCGCGCCGGGCGGGCCGTCGGGATAGTCCTTGAGCGATGGATAGCCGTGCTTGACGAGCAGCGCGTCGGCCTCTTTGCGGACCTGCTCAACGTCGCTGGTGAAGGCCGCGATCTGCCTCGCAAGGTTCGTGAAGTCGCTCTTGAGTTTGCGTTCGCTGGATTCGACGACGGTCTCGGCGAGCCACCCAGCGTCGTCCATGTCCTGCTGGGCGGCGTTCTCGATGGACTGCGTGCGCTCATTGAACGCCGAGACTTCCGCGTTCATCGCGGCCTCGGCGGCGCGATGCTCGGCGTCGAACGCCTCCTTGAGAACCAGAACCTTGTCCTCGTGCTGCTGCTCGGCGGCGCGGATCTCTGCGGCGGAGGCAACCTCGGCGGCGCGGGCCTGGTCTTGATAGTCGCGCTCCGCGTCGATCGTCTGGTCCCGGAGTTTCGCGGAGAGTTCGGCGTCGCGCTTGGCGCGATGTGATACCAGCGGGACCAATCGGTCCAGCGCACTGCGCTCGCGGGATGTCAGGCTCTGGTCGCCCATTTCCGCTTTCTGTCGTGTGTGGCGGCTCTTCTCAGGGCTCGTCGTCCCCGCAGTCTCGCCTCGCAGACGAGATCAGGCCCGCCAGATCCTCGATCCCCTTGCACGCCGAAATCACTTTCGGTGTGAGGCGGTCGATCGTGTCAGCCGCCAGGCGGCGGCTCGCTTCGTCATCCCATTGCGACTTGGACTGATCCCAGCGGATCGTCAGTTCCTTCATCGCGTCGACCAATGCTCCCTTGGCCGCATGGATGCTCATGGCATCGTCCGTTCATTGTTCGCAGGTGTCATCGGTCCAGTTGCTCCCATTCCACCCGCCCGCACAGACTACCAACCTTTTTACCCTTCCGCCAACCAGACGTTGCGTCCGTTGGCGTCGTAGACCCCGATGACCCCCTCGGGGCCGAGGACTGCCAACGTCCCAAATCCTTTGCTCAGCAGGGTTTGCAGGTCCGGACGCCCCGCCAGAACCTCCGCCAGCGGGACCTTCCACACCGGCCCGGTCGCCCCCGGATTGTCCAACGATCCCAAATACCACCCCGAATCGGCCTCGTCCACCGGCGTGGACCGCAGGAGCCAGACGAGAGGCTTGTCGAGGGCGGTGGAGGCGACGCAGAGGGAGACGGGAATGGGGAGTGGGGAGACGGGAATGGGGGAAGATGAAGAGGGGGTGGGCACACACGCACCCTGCTCCCCTCGCTCGCTTGCTCGCTTGTTCGCTTGCTCGCTCTTCTCTTCACTGATCGCCAACCCGTAGATCTCGAACTGTTCCTGCTCGGTGAGGGGCGGGATCGCCAGCGCACTCCACGCGATCGACTCGCGGGGTGGCTTGGCGCGGGGCATGGCCTCGGCGGCGAACGGGCGCAGGTACTCGTAACTGATCGCGGGCTTCTCGTCCGACACAGGCCGTGCCATCGAGGCATCGCCACCCGAAGCGCTTCCCTCCCCCACTGTTCCGACATCGGCGGGCAGGTCGCTCGACGGCGCCTGGATCGCGAGGTACTCCTCGACCTGCTCCATCATGCGGTCGATGCGGGCGATCGCCTTTGGAATGTCGACGCGCACGAAGTCGTTGAGTTGCGAGATCGAGCCGCGGGCCATCAGGGACTCTTTGTCCCACACGCCGATCCAGCGCCTTGTGTTCTGCTGACGCTTCTGCGCCTCGCCCAACTTCTCCTGCGCCCGTTGCAGCGCACGGCGTTCGAGCACCGTCGACGCGGGCTCTGGTGCCGCGGCGAGTTGCTTCCGGCTGATCTCCTGCCGTGCGGCCTGCACCATTTCCTCGCGCTTGCGCACCTGCGATTTCCAGTGTGCGGGGCGCTCGTGCGTGAGCCACTGCCCCATGCGGGCAACATCGGAATCGACGGTGGCAAGAAGCGCACCGGCATCCTCGGCGAACTTGGCGAGGGCCGCTTTCGCCTGCTTGAGAGCCTCGATGGAACGGATGTTGGCGGGCATGGGGGAGGGCAATGGGAACTGGGCAATGGGGAATAGGGAATGGGAAAGAACAGACAATCGTCGTGGGCTTCGGGCTCTGATCCCAATGCCCACTGCCCATTCCCCATTGCCCTCTTACCTCTGGTTCAAATACTCCTCGATCTTCTCCGCCTTCCTCAACAGGAACGGGATGTGCTTGTCCGTCGCCTCGGCGTAGCGGGCGAGGGCCTTCATAGTGAGGTCGAACTCCTCCACGAACTTCTTGTGCTCCTGGTCGCGCCACGACTGCGACAGGTCGTTCAGGCGGCTCTGCACGACGGCCATCTGCGTAAGCAGCCCGGAGTTGAACCGCTTGAGGTCCTGGGCAAAGCGACGCAGTTCGGCGGGATCGACAACGGCTTTGGACATGATGCCTCCGGGAGTGGACAGCCTCTCAAAGACTGTACCACGCAAGTGTAACTTGGGATCCAACGAAACTGCGACCTGTGGTAGACTGGGCCGCGAACCACACTCTTCGGAGGACCCATGCACACCACCCCACGCGCGTTCCACAAGCCGCTTGCCGTCCTGTTCGCCCTTGCCGCTGCGATGTCACTTCTGGGTGCAGCCCAGAACAAGGCGGAGCCCACGCCACCCACTACGAAAGACGCGAAGCCCGCGCCGCAACTGGCCTATTCGATCTCGTTCCAGTCGGGGATGGTCCCTCCCGAGAACGACCACACCGGCGTGCTCCTCGCCGCGTGGGATGACGGCGTGGTGATCTTCGCCGCCGACACTCGCAAGCCCAAGACGTCGCTCCGAGTCGGTCGGCTGACGCCCGAGCAGGTGCGGGGTGTTCTCGACGAACTGCATACGGCCCGTTTCTTTGAGAACCTGCCCGGCGGCGGAACGGCGCCCGACGCCTCATACACGACCATCAAAGCAACGCGCGAGCAGAAGTCCGCCAAGTATCTGTGCATGTGGAGTGACGTTTGGGCGTTGGGCGGCGCGAGCGTGGACTCTTCGGCAGCGGAGAAGGAGTTCGCCCGCATGTGGGCCGTGAGCCGCACAATCCTCGCGTTCGCCCGTCCCGGCGCGAGCGAGCCGCTCGCCAGCAACGTCGACGCCAAGAAGCGCTTCGAGCGGGCGGAGGCTCAGAGGGTGTTCCGCTAGGGACGTTCCCCGCGATCCGCAGGGGTGTCAACTCCACGCCCCGAAACGCCAACGCAACGCGAACAATCAAGCGAGGGGAAGAACAGAGGGCGGGAACACACTCACCCTCACACACTCGCTTGCTGTCACCGCATCACCCCCTCTCCGCACCTTCTTCACTCACGCCTCCCGCCTTGCCCTTCGTCTTTGCCTCGCTTCTCGGACCTCGACCGCCACATTGGCCTTGACAGGCGGCAATCCCCTCGTATGCTGCGTGCCAAGGAGAGACAGACATGCAGCAGAGTTTCCGCGTCGCGGGCCCAGCGCCCGTTCGTTCGTTCGTGTTCATGGCCGCAGTGTTGGCCAGCGCGGGCCTGGCCCACGCAGACGTCACCTATACCGATGGCACGTTTAACCCCAGCACCTGGGGCTTCGAAATCGTCGGCGGCGGGAGCAGCACGCCCAGCCAGGTCGCCAGTGGCGGAAACCCAGGCTCCTACCGGCAGATCAATCAGTCCGTCCCCGCGAACACCGGCTGGTTCTATGGCTTCAGCCGTTACGGCACCAACACCGCGACGCGGTACGACCCGGTCTCACAGGGCGCGATCACCAGCGTTGATTTCTCGATCGATGGGCGACTGATCAGCACCGTCGGCGGCCAGATCCCGGGCGTGGGAATGGGCATCAAGCAGGGCTCGCTCGTGTACGTGCAGACCGCATTTGCCAACCTTGGCAACCCGTCATGGGGCACCGTCGCGTCGACGGGCCTGACCCCCGCGGACTTCATGTGCGTCAATGGCTCGGGCACGGTGGATTTCTCGGCGACCGGCGCACCCCTGCGCTTCGGGTTCGTCACCATCAACGCGAGTTTCTCCGCCCAGCCCACAGGCAGCGTCAGCGACTACGACAACTACAACGTCGTCGTGCACAACGTGCCAGCGCCGGGCGCGCTCATGCTCGCGGGCGTGGGATTGCTCGCGGCAACGCGTCGCAGGCGGTAAGAAAGTCAGCATTCGGGAAAGACGAACGGGTGTTTGCTCACCCCTCTTCTTCTTCCCAACCAAAATCGGGTTGACTTGCTCACGTCGTGTATGCTAACCTAGTAGTTAGCAATGGCCCCCGACGACCTCGACACCCTCTTCGCCGCACTCGCCCATCCCCAGCGGCGGCTCATCCTGGACCTCCTCCGCGCCAAGCCGGGGATGACCACGGCGGACCTCACGCCGCACCTGGGACTCAGCGGCGTCGGCACGCTCAAGCACGTGCAGGTCCTGGAGCGCGCCAACCTCATCGTCTCGCGCACGCAAGGCCGCCAGCGACACCTCTTCTTCAACATCATGCCGATCCAACTCGTCTACGACCGCTGGACGGACGAGTACGCCCAGTTCTGGGCCGGACGCGTCGCGGACCTCAAAGAACTGCTCGAGAGCAAGGCCGAGGCGGGCGCGTCGTCACGATCCGCCGCACGCCAAACCACATCGCGCCAGGCCACGTCTCGCCAAACCACAACGCGTCAGACAAGGAAGCAGAAACATGCCTAGCACCACGCAAGCAGCCCCCACTTCTACCCCCGCCGCCATCGCGCCCGACAGCGTCTACAAAGTCGTCATCAAGGCCCCCGTGCGGGCCGTCTGGAGCGAGATCACACGCACCGACGTCCCCATCGCGTGCTTCTTCAACTCGCGCATGCACCTTGGCCCCGGCGGGCTGTCGCCGGGCACGAAACTCGCCATGCGCACGCCCGACGCGAAGCACACGGGCGTCGTCGGCGAGATCCTCGAGATCATTCCGCTCAAGCGATTCAGCCACACGTTCAAGTTCGCGTCGATGGACGAGCCGCCCTGCGTCGTGACGTACGACCTGCGCGAGGTGCCCGAGGGGACCGAGTTCATCCTGACGATCAGCAAGGCGATCGCTGGGTCCAAGACGCTCAAGCAGATGGCCCAGGGCTCGACGCTCATCTGCAAGACGCTCAAGGCCGTCCTCGAAACGGGCAAGCCCACGCTGGGCGTGCGCCTGCTCTATCGCCTCTTTGCGATTCTCCCCGCACCCAAGTCCACGCGCAGCGAGCACTGGCCCGTGGACTAAACCCGCACCGAACCAAATGGACCACCAATCGGGCCACGGACACGGCCGCCACACAAAGGACGCCCCATGTTCCGATCGATCGTCGCCGTCGTCGTTGGCTTTGCCTTGTGGTCCGCGCTCTGGCTGGGGGGCAACGCGCTCCTCTTCGCCAAGGTCGCGGACGCCGCAAAGGCCAAGACGCCCATCACCGAAGTGCCGACGCTCCTGGGCCTGCTCGCGCTCAGCGTCGGGTGTTCCGCCGCCGCGGGCTTCGCGGCCGCGCGCATCGCTCCCCGAGGGAAGACCAAGGTCCCGGTGCTCTTCACCGCGATCCTCCTCCTGCTGGTTGGCATTGGCGTGCAATCTACCGCGTGGTCGCTCATGCCCGTGTGGTACCACGCCACGTTCCTCGGGCTGCTGGTGCCCGTGACGATGATCGCGGGGCAGAGATGACCCGGCGAGAGGGTGACGGTGTGTGTGCCCCCATCCCCTCTTCTTCCCGAATGCCGAATGCCGTCTTCTTCCTGACATCCCGCCCGATCGTTTCCCGCATGTGCAAGCATGCCCCATCAGCCCAACAAGCCCGCCCCTTCGCCCTTGCCCGCGTTGCTCGCGCTGGGAGCGATCATGGGCATCCTCGCGCTCACAATCCTCGCGTCGCCCGCGCAGGGGCAGACCGTCATCCGACGGGTCCTCCAGACCAACGACGGGCCCATTCGCGCCGTCAGCCTTCCTTCCCTCCACAACGGCATCGTCGCGGGCTACGGTCTCGTGCAGAACTTCTCGGCCGTCATCTACGCCGGTCGCATCGATGATCCGACCAACACCCCGCCGCACATCGTCGTCGCCGACGGCGATCCGGTCCCCAACAACCCCGGACGTTTCTTCGGCTCGATGCGCATCCCCACCGTCTGGAACAACGCCGTCTACTTCTCGGGCCGCGCAACCAGCGGCACCAACCCACCCGATGGCCTCTACGCGGGCACGTTCGCCACACCGGGGCTCGCGGTGGTCTCCGATCGCCTCAACGGCAACGGGCCGTGGATCGACGGCCCCTTCGCCGGTGCGCTCGGCGTCGCCTTCGTCAACCAGGGCATCACCAGCGGCACGGGCGCGGGCATCAGCCTCTATACCTTCGACCAGCAACTCATCCCGCTCGTCTCCTACGACCAGCCCCTCGCCGACGGCACGCAGGTCAGTTCCACCTCGTCCAGCAGCGTCGCCTATGGCGGGAACACCATCGCCTACACCATGCGCGC
>Ga0209175_10001469_pt1 | contig 11787 bp, 10 predicted proteins | sample JI91814C2DNA_FD_187506 | JGI IMG/M metagenome (GOLD analysis project Ga0209175, IMG submission 187506) | Wastewater effluent complex algal communities from Wisconsin, to seasonally profile nutrient transformation and Carbon sequestration -... | ecosystem: Engineered > WWTP > Effluent > Algae...
GATAGCCATATTTTTTAACTCCTTAGTATTCGTATTTAGCACTATTTAATTTAGAGTGCTAATTTATGATGCCACGATATTTTACATCCTCAAAATCGTCAAGCACTTAAAGGTCGAGAGTGCTAAATTTATAAAAAAACTCAATTCTAGACTTTTGCTTGCCTTTCTTGAAAGATGTGCCAAACATACCGGTATGTGGTCAAAATTAATAGTATTCGTTCTTTTCTTATCCGTTTTTAATACCTGTGGCTCAGTCAATTCATGTAGAAATAACTGTAAAACAAATGCCTATGCATGCTACCTACTTTTTACAGACAATACAGTTCCTCAAAATAACAAAATCCTGGGTTTCCTTTTCTGCCAAATTCTCGAAAGCGATTGCAACGGGAAATGTGGCGGGGGAAGCGGATCTTCTACAAGTTCCTCTAGAAGCAGTAGCAGTTCAAGCGGAAGTAGAAGTTCTGGAGGTGGAAGCAGCTCTTCCGGTGGCGGAAGTAGCAGTGGTGGAAGCGGAGGAAGCAGCCATGAGATTAGTCCAGCATTCTAATGCCGACTAATCATGATTTGCCTCTGAACCAATTTATTTACTTCGATTTCCTTTTTTCTTAAAAGAAAAAGCCAAATCTTTCTGCTTTCCTTTTGGCTTACTAGAAGACGGGCGTGATTTATTTTGATCGCCCTCTTTTTTATGACCACCATTTCCATTGGAATTACCATTTGAATTGCTCGCATTTGACTTTCTTGGTCGTCTATCTCCACCTGCACCACCGCGTCTATCTCTTGGATCTCTCGGTGGTCTATCATTTGAGCCGGGCTCTGCTTTAGGAACAGGACTTCCAAACGGGAACGGATGATCGGCATTAACCTGAATCGTTCTTTTTGCTAGACGCTCAATGGATTTAAGATAATGTCTTTCTTCTTTGTCACAGAAAGAAATTGCTTTTCCAATAGCCCCTGCTCTTCCTGTTCTTCCAATTCTATGCACATAGGCTTCAGGCTCATTCGGCAATTCGTAGTTAATCACATGCGTAATTTCATCTACGTCAATTCCGCGAGAAGCAATGTCAGTAGCGACTAATACGCGTAATTTCCCACTCTTAAAACTATCAAGTGCTTTCTGTCTTGCACTTTGTGTTTTATTTCCATGAATTGCATCAGATTGAATTGAATTTCTATTTAATTCTTTTACTACTTTATTTGCAGTGTGTTTGGTTCTAGAAAAAACCAATACACGAGAAAATGCTTCGTCTTTTAATAAGTGCATTAGAAGCTGATTTTTATTGCCTCTATCTACTTGGAAAAGTTCTTGCTCAATGTTTTCATTGGTAGAAGAAACTCTTGCTACTTCAATGCGAAGTGGATCTTTTAGAATTTCATCCGCTAATCTTTGAATTTCTTTTGGCATCGTAGCCGAATAGAATAGCGTCTGACGTTTTGGTGGGAGTTTACCAATGATTTTGCGCACATCATCAATAAAACCCATGCTTAGCATTTTATCTGCTTCATCTAATACGAGCATATTGACCGCATGAAGCTTCACAATTTTTTGATTCACCAAATCTAAAAGCCTTCCGGGAGTTGCTACTACTATATCAATTTTTCCTCTAAGAACTGCTTCTTGATTTCTCTGGGAAACTCCCCCATAAATCACCGCGTATTTTTGTGAGGCAAATTTGCCGTAGACTTTAAAGCTTTCTCCAATTTGCACCGCCAACTCGCGAGTAGGCGCTAATACGAGAGCTTGGATTCCACCATAGATATTTGTCTTGGGACGAGATTGTAATTTCTGTAATACTGGGATTGCGAAAGCGGCAGTCTTGCCTGTTCCTGTTTGTGCGGAACCGAGAATGTCTTTTCCTTCTAATGCTGCAGGAATTGACTGAACTTGAATTGGTGTAGGTGTTGTATATCCTTCTTGCTCTAGGGCTTTGCAGATTGGATCGATTATATTTAAGCTTTTAAATGTCATAAGTCATGTTTTCACTCGACCTCGACAGGGATAGCTCAATTTCAAGGCGAATTCTCGATTTGGTTTACTACGCTTATCCCCTCGTTGCAGTTCAAGTTGCGGTTCCTATTGCAGTCTATCTTTAGTCATGGAGTTTTAAGAGTATAGATGAACTGATAGAAGAACTGCAACATGAACCGCAACATGGGGTAAAGGCAGGAATGATTAATCTTGAATGTTGAATGAGATTGACAGAGCTTCAACCTAGGTTTTTCCTTGATAATTGCAGTATACCTTGGTTGTCACAAATTAGCCGGTGAATGCTTTCTCTACAGAAAAATTCCTACCAGATCACAACGAAAGTATTTGAGTCAGCGCTGTATTTTTTCATGGGTTTCGTCTTATCGAGAGTAACCACTGCGTTCGATTGGAATTTTCGAGCAAAACCTTCTATCAAGCCGAGTTCATAAAAGGTAGGAAAACAAGTTGTGCTAGTGCAAATGATTTTATTAATTCCAGGAATTCGTTCAGTAAGAATCCTTCCAGCGACATCTAGGTGTTTACCGCTTGCAACGGCATCATCGTGCATAGTCTTAATTCCATCACGGGAAAGATTAAGCTGATAGGCTCTATCCATATGTCTGAGTGAGGAAACAATATCCTGAACAAAGCTCGGAAGTGGTGCATGATAAATAGTCGCATTGGCTACCTGACGTATTTTTTCTTCGCCTACTTTTTCTTGAATGTCTTTCATTCCCAAAAGAAATCTATCTAAGTCATACCATTCATCTGGATTGATAAAGAATTTTTCAGGAGCCTGGTCATCTGTAATCTTATGAAATTTCATAATTTTCACTCCAACAGCCTTTGACTCACCTAATAATTCAACGAGTGTGCGAATCGCCCTGCCTGAAATATATAATCCCCTTACTTTATTAACAAATTCCATATATCCTCTTGGTTAGATTTTTCCTAAGCGCAATCTAGAGACAAGCCGTTTTTTGCCAAAGAGGCACGGAGTCACAGAGGGAATTAATATAGTCATGAATATATTTACGTGCATGAACTTAAGGAGAGAACTCGGAAAAGACTTTGATTAACACTGTCATCCCCAAAACCTAATCTTCCTCTGTGTCTCTGTGCCTCAGTGGCAAATTCTTTTTTTATCACCCGTATATTCTAACGGGATTTTCCTATCACGTCGATAATGTATGCGTGAAAACTCTATTTAACGAGCGAATACTGCCTGACGGGAGTTTTTTTTGCGAGAGTTGCCATAGTAAATCAAAGCTTTCTACTCTTCCGAATAGACCTGGGACTTATAAGATTACATGTTACAAATGTAAGCATGAGACCATGGTTAAAGTAGAAGAAGAGGACTCTTCTGAGGGACTGTTAATTCAACCTGAAGAAAAAGTAGAAACTCAATTACAGGCAAAGAAAGAAGCAGAACAAGGCTTAACCGAAGAAGAATACAAAAAATACGAAAGTATATTTTTGCAAGACACCCAAATCATATCCGTAGGGGATGCTGTCAGTAAGCCTCTCATCGAAATCAATAAATTTACAATTCCTAAACTCAAAAGACAGGAAACATGGTTTGATAAATTAGCGCAAAAGCTTCATTTGCCTGAAAAATTTACATCCAATTCATTTTTTCAGTTTGCTAAGAAATATCGTTTTTTCTTAGCGAGTGCAGTATTTATACTCCTCTGCATTTCCATTATTATTCCAATCAAGAATAGCTACGATGAAGTAAAGGGAGAAGTAGATGGACTCTTAGTTGAGTTAAATCGTCATAAGCCAAGTAAAATTCTAGATCGCAATGGAGTCCTTGTCTCTGAAATCTTTCAAAAGAAGACGGGAACTTTAAAGCTAACTGATTATCCACCTAAGCTAATTAAAATTATCCTCTCTGTCGAAGATCAAAACTTTTACAAACATGGCGGTATAGATTACTTTGCCCTAATGCGTGCTACTTATAAGAATATAATTAATATGCGCTATATTCAAGGTGCATCTACAATTACCCAGCAGCTCGCTCGCATACTGATTAAAGACCGACGCAAAAGTATCAGTCGTAAATTCAGAGAAGCGCTCGTAGCCATTGCCCTAGAATCCAAACTTTCCAAAGATCAAATTCTAGAAGCGTATTTGAATCAAGTATATCTTGGTCATGGTGCATTTGGAATTGAAAACGGAGCCAAGTATTATTTTAATAAAACTCCCGATAAATTAAAAACGATGGAGATGATCTTACTCTCTTCACTTGCCTCTGCACCTAACAGATATTCTCCTTTTAAAAACAGAGAGCTTTCAGAAAACCGTGTGCGGGTAATTGTAAATACCCTTGAAGGCAGAAACATTATCAGTGAACGATTTCAGAATAAGATAAATAAATTCTATGAGACTTTGGAAACTCCTTCTACACAGACTGTATTTGGAAGTAGATATGATAAAGCTCCTTTTGTCACAGAGCATATCCGAGAATTTCTAAAATCATTAGATCCCAATATAAATATATATGACATCGGCGGCTACACTGTAGAAACCACACTAGTTCAGGAAATCCAAGAAATTCTTTCTGATGAAGTGGCTGCTCATTTAAACAACCTAAAAGAAAAAGGTAAAATCAAGCGTGTAAAAATTAAGACTGCACCGGATAACACAGAAGTATCCGATGAATTGCAAGCTGCTGTGATTGCACTCGATCCTTCCACAGGTGCGGTTTTATTTATGCATGGCGGTGGAGAACAGTTTAACTCAAAGAATCAATTCAACCGTGCTGTGCAGATGAGAAGACAAACAGGAAGTTCCATCAAACCTGTATTATACGCATCAGCCATTGACTCAGGAATATTCAATGCGGCTAGTGTATTGTTAGATGCTCCGATCATGTTCTCTTCTACTGATGGAAAAGGAACATGGACACCGGATAATTTTGGTTCTGCCTATGAAGGAGAAATGAATTTACGCGACGCCTTGGCTAAATCAAAGAACACAATCGCCGTTCAGATTGGCGAAAGAATGGGACTTGCTAATTTAGAAAAATACTATTCTGCATTTTTCTTTCCCGACCCGGTCGAAAAAAGCAAACGTTATCGAAATGATCTTTCCGTAACTCTTGGCTCGCTAGAAATTTCTCCCTTAGAAATGGCTACTGTATTTGGAAATTTTTCCAATGATGGTATCATCAAACGACCTTATTTAATTTCAAGAGTTCTAAATCAGGAAGGAAAAGAAATTTACAAACATCTAGATAGAGATGAGTTCCAATTAAAAATTCCAGAAGAAAGAAGAGTAATCGCTTCCGATACTGCCGAGGTAATGGTTAGCTTAATGAAAGGAAGTGCGAATGCAAGTGGGATTCGAAAATACGGCTACTCGGGTGAAATCGCAGGAAAGACAGGAACTACTAACGATAATATAGATGCCTGGTTTGTTGGAACAAAACCTAATCTCTCAATGGCTATTTGGATTGGTTATGATGATGCGTCATACGGCATGGGCAAGAGTGGAATGGGCGCGGAGCTTGCGGCACCACTCTGGGCAAGAATTGGAAAAAAAATTAAAGACTTAAAGATAGTTCCAGAAGAAAAATTTAATTTTACAAAGAAAGCAACTCGTTTAGTTGTGTGTAGAGAATCAGGACTATTAGCCGCAGATGCGTGCCCGGACAGAGTTTCCGAGTTATTTACAAAAGAGGGAAGACCGAGTGGGACTTGCAGACTTTCCCATGACTATGTTCCCAAACTAAGGTAGCAATGCGAAATAAAGCCACCTCGAACCTATGGATATTTGCATTTTCCGCAATACAATTGAGTTTTGTGAGAGGTTTATCTTACTTAAAACTGACAAGATCAATCTTCATATTATTGGGAGCGGCTACTCTTAGTTTAACTCAATTAGTTGCCAGAGAATCTACAAGCATTTACAATGAAGCATATAGAATTGAAAAAATTTCCCCAGTGCTTGCTATAAATCTTTACGAGAAAGTTTTAGAACAAAAAGATATTTCTAAGAAAATCGAGCGAAATACGATCAATCGACTTTTCTTTCTATACCTCAAATTCAACCGTTTTGAAGAAGTTTTTATTTTTAATTCCAAGTATCCGCCAGATAAGGCAAGACAAAAAAAAACTGACCAGTTAGTTCGAAATATTTCTTTGAAGTTAAAAATAGACGAGTCGGCATTTTTAGAAATGATTGGGATTGCTCTTCGAAGAGATGAAAGTTCTCGTAAAGAATTACTCAGCATTTACAACTATTATCCAAGTTCGTATCTTTTACAATACATCTTCACAATTAAATTTCATACAGGCGACTTAGACACATTAGCCTATTTGATTTCGGAGATACCCGATATTAACCCCGTTTTAAAATTAGCTTATATCATGAAAGCATCAAAAGTTTCTACAACTGCAACAAGTGTAGAAAAAGCAATTAAAGATGCAGCGTCGATTAGTTCTCTCACAGAAGAACAAAAATCCGATATACTTTATTTCTATGGAACGTATCTTCGAAACAAAAAGAAGTATAGACAGAGTATCCGCTACTTTCATATGAGTGCAACCTATGCAAAAAAGGAAGAAGGATTTCTCGCAGGCGAAATGCTAGAAGCCGCTAAAACTCTTTTTATTGTAGGCTCAGAAAAGGAAGCCTGCTCTATCTTACAAACTAAAATTAGAATCCAAAAGGAATCAGATGAAATTCTAAATCTATATTGTAAAAACAAAAAGAATTTAAAATCAGTAAAACGCTCTATCCAAAATCTTTCTGAAAAAGAAGAGGATCCGTTTTATCCAAAAGCACTGAAGGTAATCAATGAATAAACTATTTTACAAATTACTTTTAATTGGATTATTGATTCCATTTTGTTTAGTTGGTGTGGAAGAAAGAAATCCACTTCCGTTTTATTATCTCACAGGAAAACCTTTTAAGATAAAGCTCAATTTAAAATCACATAGACTCTGTCGCGTGAAGCTAAACGATGTTATCCGATACAAAAACATTGAATTAGTAGATTGCTATAATCTAGACAAAAAACTTTCCGAGACAATTAAACTCATACAGGATAAGAATGCAAAGAAAAACGAGTTAAATCTGATGTTTGTGGACGAAACAAAAAAGATTATAAATCCGGAATTACTTACTGCTGATGGAAATTTCACTGTTAAATCCATTCTCTTCTTTAAAAAAAATAAAGCTCATCATATTGAACTAACAGATAAAAACGGGGGATACTATTATTTTACCTATGACCCCGTTCAAGTAGGGGTGGGAGAATAGGAGATGAGATCGCAGAAAATAATTTTCTTTTTATCTATTATCTTAACACTTATAGCCTTTTGGAATTTTCAAGCAATGACTTACCTGAAAGCAGTCATTGTATTATTCCATGAAATCTGCCATGCCTCTGCTGCCCTTCTTACAGGCGGCGTAGTCGAAAGAATATTCATCCACGGAAATGAAACAGGAGAAACAGTTATCTCCGGCAAAATGCAGGCTTCATTTCTATTTGTAGTCTCAGCGGGTTATATCGGTTCATCACTACTCGGTGGAGTATTACTAAATAGAGGATTTGATAAAAAACACGCAAAACAATTCTTAGGATTTGTTGGAATCTTTCTCATTCTATTCACGCATTTTTATTCGGCTAATCACGATTTTACCTATAACACCGGAATTCGGTTCGGAATAATATTTGTTATCCTCTCATTTATTAGTAGAGAAATCTCATCTCTCACATTAATTTTTTTAGGCACAGGTGTATCTCTCTACAGCATTTACGATCTAGTAGACTTCACCAATCATATCCATCATACAGATGCAGGAATTTTAGCGAGTTGGATTCTCGGAAAGAAAGAAAGGCTATTTGGATTAAATCTAAAAGAATTAGGCATTCTAATCGCAGTCATCTGGTCATCGATTAGTCTATTTATTTTAGGAACGCTTGTAAAAAAGACTTTTACAGAACCGGACAGATTTGCAAGAATGAGTAAATTAAAAAGACAATTTGCAGAAGCTAAAGTCGAGCCTGATGTGGCACAGTGGTTTTTATCTAGAGGTCTTGATCTAAACGGGAAACCATTAGACAAAGACTGGGCAACACAATTAAAGAAAGAAGGAATGAAAGAGCATGAGTAAACGTATTCTAATAACAGGCGGAGCAGGATTTATAGGCTCTCATCTATGTGAGAAACTTTTAAAAGAAGGCAACGAGGTATTATCCGTTGACAATTATTTCACGGGAAGAAAAAAAAATATCCAGCATCTATTGAAAAATCCAAACTTTGAAATGATAAGACATGATATTGTAAATGAATTTAGAGCAGAAGTAGATCAGATTTATAATTTTGCCTGCCCTGCTTCTCCTGTTCACTACCAATACAATGCAATCTCAACAATTAAGACTAACGTTTTAGGAATGATGAACATGCTAGGTCTTGCGAAGAAGGTAAGAGCGCGTATCCTCCAAGCCTCGACTAGTGAAGTATACGGAAATCCGCTCGAACATCCACAAAAAGAAACCTATTGGGGAAATGTAAACACAATCGGAATTAGAAGTTGCTACGACGAAGGAAAAAGAATTTCCGAAACACTTTGCTTTGATTATCATAGACAACATAAAGTGGATATCCGTGTTATCCGCATTTTTAATACCTACGGTCCTCGTATGCTTGCAAATGACGGTCGAGTTGTAAGTAACTTCATCGTTCAAGCGTTATCCGGCAAAGACATAACGATTTACGGAGATGGAAGTCAGACTCGTTCTTTTTGTTTCGTAGATGATTTAGTAAATGGCATTGTTGCTATGATGAATCAGGATACTTTTTCTGGTCCGGTTAATCTCGGTAATTCGGACGAATTCACAGTAAAAGAATTAGCAGAGCTTGTAATCAAACTCACTAAATCAAAATCTAAAATCATTTACAATCCTCTGCCTCAAGATGATCCCGCACGCCGTCGTCCCGATCTCACACTCGCAAAAGAAAAGCTTGGTTATAAATTTACTGTTCCTTTAGTCGAAGGCTTAAAAAGAACAATCAAGTATTTTCAGGGCGAGATTAAGAAGTAGTATCCGCATAAAAAAAGTCCCTATCTCACGAATGAAACAGGGACTCTTACAAGGCTCAAAACAAAAAGATTAAATAAAAACCTCTGTGTCTCAGTGCCTCTGTGGCAAATCTTAATTTACCGATTAGTAGTTTCTGCGACCACGATCACGGTCTCTTCCACCACCGCCACCGCCGCCGTATCCACCACCACGGTTTCCACCGCCACCGTTGTCATCATATGTTTTTTTAGGTTGAGCTTCGTTTACTTTTAAAGCACGGCCTTTTAGTTCTTTATCATTTAAATCACTGATAGCAGCTAACGCTTCTTTTTTATTTGTCATTTCGATAAATCCAATCCCACGAGATTGACCAGTGTATTTGTCTGTGATAATTTTTACTGATGTAACTTCTCCAAATGTTTCAAAAAGTTGTCTTACATCATTTTCTGTTGCTTCGTATGTTAAGTTGCCTACGTAAATATTCATATTTAAATCCTTAAATTTTTTGGTCTGGAGAATTATAGAAAAGCGGAAATTTTTAATGTTAAGACAAGAAAAATCAAAACCCTACTGTAAAATCTTTTTGTCTTTTTAACGAGAACTGTGAGAGAAGAGGCAGATAAATGCAAATACTCAAAGTAACAATAATCAATGCTGAAACAAAAAATCCAAATCTGGTTACCAGTATTTATCCGCTTCCTTTATTGTCAAACAGTAATTTACCGCTAAAGATGAAAATGTCTTTACTTTTTCAATAAGTCTATAAATAATTTACTAATGATAAGTGATGATAATATTTCAGAGCACTACAAAAAAACAATTGGAAGACATGCAATCGTTGCTATTACGGATTTAAATGGAACGATTACTTACGTCAACGATCAGTTCTGCGAAATTAGCAAATACACAAGAAAAGAATTGATTGGAAGAAATCATCGTATTATCAATTCAGGCTATCATCCAAAAGAATTTTTTGAAGATATGTATTCGACACTAACAAGGGGCGAAGTCTGGCAAGGTGATATTCGAAACCGCGCGAAAGATGGAAGCTACTATTGGGTATCCACAATGATTACTCCACTGAAAAATGAACAAGGAATCATTGATCAATACTTTGCCGTTCGAATCGTCAACACCAAAAGAAAACAAGCCGAAGAGGCAATGCGTATCAGTGAACAAAGATATCGTGGTCTATTAGCGAATCTTGACGCAGGAGTGATCGTTCATGCGCCTGACACTTCCATTATAAAGAGTAATGCAAGGGCTTCCGAATTATTAGGATTAAGCGAAGAGCAAATGAGAGGCAAAGCAGTGGATAACCCTCATTGGAAACTTCTAGATGCGGATAACACTCCTTTACCTTTTGATAGATACCCTGTAAATGAAATTCTCGTTTCAAAGAAACCGATGAAAAATAAAATATTTGGTTTAGAACGAATGTCGACTGAAGTCATTTGGGTCTCTGTTGATGGTTTTCCTGTTTTTAAAACCGATGATGAAATATCCGAAATAGTGATTAGTTTCATTGATATTACGGAACGAAGAAAAATGGAAGTCGAGATGATTGAGAAAAGTAAGTTCGTGGAGTCATTAATCATTCTAAATCCTAGCATACTTTATATCCATGATATTATCGAAAGACGCAACATATTCAGCAACGAAGGTATAGAGCGAATTCTCGGATATTCAAGAAATGAAATCCAGGGCTTTGGTAGCCAAGTTCTTTTATTATTGATGCACTCAGAAGACTATTCTGCCTACTTAGAAAAAATTTATCCATTGTACAAAAATACTAAAGACAATGAACAGATTGTTCATCAATATAGATTGAAAAGTAAAGATGGTTCTTGGCACTGGATTGAGAGCACTGAAATTATATATAAGCGATTAAGTGATGGTTCGGTAAAACAAATATTTGGCGCAGCAAATGACATTACCGAGCGCAAACAAGCAGAAGAAGCACTTCTAAAACATGCTCAAGAACTAGAAAATTTAAACAATACAAAAGATAAATTTTTTAATATAATAGCGCATGACCTTCGTAATCCATTCATTGGCATTACAGGAATCTCCGAAATTTTGGAAGCCGAGCTTACACGTGATAACAACGAAAGGTCATCCGAATTTCTGAAGTATACGCAAATGATTCAAACTTCCGCAAAATCAGCATTTACCTTACTTGAGAATTTAATGGAATGGGCAAAAGCGCAAACAGGAAATATTAATGTTAAACCTGAGAATATTTCCTTTGACTATATATTGTCCTATACAATTCCAATTATAAGTGGAAACGCATTTAAAAAAAATATTACAATCAAAAAAGCATTAGCGGCAACGGATAGAATTTACGCAGATGAATCCTTAGTAAGCACAATTCTTCGAAATCTCCTTACAAATGCAATTAAGTTTACTCATCCTAACGGTAAAATAATAGTATCCACAGAAAGCAAAAATAACTTCTTGGAAATTTCAGTGAACGATTCAGGAGTTGGAATTGAAACTAAGAACCTAGAGAAAATATTTAGAATAGATTCCAAATTCAGCAAACTAGGAACCGACAAAGAAAAAGGAACTGGACTTGGACTAATCCTCTGCAAAGAATTTGTGGAAATGCTAGGCGGTAAAATCTGGGTAACGAGCGAAGTCGGAGTCGGCAGCACGTTTACATTCAGCTTGCCGCTAAGCATGAATAATTAAAAATCTTTTATTGAATATTTGGAAAGGATTGCTTTTCATAATTCGCCAATTCTGCCAAGTTAAGAAAAATCAATAACAGATTAGC
>Ga0209175_10001486_pt1 | contig 11691 bp, 7 predicted proteins | sample JI91814C2DNA_FD_187506 | JGI IMG/M metagenome (GOLD analysis project Ga0209175, IMG submission 187506) | Wastewater effluent complex algal communities from Wisconsin, to seasonally profile nutrient transformation and Carbon sequestration -... | ecosystem: Engineered > WWTP > Effluent > Algae...
CCAGGCAAACTCGCTCTTCGGGATCGGGCCGATGATGCCGAAGTTGTTGCGCGTCGGCATCAGGAAGACCGGGATCGCGCCGGTCATCATGATGGCGTGCAGGACGGACTTGTGACAGTTGCGGTCAACCACCACGATGTCGCCCGGCGCCACGGTGGAGTGCCAGACGATCTTGTTGGATGTGGAGGTGCCGTTGGTAACGAAGTACAGGTGATCGGCATTGAAGATGCGTGCCGCGTTGCGCTCGGAAGCGGCAACGGGGCCGGTGTGGTCGAGCAGCTGGCCGAGTTCTTCAACCGCATTGCAGACGTCGGCGCGCAGCATGTTTTCGCCGAAGAACTGGTGGAACATCTGGCCCACCGGGCTCTTGAGGAAGGCCACGCCACCGGAGTGGCCGGGGCAGTGCCACGAATAGGAACCGTCCGAAGCGTAGTGGGTCAGCGCACGGAAGAACGGCGGCGGCAGCGCTTCAAGGTAGGACTTGGCCTCGCGCACCACGTTGCGGGCGATGAATTCCGGGGTGTCTTCGTACATGTGGATGAAGCCGTGCAGTTCGCGCAGCACATCGTTGGGGATGTGGCGGGAGGTGCGGGTTTCACCGTGCAGGAAGATGGGGATGTCGGCGTTGCGCAGCCGGATCTCGCTGACGAAAGCGCGCAGGTCGGCGATAGCCTTCTCGGTCGCTTCGGGTGACGAGAACTCCTCATCGTCGATGGACAGGATGAAGGTGGAGGCCCGACTCTGCTGCTGGGCGAAAGACGACATGTCACCGTAGCTGGTCACGCCCAGCACTTGCAGGCCTTCCTTCTCGATAGCTTCCGCCAGGGCCCGGATGCCCAGGCCGGAGGTGTTTTCCGAACGGTAATCCTCGTCGATGACGATGACCGGAAAATTGAAGCGCATGCTCGACTCCTAGACGCCCGTTTCACGCGGGCAGATCAACAAAAAGCTTAGGGCGGACTTGCGTGCTTGCGCAGAGTCCGCCCGATGGTTGCCACTTTAGCTGGCTAGTATTTCAGATTTTTGGCAGGGTGACGCCGGTCTGACCCAGATATTTACCACCCCGGTCCTTGTAGGACGTCTGACAGACTTCATCAGACTCGAAGAACAGCATTTGTGCGATGCCTTCGTTGGCGTAGATCTTGGCGGGCAGCGGCGTGGTGTTCGAGAACTCCAGCGTCACATGGCCTTCCCACTCGGGCTCGAGGGGGGTCACGTTCACGATGATGCCGCAGCGGGCATACGTGGATTTACCGAGGCAAACCGTGAGCACGCTGCGCGGAATGCGAAAGTATTCCACTGTGCGGGCCAGCGCAAACGAGTTGGGCGGGATGATGCACACGTCGCCGGTGAAATCCACGAAGTTCCGCTCGTCGAAGTTCTTCGGGTCGACGATGGTGGAGTTGATGTTCGTGAAGATCTTGAATTCGTTGGCGACGCGCACGTCGTAGCCGTAGCTCGAGGTGCCGTAGGAGACGATCTTGCCGCCCTCGTTCTGGCGCACCAGCTCCGGGGCAAAGGGCTCGATCATCTGCGAATCGCCCTCCGCCATGCGGCGAATCCATTTGTCCGACTTGATGCTCACGCTGGCAGCCCTTGCTCAAAAACCTGCATTGTACCGAATCACGCTCTCTCCGCATCCCTGCTGTCGCACTACGATCATTCCCGAAGCGCAAGCCGCCCCCAAAGCGGGCACCGCCACGCTGGCCCGCACTTGACTGGGAGCATGGCTTCTGAAACGCTCCTAGCAATCAAGTCGATGACATTGGCGCAGACATGGAAAAGCGAGACCTCATGGAAGAAGTGGATGCGCGGGGTGACGCCCAGGGCGTCATTTCGAAGGGTATCGAACTACTGCGCGAGCTCGCCGGCAGCCATCGAAACAACTTCGAGGACCTGAAACATCAAGCCCAGCTGCTGGTGGATGCCTACGACGACATCCCGAGGCGTCTGTCCCAACATCGCGGCCAGCGGCGTGAGCGGGCACGAGCGGTGGACGCCTGGATCCTCGACATCTTCGGCTCAACCGAAATGGCGATACCGCGGGAAACCCTCATTCAGGATTTCCTCGATCGCTACCGCGGGGAGCGCCGCATCGGCGATGAACACAAAGGCCGCGGCCCCTGGCTTTTCGTTTTCGAGACCGAACACGAACAGGGCCGGCTGATCGCTCTCCACGGCCATTCCAGCGCGGGGGTGCACCCAGAGGCATTCCGGCGCCTGTGTGCCGAACACCTCCCCCACGCCAAGACCGATCCTTTCCTAGGCCCGATGTTCTTCGAGGATGAAAGGTCCGACATCGACGGCTGGCTCGCCCTGTGGTTTGGTGGCTCGCCCCTCTTCGACCGCCTCGTCGATACCCGCCACCTGGGCGGCGAGGCCGATTACTGGGTGAATGGGGTGCTGCTGCCGGGCAATGATCGCTACGAATCACTGGCGGTGTTCATCCTCCACCCCAACGCGGGCGACCTCATCCAGCCCGAGCCGCCGCCTACCATGCGGCAGGACCAGCGCCTGCTCATCGTGCTGGCCCTGGCCTGGCGGCAACTCGAACACCAGGTCAAATCCCTCGCCGCCCTCACCGAAGCGGATCGCCGGGAGTTCATCAACCTGATCGCCCCAGGCCTGCTCCATCACGAGATCGGCGCCCTGACCCGCACTCTGTACTCCCAGGCCTTCGAGCAATTCGAGTTGCTGAAGCAGCTCGCCCTGGTATCCCCCGACAATGAGGACGGCCCCATCGGCACAGCCACACGCTATGCCCACACCATCGGCCGACTGGCCATCCGCCTTCATGAAGTGACTGAAGCCTTCAATAACATGGAAAAGCGCACCGAAGTCGAAGAGACCACACTCACCAGGATCTTCGACGAGATCGAACTGCTGCTGACCCATCGCCTGGGTGAAATTGGTGCCAGCCTCGAGTTTCCCCGCGACACCTTCACCACCATCCAGCTTCACACCGACACGGTGCTGCTCGAACACGCCCTGCTCAACATCCTCAACAACGCCCTCAACGCCCTCGAAGACGGCCATACCCCCTCCCCCCGTCGCATCCGCATCTACCTGGAGCGCCAGGAGCGCCAGACGCTGACCCTGGCGATCGTCAACAACGGGCCGCGGATCACCGGCTCATTGGTCAAGGACATCTTCCGCCGTGGTTTCACGACCCGACGCTCAGGCCACGGCCAAGGCCTCTACCTGGCCCGCCTGGTGGCCCACTACCTGGGCGGGGACGTGACGGTGATCGAGGACGCTGCACTACCCGACAACTTCAAGGCTGGCTTCCGGGTCAACCTTAGCCCCCACCTGGCCTCCGCGGAAGGATTGAGCCGTGTCGCAAACTGATCGCCAGCCCATCGCCGGGCTCTCCCTTAACCCACCCGCTGCAGGCACACACAAGACGGCCGGGCCTTTGGACATGGACAATGCGAAATCAGCCAGCCCCCCCCCGTACATCCCGCTCTTCGAACCCAACACCCCGGCTGACCGCCCCCGCATCCTGATCGTCGATGACAACGCAGTAGTGCTGGGCGGCATGCAGAACAGCCTCCACCAGTACGCGCGGGCCCTCGACGCCCGGTTCTGGCTGGCCGAAGAGGGGCAAACCGATCTGATCGGCCACCTGGGTCAGATGGCGAGTGCACCGACGCCCTGGCGCCCGCAGGTGGTGGTCCTCGACATCCACATGAAGGGGCGTACCGGCCTCGACTACCTGCAAGCCCTGCGCGCAGAGCCCGGCCTGGCGGCCCTCGCCGTCGTGCTGGCCACTGCCGACCACAAGCGCGATCTGGACAGGAATTATCTGATCGAGAATCCGGCGGCTCAAACAGCGACCGAGTGGCTGTCGCAAGCCCGGGCCCACGAACCGGAGTTCGTGCTCTACGGGAAGACCGGTAGCGCCAATTTTCTGCTGAGAGTCGGCGAGTCGGCCTCATCCTGGATCCAGGCCGCCCGCCGCCGGGCCTGGCAGAAGCTCCTCGACGCCGTGGCCGAGCACCTCGACGGCAGACTGGAGAACGATGACCAGATCAAGGAACTGGGCGACCTGATCGCCCGCTATGCCCATGAGGAACTCGACGTTGACGAAGCCTTCGTGCGCTGGCGGCAAGACGGAGAGCGTTACGAACTGATCGCCCATAGGGGCGCACTCGACCATGTGAAAGTAGGGGACTCAACGGACCCCAACGAGACCCCACTGCTGACCGAGGTGCTCACCAGCCCACGGACATCGGTGATCAAGGCCCATGTGAAAGGCGACGCCCTCGGCCGTTATCAGCCGGTCACGGATTACCGCTTCCTGGGCATCAGCGCGACCCTGGATGAGCGCCCCTACGGCTTCATCGCCCTCTACCGCCTGCCGGACAAGGCCGAGTTCGACCCTTTTATCGACGGCAAGCCCCTGGCCATCCTTGGCCGGCTGCTGGCCGCTGCGCTAGGCCGGGCAACGGCGATGAAGCGCACCCAGGCCAGACAGCAAGCCCTGCTCAGCTTTGCCGAAGAGCTGGCCCGGCAAAAGACCAGCCAGGAAGTCTTCCACAGCCTCGCCACATTTCTCCACCGGGAGGTGCACGGTGAAGACTCGCACGGCAAGGTTGCCATCGCCCAGATCGATTTCGAGTCGGGCATCCTCACATGCATCAAACCCACGGCAGGCCTCGACGCCACGCAATGCAATTTACCGGTATTTGTTGACGGGCCCGGCATCTGCGCCCTGACGATCCAGAACTGCACCCCTGTCCGCATCGATGACGTAAAGGCGCCGGAATGGCAAGGCTTGTACGTTGAATCGACACGCGGTGTCCGCTCCGAGCTGTGCGTTCCCCTGCTGATCTCCGGCGCCGCCGTCGGTGTCGTCAATCTCGAACACCAGTCGCTCAAACGCTACAAAGTCCACGACATGGAGTTCGTCCAGTCGGCCGCCAACCTGGCCAGCCAGGTTCTCGACAACATCAGGACGAGCGCCTTCGCCGAGAGCATGCTGGCCTTCGCCGAAGACTACGCCCGCCTCCCCGGCCCCCAGGCAGAACAGAGCCTGCGGGACAGGCTACATGCCTTCTGCCGCTTCAGCGCCCTCGCCACCCTGGAGCCCTCCGACCCGACAGACCTCACCCAGGCTTGGCGGCTCGTCGGCGAGGTGGATTTTCGCCTTGCAGGTGGCCTCAAGGAGGCACTAACGGAATCCCTGCAGGATCTGACGGATTGGAATGAAACATGGCTACACACCTTGTGTGCCACCAAGGCATGGGAAGGCAACCAAGGGGTCTCGTTCACCAAGGACCCGCGAGACTTCAGACCCGTGACCCTTTTCAGGCAGAACGATCAGGACGTAGGCCAGAAAGCCGACGCGGTGCTGTGGGTGCGCCATGGCGATGCTCCGCCGAAACGGGCAATCCTGCTTCTATGGGTGTTTCCGCCCTCGATGGGTGGCAACGAAATCCAGGCCCTCGGCCGCTTCGCCGAGCTGTTCTCATCCCTCGAAGCCCAGCAGGACCGGGTTCGTAGCCTGCGCGACCAGATTCTGCTGAGCGAACAGGCCGCCGCCCTCGGCTACGTGATGCAGCATTTCCGCCACCGGCTGGTCAACCAGACCGGCGCGATGGCCGGCTTGGTGGAGTTGCTTGAAGACGATCTTCGCCGCGGACGAAAAGCGTCAGCGCTTGAAGCCCTCGAACGCCTGAAAGCCAGTGTGCGCGCCACAGCCAACGCCTTTGGCAAAGCGCAGGCTTACGTGAAGCGGCTCGACCCCCAGGCATGCCAGTTGGCCAAGGTGGTGGCTGATGCACGCACCGACCTGGGCAGCAAGCTCGCAAGCATCGCCTGGGACGACAAGGACATTCCCGCAGACACAAGCTGCTGGACAGACCCGGTTATCGTCGGACTGATCCTCTATTCCCTGCTCGAAAACGCGGCCGATGCACAGGAGGGGCAAACAAACGCGTGCATCCGCCTCAGCGCCCAGCCTCGGGCGGACTGGGTTGAACTACGCATCGAGGACAAAGGTATAGGAATTTCTCAGGCCAACCGGGACAAGCTCTTCAGCTTCGGTTTCACGACGAAGGCTGGCAGCCTCGGTTCGGCCCTGGCCTTTGCCCGCGTGCGCGCTGCGCAACTGGGCGCGGAGCTGCGCTTGGCCTCACAGCAACCGCCGCGGGGCGCAGCGTTCGAGCTTCTGATCCCTGCCAACGAAACAAGCTGGGCCCGCGCCACGGCCCCGGTCTCTTCCTGAGGACGCCCCAATGCTGAAACCGCGGAGTCACCGCATCCTGATCGTCGAGGACGAAAAAGACTGGGTCTTTACGATGACCCGCGCCCTTGAGAACGAAATCGAAGAGCGTGGCCTATCTGGACAGATCGTTATTGATACGGCGACCAATACAACAGATGCACGCCGTCTGATGGCCATGAACGCTTATCAACTGATGTCCCTGGACATGCGCCTTCCCGAAGGTCCGACGGACAGCGCAATCGAAAGCAAGCATGGTGAATACTTGGCCCAGGAACTAAGCATTGCGGGCCTGCTACCCAAGACCATCATTTACAGCGCAACCCTGACCCAGGAGAGCGTTATGACAGCGCCGGCGGATGGCATGCGCGTCGCTCAGATTGCACACATCGACAAGTACGCCAAGTCATCCGGCGGAGACGTTCCCCCGGGGCAAGCCGTCGAGACACTCACCCCGAAGGAGTGGGCGCAGCGCGTGCTGGCCTACCTCGACATCGACGACGAGAGAACTCTTGTCGTGCAGACACCATCGGGGCGCATGATGGAGAGCGCCCTCGGCGCCTGGCTGAGCGGTGCAGCGCAGGGGCTTCCGCCGGTACTGGCCCGGCATGCCCAGAACCTCAGGAATTACTGGCCTGAGCCAGGCCACAACCGGGTGGAAGCCGGGGCGGTGGACGCTGCGCTGAAGTTCATCGAAGCAGGCCTGCGCCTCGCCGTGGCCCAGACGGCGGTCCTGCTCAATCACAACAAGCCCGGCCATTTTTTGACGGACAAGAGCAACCAGAGGGATTTCGTCGATCTCCTGCGGAACTGGATCGCCTGTGCTGGCCTGGCCAAGTGGAGCTGGAGCCATTACCTCACGAAGGACGTGATCGATGCCTTCGACGAGGCGCGGAAACTCCGCAACGAAGCCCGGCACAGCCTGCGACCAAATTGCCCGAAGACCGAGTGGAACACACTCTACCCGGCTCTCCGCCAAGTGATGGACATGGCCGGCTACTGGGCCAAACACCCGCTGATCGCGGAGCTTCGCTACAAACCAGGAAAGGGCTGGGCTGGAGAGCTCCTGTGCAGTACAGCCTACCCCCGCCCGACACGGCCGCTCTCAGGCAAGCGTTTTCCCGACAGCGCAGCCCAGGGCGGTGTCTGGCAGTTGCCGATCCGCACCACGGACGAGCCGCCCGGGTGGGAGGAAGTGCCGCTTTCGTGGGATTCCTGGCTCAGACCCGACAGGGCCGACGCAAGGCCTCTATGGCTGGCATCCGCAAGAACCGCGATGGCCGCCTGCAAGCCTTCGATCTGGCCGACGGGGAACTGATCGGCGCCTTCCCAACCTGACCCATGGCAAACGAATCGCGCTTCCGTCCCCTGGACGACCTCCCCCTCGGAGCGGCGGAGGCCGGCAAGCTCCACGCCGATCTTCGGCTGAAACCAACCGTCGACTTTCTCACCGACAGCCTCGACGATTGGCTGAAGCGCGACGCCAGCGAGACCGCCGAGACACCCCACGAAGCACCCCGCATCGGTCTGTTCGGCGGCCTGGGCCAGGGAAAATCCACGGCCATGAGTTTGAGCCTGGCCAAACTCAGCGAAAAACGGAAAGAACGAGCTCCGGAATGGATCATCAACTGGCACGACAAGCTTTTCGGCGAGCCGGTCGTGCGCTTCGATGTCTCTTACTTCAAGGCCGACGATCTCGAATGGCGCTTCCTGACCGCGGTACTCAACCAGAGAACCACCCATACGCTCATCTGGTGTTGGCTGCCCCCGTTCCTGATCATGCTTGGATTTCTGACGGTTCTCGCTTGCTGGCAGACCGATCTCTACGACAGCTCGGCATTGGAACAGGTCGGGACAGCACTGTTGAGCCTTTTGGTGTCCGGCGCCGCAGCAAAGTACTTGATGAAGTGCCTGTCCCTGATCGACCGCGGGGTACGCGTGCACAAACAGCTATCACCCGCGTCAGGCCTGTTCGTTTCCCGTCGGGACTGGTGGTCTCACCGGATGGCCCAGTTCACCGGAACCTTACCCCGGGCGGTCATCGTCGACGACCTCGACCGGGCCAAGGTTGAACAGCAGCGCGCCTTCCTGCGGGCGATCCTGCGCTTCTCCCGGCAGATGAATTTCGCCGTGGTCGTGTGCATGGACGAGGCCGCCATCCTCGCCAGCAAGCCCGACCCGGAGGCCCCCGAAGAGCTTCTGCGCAAGACGATTCAGCTCGAGCTGCACCTGCCCGACCGCAACCGGGAAGACCTGATCTTTCTGGTGGCCAACCTGTGCAACGCTGCCGCGGCCCGGAACCCCAAATGGAGAACGCTGCTGCGCCACCCGCAATGGATAGGCGACCTCGTCCGCTGCCTGCTGCTGCTGGGCCCCGTCGGCACGCTCAGCCCACGCTTGGTCAAGCACCTCCTCAACGCGGTGATCGCACGGGCGGAGCAGCTCGGCATCCACCAGATCGACGACTGCTGCGCCCTAATCCGGCTGGAGGGCCTGCTCCAGCTCATCCCGGACCTGCGCCGGCACAACGGCAAGCTGCTCGATGCTCTCGAATCCAATCGGGTGAGTATCCTGGAGGCTGCCCTGGCCGGAAGCCCTCCCCCCCCGGCGAGCCTGGCCGCCGTGCTGCACTTCTTCGCTCGCACACGGATGCTGCAACCCAGCACCCCGGATGGCTGGTTCAAGATTCTCGGCGCCCTGCGGTTCGACGCCTCCCAAGCGCACCGCGACAGCATCAGCGCTCGCCCCTTTGAGCAGCCTGAGGATCTCTCGGGCCGGAGCCTCGAACTCCTGCGTCTCATGTCCACTGCGGTTGAGCACCTCGCCCGCGGCTACGCAGCACGGCTGGATCTCTATGGGACCGGCGTCACGGCAAGCGCAGACGACCAAAGGCCAGTCTTGAGATTCGATATCGCCGGTGGCGGCTTCATCGACTTCGACACGAGCCAGCTTCCCAAGAGCCTGGGCACCGCGGAATCCGACGCCTTCGCCGCTCTGTACTGGCCCCTGTGGCTTGGGGCCTTGCCCGAGGCCGACCCCGTCAGCCGCAACCGGATCCATCACTGCATCGAAAGCTGGGCAGAGCACTGGCACCGAACCGGCAAGGTGCAAGCGACAACCCGGGACACCATCCTCGACCTGCTGCGACGGGAACGCCTCTCCGATCGTGAGGCCTGGGGCCTGCTTCCCCGGACGGAGCGCCAGCGCTTGCTCAAGCCAGGCTCGACACCGCTGGACCTCGTCACCCAGCGCCTGGCGCTGCTGGACCTGCTCCCGGATGACGGGCCCGACGCCATGCACCATTATCACTCGGCAAGTCACCACCACGCACGAAGAGACGCCCTGTGGCTGTCCGGCCTCACCCCAGCCCACCCCGACGGCCCCCTGGAGGGCGCCAACCTCGGGGCCTTGCTCCCGGTTTGGCCTAGCGCCCTCCCCGTTGACGGCGGGTCCAGCTGGTTCGAGACGCTGCGCGCACAAGCGGGGCACGAGCTGTTCGTCGGCAACAACAGATTCATATTGCCGGACAGACTGGCAGCGAGCTGGCGCGGGTGGAGCACGATGCATCTCGATACCGCCCAGAGCCTTGACATCCTGCGCCACGTGGCGACCCGCGGCGATGATGCGCACTGGTCGCTCCAGCGCCTCGCCGCATGGCTGGAGGCGGACAACCCGACGAAACTGCCCGGGCTCGACAAGCATCTTCCCCCGGCGTTCGACGCTCTCCAGCAAGTGCCGGAGCCCGGCGGGCAGATTGTATTGACTTGGGATGGCACCCTGCGCGCAGAGCTGTCCCACAACCAACGGCTCACGGCCGTTGCCGTCGCCGCGCTCTGTGGGTGGAAGCTCAGTGACACGCTGGTGGATGGGCTGAGCCCCATCGCTGCCCACGCCCGACGGGGCCTGGCCTTGGCCCTTTTTGAGGACATCGGCCCCCAGCAACAGGGAAGCTGGCTCGCAGAGTCCGACAGAAACTGTCTCGCCGCCTTACTGGAAGGTGTTTTGCAGGCCAAAGATTGCGAGGATAATGCGGACATTCCCATTCGCGAACGCATTCAGGCACGTATCGCCAACGAGCGGGATGACGCCGTCGAGGTGTTCGAGGCGCTGAATTGGCCCCCCTTGGGCGGCCCATTGCCAATTTAGCGTTCGCGGGCTAAAAAAGAGTAGCCCCCATGGCATCGAAGGGTCCGATGCCGGTTTCACAGGAGTCACGCAATGTCGCAGGACATGAGGTTTTACGATCCCGCGCCCACTTATACAAAAATCCTCGCCGGGCTGGCGCGGGTCGGCCAGAGCAACCCCGGCTACCTCCAGCAAGGCATCGTCCAGATCCTGGATAAAGCAAACGAAGCGAGGGATCTGCGACAGCGCAACCGTCTGGTCTTCGATGCGGTCGAGTTGCTTCGCGGCACCTGGAAAGCCGATCACGCTCCCGACGTCTTCGATGTTTCCGCACTGAAGACCGAACTTGAGCAGATAGACCGGCAATCGCCGGTTTTTCAGAAGCTATCCGACGCGGTAAATGATGTCGCGAAGACCACTCCGGCCAGCTTCGACAGCTTTCAGAGTAGCGAGGACGGACTGAAGGTTTTCAAGGACGACGACGAAGGCCTGCGCGATTTCGACCGCTGGTATCGCCGCTTCCGCTCCTACCTGGTTCTCGACATTTCTGCCGATGAAACCGAGGCTGAGGCCGACGCCGAATTCCGCCGCCGCATCAACTGGATGCTCGACAAGATCTCCGACCCCGAGAAAGGCGGCGATGCGGGCCTGCGCGAGCTCTATGAAGACGATGCCTGGTACTACGTGCGCGACAAATACTTCGCAGCGCCAAGAAGCTCGTCGACTGAAGAAACAAGATAGGCAGCGACCTGCAGCCCCCGAAGCCGGAGGCTGCTCCCGAAGCCGGAGGCTGCTCCCGGCGTTTCAGTCCTTCTTGGCTTCAGGTTCGTCGTCCTTCACCACGTCGTAGATCCCCTTGCCGACCTTGAACGGCACCTTGACGACCTCGACGCCCACGTCGACCGCAGTGCCGACCACCGTGCCGACGATGCAGCCGGACAGGCCCAGGGTTGCAAGCGCGAGCACGCCTGCGCCGGCCAGCTTGATGAAACGCTTCATGTGTTCTGTACCACGATGTTGGGGAATTTGTGGCTCATGTCCTTGGCCCGCTCGGCGATGGTGATCGCCACCTTGCGGGCAATGCCCTTGTAAAGCTCGGCCACGCGGCCGTCCGGATCGGCGACCACGGTGGGCACGCCGCTGTCCACTTCCTTGCGGATCTGGATGTCGAGGGGCAAGGCCCCCAGGAAAGGCACGCCGTAATCCTTGCACATGCTTTCACCGCCGCCGGTGCCGAAGATGTGTTCTTCGTGACCGCACTTGGAGCAGATGTGGATGCTCATGTTTTCGACGATGCCGATGATGGGCACGCCCACCTTCTCAAACATCTTGAGGCCCTT
>Ga0209175_10001496_pt1 | contig 11639 bp, 11 predicted proteins | sample JI91814C2DNA_FD_187506 | JGI IMG/M metagenome (GOLD analysis project Ga0209175, IMG submission 187506) | Wastewater effluent complex algal communities from Wisconsin, to seasonally profile nutrient transformation and Carbon sequestration -... | ecosystem: Engineered > WWTP > Effluent > Algae...
GGGTGACCCAGCGCTCCAGCCGATACCGGGTATTGTGCACGCCGATCCGGATGTCCTGCACCACGAAATCCTGGTAGCCCTTGAAGCGACTGTTCTGCGGAACGCCCTCCGCCGGCTGCCGCTTGACCGACTCGTGGATCTCAAGCTTTGCCGTCTTGTGGCGCTTGCCGCGGGACCTGGGCCTGCGCCCTTTCTTCTTCCCGGTTCGCTCGCCTTCCAGCGCAGACGGCTTGATCACCGGTTTCGGCTTCTGACCCTTCAGCTGTGCAAGCTCATCGCGCAGCGCCTGAATCTGTTCCTGTTGCCCATGACAGAGTTCCAGCAGGAGCACGACCGCTGGCGTCATTTCGTCGGCGGGGATATCAGGGATACCAGGAAGTTTCCGAGGGCGCTCCGTGCTCATGCCTGCAGATTGAACCATGCTTCGCGCGCTGTGTCCAGCACCAGCTGCAAGCAAGAATTCCAGATTCAGTGAACGGTCATGCCCGGGGTTTTTGAGGAGTTACACGGTTCGATGCCATGTGCCTGATTAATTGTGAAAACTGCTGAACAATCCATTCTCGGCACGATATGTGCTTTATCAACTTCGGAGAAACGGTCTACCGCGCTCACCCGTGCTAGGCCATGGATGTTGTCGATCGGTCGTGCTGCGAGCCATCCGGCCGCGTTGAACACTCCTTTCGCAAGCTGTGAAACAGAGCAAGAACACCCGTGAATCTCGCCAAGGTGACTGACTTGATTCCGCAAGGGGAGGGCACATTCCTTAGCTCGACCCACTACAGAGCCGTCAGGAACTGTAGTGGCGCAATCTGGGTTCGTTCATTTCCCCATTCGCCTCAGACATCGATATGGACGAGATCAACTGAAACACGAGGCGGCAAGTCATGCCTCGGGAAGTTTTTTACCACGTGAGCATTGCTGCACGTGCGAAAGGAAAACGTAATGGACAAGAGCAAGCTGCGCCTGTTCCACACCACCAAAGAAGTGGAAACGCACTTCGATTCGTTTCTGGACACCGTTTCCCAAGGCGGGATGGCCTTCCGTTCCGCTGTCGAGACGTATCTCGACGCAGCGGGGAATGGCGACCTGAAGGCGAAACTGGATCAGCTCAACGACCTGGAGCACAAGGGGGACGACCTGCGTCGCCAAGTCGAGCACGAACTCTACACCCTGGCGCTGATCCCCGACTTTCGCGGCGACGTCCTGAGTCTGCTGGAGGATCTTGACAGCCTGCTCAATGTCATGGAAGAGACGATGGTGTCGTTCGAGATCGAAAGGCCCGCTTTTCCCCCGGAGCTGCATGCCGACCTCCGACAACTGGCCGAAAACGTCTCGTTAGCCGTGGAGAGCGCGGTGATGGCGTCCCGGGCTTTCCTGCGGGACATTCAATCGGTTCGCGACCACCTGCACAAGGTGATGTTCTATGAAAAGGAAGCGGATCGCGCATCCGACAAGCTGAAACGCGCCGTCTTCGCTTCTTCCCTGCCGCTGGCCGAGAAATTACACCTGCGCCGCTTTGTTGACCAAATCGACCACATCGCAGATGAATCCGAGGACGTGGCCGACTGGCTTGCGATCTACACCATCAAGCGCTTGGACTAAGGTCAGGGAGAAGCCAGAATTATGGATCCTACGATTTTTCTCTACCTGTCCAGCGGCTTGTTCCTGGGCTGGTCGTTGGGGGCCAACGATGCCGCCAACGTCTTCGGTACGGCGGTCGCTTCACGGATGGTCAAGTTCCGGACGGCAGCGATCATCCTCACGATCGGCGTGATTCTCGGTGCGATCGTCAGTGGCGCCGGAGCGGCACACACCCTGTCCAAGCTCGGCGCGATCAACGCGCTGGGTGGCGCCTTCATGGTCGCCTTTTCGGCAGCGGCCGTGGTCGCCTGGATGACCATCACCGGCTTGCCGGTTTCCACAACCCAGGCCGTGGTGGGAGCAATCATCGGCTGGAACATGTTTACCGGTTCGGTGACCGACTACAGCGTCTTCAAGACCATTTGCGCTACCTGGATCGCCAGCCCGGTGCTCACCGGCTTCTTCAGCTACTTCCTCTACAAGGGCGTGATGAAGTGGCTCGAGAAGACGCAGATTCACATCATTCGCCTGGATGCCTTGACCCGAATTGGTCTGGTCGTTGCCGGCGCGTTGGGGGCGTATTCGCTGGGCGCCAACAACATCGGCAATGTGATGGGGGTGTTCATCGGTGCAAATCCGTTCCGAGATCTGCACGCCGGGGTGTTCGAGTTCTCTGGTTTGCAGCAGCTGTTCCTGCTCGGCGGGATCGCCATTGCCGTCGGCGTCTTCAGCTACGCCAAGAGGGTAATGATGACCGTGGGAACGTCAATCGCTCCGCTGACACCGGTCGGTGCCTTTGTGGTGATCATCTCCACCTCGCTGGTTCTGTTCCTCTTCGCTTCCGAAGGTCTGGAGTATGCGTTGGCGTCCATTGGCCTGCCGACGATCCCTCTGGTACCGGTATCGAGTTCGCAGGCAGTCGTCGGCGGCGTGGTCGGCATCGGGCTGATCAAAAACGCCAAAAACATCAAATGGAGCGTCGTCGGGCGTATTGGCCTGGCCTGGATTCAGACCCCGGTTATCGCAGCGCTGGTCTGCTACGTCTTTCTTTTCTTTCTGCAAAACGTCTTCGGCCAGACGGTCTACAACCCCTCGGAATACCGTCTCTCCAATCAATTGCTGGCTCATCGTGGCGATGCGGTGGACGCCAAGGCGTTGTCCGGGGTGGTCGGTAAGAGCTTCTCCACCTCGGGCGCGCTCAAGAACTCCATCGACAAGGCTCTGCCAGATCTGGATTCCAAGACCGTGCTGAAGCTTGTCGACGACTCGCTGGTGGAAACAATCACGGTGGATCCGGCCAAGTTCTCGGCCCTGGAGAAACTGAACGTGATTGCCCCGGAGCGCCTGGAAGCCTTGCGCAGTTTGAGTGGCAGAACCTTCACGTATCGCTGGGAGCTGGTTCAGGCCCTTGCCGATGGCACGCCCGAGTGGAAATTCAAAGAGAAAATCGTTCTCAACAAGCCCTTCAACAAGGAAATCCAGAAGGACCTTGATCTGGTGATGGATGCCTACATTGCCAAGATGAAGTAGGCAGCCTTTGCGGAAAAAAAGGGATGGGCAGCTGTGCACGGGTGCGTACAGTGACGAATGCGAACAGCCAAACCACGGTCGGCACCGAACTTGGTGAGGGACGGCCTGTTGCGGCCCTTGCGCGGGACGGCATGGCGGCGTTGGTGGAGGAGAAGTCACACCCGCCGCCCGTCTGGCGAGTCGACACCCATGCCCGTGACGTGGCTGAAGTGGCTGCGCAGACAAGGGAGATCAGTCGCCGATGCGAAATCGCCCTTGACGTGGTTCGGCACTCGCGCCAGGACGGTTTGCCCTTTTCCTTCCTTACATTCGATGGCGAATACTGGCACCTGCCTTGGCTCCCCCGCGAACTGGATAGCGCCGGGGAAACCTTCCTGGTGGAAATACATGCGGAGCGGGCGGTCTATCTCGATGATCCAAAGCGGGTCGCACCGGAGGACCCATCGACCCCTCTTCGAGTGGTGCTACGCATGCGGAACAAGGTGATCCCCACGTCTGTCGCCGCCTGGGCCGCTTATCAGCCAAAAACAGAGTGGCACCGGCTCATGATCGCGCACACGGGGAGTCCCTCGTACAAGGTGAGGGCCGACTATCTGACTCGCCGGGTATGGGTGGCAGATAGCGAGTCTGGGTCGCTTGACCACTGGCATCTCCTGGTGCGTCGTGACATTCATGAGCGGCCCAAATTCTGCCTGTCCAATGCCTGGCCGGACACAGCCCTGCGCGATCTGGCGGAAATGCAGGCGCGCGCGATGTCGTCGAGAACCCTTTCGAAGACGCAAAAAGCGCGTGCGGCCTGGCATTGGTGATTATCCCGGGGAGGTCCTTTCACATTTCACCCGGGAGTCGCTGGAGCACACACCGGCCATCGCCAGCCGGTTAATAAGCGATGGAGTTTGGATTTTTTGGGTATCCGTACGTAGTTCTGGGTTCTGACCAGAATTCTGTGCTTGGCCCTGCGCAGACCACAAATCTGCGCAGGGTTTTTTTTGGCAACGAGAAACAATAGCAGTTACAATTGTGCCCCTTCCGCGACGCAACGCCACCCAACGCGTCAACGGCGACAGTCCCGCCGTTCTCGTCGGCAAGATGCTGATCGAGGCGCATGATTGTTGAGCGGTTGCGAGAGACTAACGACTAAGAGCTTTGCTCAATGGACTGGAGGCAGACGCCCATGGGAATGACAATAAAACTGAGAAATAATGCTCTCATCGGCGACTTCTGGGGCGGTCTGGCGTCGATGCTGGTCGCGTTGCCGTCGGCGATCGCTTTTGGCGTCACGATCTATGCCGCCATTGGCCCTGAGTATGCCGGGCTGGGGGCGCTGGCGGGAATTCTCGGGACGACGGCACTCGGTTTGATCGCGCCGACTCTCGGTGGAACCAATCGCCTGATCACCGCGCCGTGTGCGCCAGCGGCGGCGGTTTGCTCGGCCTTTGCCATCGAACTGGTGCAGAGCGGTGTTCCCGCCGCCTTCATCGTCCTGATGTTGACCGCCCTCGGGCTGGTCTGCGGGATCGTGCAGCTGCTGCTCGGCTTTGTCGGCGTCGGCGGCTTGATCAAGTACATTCCGTTCCCGGTGGTCAGTGGCTACCTCAGCGGCGTCGGACTGATCATCATTGGCAGCCAGATCCCGAAGTTTCTGGGTGTCATGGATGGCACATCCTGGTTGAAGGTGTTGATCGCGCCCGAGTTGTGGCAGTGGCAAAGTGCGTTGATTGGCGCGACGACCATCGCCGTGATGCTCGCTGCGCCGCGGTTCACGCGCCTGGTGCCGGCGGCGATTCTCGGTTTGCTGGCTGGGGTGATCACCTACTTCGCGATCGCCTACGCGGTCGACGACTCCCTGCTCGTACTGGACGGCAACCCGCTGATAATCGGATCTCTCGGCGGCACGGCTTCGAGCATGCTGGAGGCGATCACCGGCCGCTGGCAGGAGATCGGCGAACTCAAGCTCAGCCAGATCGGCGGGCTGCTCGGTACGGCGTTTACACTCGGCGTGCTGCTGTCGATCGACACGCTGAAGACTTGCGTCGTGCTCGACACCCTGACGCGCAGCCGGCACGATTCGAACCGTGAGTTGATCGCGCAAGGTTCCGGCAACATCGCCTCGGCCTGCGTCGGCGGCATGCCGGGTGCTGGACAGATGGGGGCAACGCTGGTGAACCTCACGAGCGGCGGCCAGACGCGCGTTTCCGGGGTTATTGAAGGGGTGCTCTCGCTGATCACCTTCCTGGCACTGGGTACCTTGATTGCCTGGATTCCGGTCGCTTCGCTGGCGGGTATCCTGATCATCGTCGGAGTCCGGATGATCGACTGGCAAAGCCTGCACTTGTTGGAGTCGCCATGGACGCGCTTCGATTTCTTCGTCGTTGCCACGGTGGTGGTGGTGGCGCTGGGCTACAGTCTGATCGCCGCGTCGGGCGTCGGCATCGTCTTGGCGATGTTCCTGTTTATCCGCGAACAGCTGAGCAGCACGGTCATCCGCAGCAAGGTCGACGGTGGCAGTCGCTTCTCCAAGCGCGTGCGCTTGCGTCAGGACATGGAAGTGCTCGAGAAAGAGGGGAGCCAGATGGCCATCCTCGAACTGCAGGGCAGCCTTTTCTTTGGCACCAAGGATCAACTGTACCTGGCTCTCGAACCGGAACTGGCGACGCGCAAATTCCTCGTGCTCGATATGCGGCGCGTACAGTCGGTGGACGTCACGGCGGTGCATCTGCTCGAGCAGATCAGGGACTCGCTGAGCGAACGCGACGCCTTCCTGGTTTTCAGCAACGTCTCGAGGACGCTACCCAATGGCCGGAACATCGGCGAACTTTTCGAGCAAATGGCGCTGACGACCACAGAACACGTCAAGATCTTCCCTGAACTCGATGACGCGGTGGAATGGGTGGAAGACCAGATCCTGGGCAAGAATCTGGAGCAGGAGGCTGATGTCGCGCCGCTGGAACTCGCCGACCTCGAAATCTTCAGCGACCACAAGGAGGAGACGCTGGTCGACCTAGAAGCATCTTTCGAGCGACGCTCGGTGGCCAAGGACGGCAAGGTGTACTCGTTCGGCGATCCGGGCAATGAGCTGTTCCTGATTCGCAAGGGGGCGGTGCGCATCACGCTGCCGGGCTCAAGACGGCTTCCGGGCCATCACGCGCTGACCCACGGCCGCGGCGACTTCTTCGGCGGGATGGCGTTCCTTTCACAGCAGACACGCTTCAACGACGCCACCGCCGTGGAGGATACCGAACTCTATGTCCTGCAGCGAAGCCAGATGGAGAAATTCCGCGAGGAACACAAGCGGCTGGCGTTCGAGCTGGTCGAAGCGGTGGCCAAGGTGCTGGCAACGAGATTGCGCTATTCGGACAAGGAACTCATGGCCATGCAGGACTAGGCATAGAGAAAGATCTGGTCAAAGCGCGGCGACGAACGCACGCTTGTCCCGCAAGGCCATGCTGAGTGCCATCATCATCGCCGGTGTGCTGCTGTTCGGCTGGCTGGCAACCAGCCACAGACCACTGGCGCCAACCAGAGTTGCGCTGCCCAAGGCGCGGCACGCGCGACTGGTCGCCTTTCTTCGAGGCTCCGGGCTAAATGCTGAATGACCCTTTCAATGTCGTCCTGTTGCTCGTTGCGGCGTTCATTGCAGGTGCATTGAACGCTGTCGCGGGCGGCGGCAGCTTTCTGACGCTTCCAGCGCTGGTTTTTACCGGCATGCCACCGGTTATCGCGAATGCCACGGGCACCGTTGCCCTGTTACCCGGCTATGTTTCCGGCGCCTTGGGATTTCGTGAAGACATGGAGGCGCCACCCGGTCTGTCGTTGCGCAGTCTGACTGTCCTCAGTCTGGTCGGCGGCGCGACCGGCGCCGCCCTGCTGCTGGTTACCGACGACCAAACCTTCAGCAGAATCGTGCCCTGGCTATTGCTGCTTGCAACGATACTTTTTGCTGTCGGTCCGATACTGCTCCGCAGACTCAAGGGCAGCAAGACCGGCCATGCCTCAGTGGGGAAGGCTGCTGCGGGCATGCTGGCCGTCTCCATCTATGGCGGATACTTTAACGGGGGCCTCGGCATTTTGCTGCTGGCGTTGTTCGGCCTGCTTGGTCAAACTAATCTGAACGCGATGAATGGCATCAAGAACCTGGTTTCGGCATTGCTGACCGCGATCGCTGTCGCGGTCTATGCCTGGGGCGGCCTCGTGGCTTGGCCGCAGGCACTGGTGATGATGATTGCAGCGACTGCGGGCGGGTATCTTGGTGCACGGCTGGCACGGCGGATTCCCGCGCCCATGCTGCGTGCCGGTATTGTTGCCATCGGTTTGCTCATGACCACTCTGTTCTTTCTTCGCGGTTGACCGTAGAAACCTCTGGGTGCCCGTCGTGGCGCCCACGCTCGAACAAGATTTCCCGTTTTCAGGTGGGAGAACTGATTTGCGCTGAGCACTTCTAACGCTAGCCGTTTCACGATTGCACCTGCCATCTTCATCCACGCTTCCGGACCAAACCATGAAAATCCAGATCGTTTCGGACATCCATCTCGGCCTCGCGCCATGCGCCCTTCCGAACGTCGGTGCAGACCTGCTGATTCTCGCGGGGGATATTCACCGTCCGGTCGAAGCATTGCGCTGGGCAAGAGAGTTGCCAATCCCGATCATTTATGTACCTGGCAATCACGAATACTACGGCTCCAGCTTGCCGGCGACGGACCGCCTGCTCAGAGAACTCGTTCAAGACAGCAATGTGACCCTGCTCGATTGTGCTGAAAAGCGCATCGGCGACGTGCGTGTACTCGGGGCAACGTTGTGGACTGATTTTTTCCTTTTTGGGGATGGCCCTGAACGTGAAAAAGCGATGGACGAAGCCAAGCGTTTCAGCCGGGACTTCAGCCGCATCACTGTGGATGAAGAAGGACTTGAAACACTTTCGCCAGTGCACTGCGCAACGCTCTTCATGCAGCATGCAAACTGGCTGGAGGCGCGGCTCGCTGAACCCTTCGATGGCGAAACGGTCGTCGTGACCCACTTTGCGCCTTCGGCCGGCAGTGTCGCTCCGCGTTTTGTCGGATCGCTCCTGAACGCCTGTTTCGTCTCGAACCTGGATGCGCTGGTCGAGAGGAGTGGCGCCGCGCTGTGGGTGCACGGCCACACCCACGACAGTTGCGATTACCACATCAAACGCACGCGAGTGCTCGCCAACCCGCGCGGTTACGTGAAAGACGGCAAGGCTGAGAACTCAGCGTTCGACCCCGGTCTGACGGTAGAGGTGGGCGGCGTTCGCCAAGACCAGGTCAAGCCATCGATTTAGGAAGAGCGTGGAGTTCATGGGGGTACGGCACCGCGAAGGCTCGTCATCTGGCTGGTAGCAGCCTGTCGGACTGAACGCCGGCTAATCCGGCGCGTTTCACCATGTGGGACAAAAAAATCCGGACGTGTCTAATTTTCAGGCATTCCGGAGGGTTTTCCCCTGATCTTCCCTACTGGAGGCGCAATACGGCCGGGAAGGCGGCAGCGATTGTCGGCAAGGTCTCGGTCAGAAACATATCCCAGTTACGCGCTTCACCGAGTTGCCCGGCCAGCGCTGCCGGCGTTTCACACGGCAGAAGCAAGCGCCATCTTGATGCGTTTCAGGCCTTCATCAACGCTTTCCGCCAATTTGATCACATTTGGATCAGTGGAGCGTTTCTCGGTAGTCCATTCGCAGAAAGACGCCATCAGCGCCGCTCTTTCGGCGGAGAGCTTCGAGTCGGTCAAGCCAGCCTCGATGATGGGGATCAGGCCAGCCGCTGCCCGGAGACGATTGAGTTCCGGGGTTGCGGGAGGAATTTGTTTCGACATCTCTTGACTCTAACGAGGAGCCGCGCAGCCCGATAGGCTGGCTATTTTCAATGGCCGAATATTCATGGCTTAGGGTACGCTTTTCTTCCGTTTCGTGAGCAGAATCATTGCTGAGTGCCCGTGAAAGCCCGCACACATCGAGAGCTGAGTGGTCATTGTCAGCCAGCGAGTTCGCGCAAGCGATCTCGCCGTCGGGGGGAGCCTAGCGGCGGGGGTCTGTCGCAGGCACAGTCCCCCAAGAGCGAGCCGCCACCGACCACCTGGGCGGCTTCCTCTGCCTTGCTGCGGCCGGGGTTTATTCCCTGGGTGGCTTCCAGATGCTGATCGTCGTCGCCGGCGATCAGGATGGGCTTGTCCGGAAATTTTGCATGCAAGGCATTGGCTTGGGTTCCGGGATAGTTCATTTCAGCCACCTGAGGTTGAAAGAAGCGGTTGCAAGAGTCGGCGCTGGGCGGGACAGCGTCAAACGGCACGCCCCGTAGCCTGGAAACGGCGTGGTCAGGGCACCACCATTCCCGGATACGGACTCAGGTGCATGAGCTTGTAGGTCACCGAGCCCAACAACAGGCTCTCCGTCACGCTCAGCCCGCGGCTGCCGATGACGATGCCGCTACAGTCGAGCCGCTCGGTCAGCGCAATGATTTGCTCGGCAGCCTCGCCCATCACGACATGCAGCCGCCAAGGTTGGCTGTTTGCGTCGAGCAGCGCGCGCGCCCGCGCGGTGGCCAGCCAGGCCCGCTGCGCGAGTTCCGCTTCCGCCACTTCCGCGTCAAGCCAGGGCTGAACGTTCACAAGATGTAGCACGCAGGCCGTCATCGCGCCGCCCTGACCGGCGGCATGGGCGACCGCGCGCAACGCGCTGTCTGAGCTGTCGACAGCAACTAGCCAGCGATTCGTTACGGGCGCCGGAAGCGGCAACGCACTATCGAACACCAGCCCGACGAGACGGCCATCGGCGTCGCGCTGGCAACTTACGGGGGCAGGAAGATAAATGGGATACTGCCTACCGCGAGTACCGAATCGCTGGCCTCGATCACGATCAGCACGAGAAACATCGGGGGCGCCCACAGGATGCCGTTCTGGCGGACGAAGAAGGATTCGCCGTGGAGGGTCGGCGCGATGCGCAGATACCCGCGCAGCCAGCGTAGCAGCGGCTTCTTCTCCAGGTTGGGCGCGGCAAACCGGCCCGAACGATGGCGGGCTCCACTGGCCCTTCGCAGAAGTTGATTGGGGAATCGAATACATGATGGCATGTCTCCTTTCGAAATAGGCCAAGTTCAGAGATCGAAGGTCGTCAGAACGAACGCCACGTGGCGGCCACGGCAACCGGTAGAACGGATTCGGCCGCGCCGCTTGAGATCCGCGATGGCGGCGGTCAAGGCTTCGCTGCTCGCATCGACACCGTGCAACGCCGCCAGCTTGCACACGTTAAGACACGTATGCAGATGCAGCTTGCGCAATATCGAGTTCGGCGAAACTAGTTCAGTGCTCACTTCCATCCTCCAATCCACAGCCAGAAAAAGAGCCATAAATCCAATCGGGGCAAGCTAATTGCTTCTTCGCGTGTTTCAACGACGTTGCGTACGCGACGACTTCTGCGCGCTGCGTTGCGCGCCAAACGTTCCCTCAAGACGACAATTGTGTGTCTCAATCTCACGCCCGGGTCGCCCTGATCTGGTCCGGCATGGCGCGGTGCCAAATTCTTCCGTTGAACACTAAAACCTCACGAGCTCAGCACTTTGTCTTTCTGTCAAAAGCCGCTAGTGCTGCTCTCTCGACTTCAGTGCGATCATCTTAGTCAATCCGGCGGGGTCTTATAAGCCCTTGTGCGGACACCAGACTGTATCTATTGCGGCTACAATCGACATTCCGATCGAAACTCGCAGGAGAACCCCATGCTCGACCTTAATTTGATGAGGACCTTCGCCCGGGTCGTTGAAGCAGAGAGTTTTGCTGAGGCCGCGCGACGCCTGGAGACGTCCCGCTCCGTCGTGAGTAAAGCGGTTGCCAAACTCGAGAAAGCCCTGGGTGCGCGCCTGCTCAATCGCACCACTCGACATCTGAGCCTCACCGAAATTGGTGCCGCGGTCGCCGAGCATTGCACGCGCATGCTCGATGAAGCCGTGCAGGCGGAGAAGCTCGTCGCCAGCCTGAATACCGAACCGCGAGGCGTCCTGCGCGTCAGCGCCTCGGTCGCCTTCGGCACGCTGCATGTTGCGCCGGCGCTGGCCGAGTTTCTACCGCGCCATCCGAAGCTGGCGATCGACCTGACGATCACTGACCGCTGGGTGGACCTGGCCGAAGAGAGTTACGACGTCGCCATCCGCGTGACACGTGAACCGCCGTTGCACTGGGTGGCACGCAAACTGGCGCCCGTCCGGCGGGTGCTATGCGCCACGCCGGAATATTTCAGGGAACGCGGTATTCCGCACGCTCCCGCCGACCTGGTCCGGCACAACTGCCTGGACTACACGCGCTCGGGCGAGCAGGGGCGCTGGCGGTTTTCCGGGCCGGATGGCGATTTGCTGGTACCGGTGAACGGCCCGCTGCACGTCGACGACGACGAGGCGCTGTCGCAGGCCGTGCTCGGCGGCCTCGGCCTCGGACTGTTGCCGACCTTTATCATCGGCAAGGATTTGCAGGAGGGGAGGCTGCTAGCCGTGCTCTCCGATTACATTCCGGTCGACCGTTACGTGTACGCC
>Ga0209175_10001506_pt1 | contig 11594 bp, 12 predicted proteins | sample JI91814C2DNA_FD_187506 | JGI IMG/M metagenome (GOLD analysis project Ga0209175, IMG submission 187506) | Wastewater effluent complex algal communities from Wisconsin, to seasonally profile nutrient transformation and Carbon sequestration -... | ecosystem: Engineered > WWTP > Effluent > Algae...
GACGATTCCCTTTGAGATCAACACAAGACTTGATGAGCCATCCGAGGCCGAGGCCGACGGCGATGCCGCCCAGATGGGCCTCGAACCCGCCTTCGATCGGCGAACCCGGGGCGAGGATGCCGATGGCGATGAAGCCGCCGGTAATGACCACGTCGCGGATGAAGCTGTGGGTATGCGGTAATTTCACGTCGCTACGCTCCTTTGCGGTTGCTGTTGCGGTGGGGGCTGCGGTTGCGGTCACTGCTGAGCCCGTCGCGCAGACCTGAGAGACGTACCTCGACGCGGCGGTTGCTCCGGCGCGCTGCTTCGGTGGGTGACGGATCGAGGTAACAGCACAGGCCCTCGGCACGAACCACGATCTCGGCCTTGACCGCTCTGTCGAGGAGCCATGAGCGGACGGACTCGGCACGCCGTCTGGCAAGCCGGTCGTTGTAGGCTTTGCCACCGATGTCGTCGGTTCGTCCGTAGAGCTCGATGCGTGAGTAATTCGCTGAAATGGCTGCCAGGCGCTCCAGCTCGCGTTGTCCATCGGCGGTGGGAGTGTCCTGGCCATATTCGAAGAGGATGGTCGCGGTTGCCGGCTCGGCAGCGGTGGCGACCGGTGAGGGGCTCGGCTGAACCGCGGCAACGGGAGGCGCTGGCTCGTTTGTGGCCACGGGAAGTTCGACGATGGCCAGCGTCTTGCGTGTGGGCGTCGGGCAGGCGGTGCCGTTGCAGGTTCTAAATTGGCGTTCGATCCAGGCGATCCTGTCGCTCGCCATGGGTTTGGGACCTGCTTCGGGAAGCGCCTTGGGCAGCGCTTGGGACACGCTCTCGCACCCGACCAGTATCGAGGTCGTGAGGAGCAGGACGGCGGCCGGGTTCAGGAGCGCCATGGCTTGACCCGCGAGGCGACTTTGCGGGCATAGGCCACGCGTTTGTCGGGAGAGACGGCGTTGTAGGCCCCTACGGCTTCCCAGCCATAGCCAAAGCGGCGGATGTTCTGCGCGAGAATCCAGGCGCCGATGTACGTACTGGTGCAGGCATCAAAAAGCTGATCGCGGCCGATGCGATACGACCCGAGCTTACGCAGCCAACTGCTGTTGATCTGCATGTGCCCGAGGTCCTCCGAGCCATCGCGGTTGCGATGGCGTGCGGCGGGGTTGGAATTGGACTCGACGGCGGAGATTGCTTTGAGCAGCGATGGCGGAATGCCGTAGCGGCGACCGGCTTCTTCGAAGCAGGCGGCCTGCGCGGAAAAGACCGCGGGCAGCAGGAGGAGGGTCAGGAAGGCGCGAGTCATGGCTGCCATGGTAGGAAGCCAGACGGTTCCTGCGTCGCTGAAATGTGACCGTTAAGGGCGCATTTCGGTTAGCGGAGGGTTGTTGTTTGGGCTTGCGCGGCCTCGGGTCGATCGCTGCCAGTAGACTGAAAAATCTGGGCGGCTGCTCTCAGTCCGGTCCGGCCGTTGGCGCTCGGCCTCAGCAGTTAGTCGTCTGGCTGGCCGCTCCAAACCCTACGCGAACTTGATCATCGGGACGGAACGAAGATTCGGCTGCTTCGCCAAGAAGTTGCGAAGGAACTCACCGAGCTTTCGCTCGCACAGGGCGATCACTTGCGCTTTCTCATCGATCAGCAACCCCTTGCCGGGAATCTCATGCGAGATCGCACCGATGGCTGGCGACGACACGAGCTCCGGCTTCTTCAACGTCACGGTTATGCCGGTGGCGTCGCCAGCTACAGTGAAACTCTCTGGGCTCAGGTCGTAGCCGACGGAGTACTCCACCGCGTAGTTCAAGATGATGGTGGCGTCCGACTTGATGCCCAGCGCGGACCTGTTGATGTGCTCGACATGGACGTAGTTGCGGTCGATTGTTGCGGCGAGGAATTTCGCCCGGCCTGAGATCGCTTTCTTGGTGACCTCCATGTATCGCGTGAACGTGGTGTAGCCGAGGAGATCGTGCTTGGTGGCCGACAGGGTTTCCTCAACTACGTGCAGCTTCGACAGGAGGGCAGATTGGTGATGCTCGGCTGCAGAGGATTGCAGGTATTGATGGGTCGCGGCGGTGGCGAGCATGGTGAGTGATGCGGTGACGGTGATTGCGGTTATGACTCTCTTCATGGGTGGCTCCTGGGTGGGGATTTAGACTTGCTGGGCGATTCGGCTTGGTGGCAAGAGGCAGGCGTCAAGTTTCCGTGGTGCAGACGTGAAAAAACCCCGCGTGCCTTTCGACGGGCGGGGTCAGAATGTTTGCAACGTCTGCTTGGTAGAGCAGATGGCGGCCGCCAAAGGGGCTCATCGTCGCAGGCATGGGGTCTTGCTCAAGCGTGACATCGAGATACCGAGATCGTGGTGGCTCTGATGTACCAAGCGCAAGAAGTCGCTACTCTCGGGGAGTCTCTCCGCCGCTCTCGGAACCCCATGCCACCAATTTCAGCCCGTATTTCCTGGTGCCAAACCTCGGTTCAGAAAATCGATATATCATAGGGGCGTGATCCGATGCTTGGCTTCGAGAATCCTCCTTCGAACACTGACTTTCTGACCTGCAAGAACATATCTGGAGATTGCTGACCATGCCTGACAATACTCCCTTGGAGCAAGTCGCCTTCGACATCCCTTTTGCTGATAATCCGGAGCCTCGCTGCCCCTGCCTCCTGCTGCTTGATACGTCCTACTCAATGCAAGGCTCGCCAATTGCAGCGTTGAACGACGGCTTGGTGGCATTTAAGGACGAGCTCTCAACCGACACGCTGGCGATGAAACGGGTAGAAGTAGCCATCGTGACGTTTGGCCCGGTCAGCGTCGTAAGTGACTTCCACACCGTACCGGATTTCTACCCGCCGACGCTATCGCCCACTGGTGACACACCAATGGGGGCGGCTATCCTCCAAGGACTAGACTTGGTCCGCCGGCGCAAGGAAGAGTATCGCGCAAATGGGATTGCGTCTTATCGGCCATGGGTCTTCTTGATCACCGACGGTGCGCCAACCGATGAGTGGCGACCTGCCGCACAGTTGATAAAGACAGGCGAGGATGCAAAGTCCTTCGCTTTCTTCGCCGTCGGCGTTGAAGGAGCGCGGATGGACATACTGGCTCAAATTGCCGTTCGGGAGCCGTTGAAGCTCCAGGGCCTCAGGTTCCGAGAGTTGTTCCAGTGGCTCTCGAACAGTATGAAGTCCGTCTCGCAATCCACACCCGGAATGACCGTTCCGATCGCGCCCCCAACAGGCTGGGCCGAGGTGTGATCTGGAAGGTCATTCGCACCTCCGTTATTGGCTCATCCCACGTTGAGAGCTGCTCCCCCTGTCAAGACGAATGCTACGCTGACGTGACGACGGCATATGATGGGGCACAACATCTCACTTGTGTGGTGGCAGACGGAGCAGGATCCGCAAGGCAAAGCGAGAGAGGTGCTGAACTCGCATGCAGTGCAATTCGCCGATGTGTTGAGGCGTCGCTCAGCGACCCAGCGTGTAATCCGATAGTCGATCAAACGGTCGTCGAATGGATCAAGGATGTTCGCCGAGAGATATATAAGGCCGCCGACGAGGATGCGCTTGTGGCGAGGGAATTCGCGTGCACGCTGATAGGCGCCGTCGTGGGTCCTTCTCGATCCGCTTTTTTCCAGATCGGTGACGGATCCATCGTAGCGAAGAAGAACGACATCGCAGGCGTAGTGTTTTGGCCGGATTCCGGGCAATACGCGAACATGACCTACTTCGTCACGGATGAAGACGCACTTGACCACCTTCAGCTAACAATCGTCGACGCTGCATTCGACGAGGTCGCGCTATTCAGTGACGGCATCCAGAGAATAGCGCTGTCATTCGACTCGAAAATGCCGTACTGGCCATTTTTCGAACCAATGTTCAAGATGCTGCGCGTGCGGAATGGCGACGCGTGCTCTTTGCTCGATGACGAGCTATCACGTTTCCTCGGTAGCCCACAAGTCAATGAGCGAACTGACGATGATAAGACATTGATACTCGCTACCCGTCTCCATCATGAGTGACTTGTTCGACAGCCAGGGCGAGCAAATATCTCTTGGTAATAAGCTTGGCTCAGGCGGCGAAGGCGCAGTATTTGAAGTTCCATCGTTGGAACGTGGTATTGTCGCCAAGGTCTACCACAAACACATAAACCCCGAAAAGCAGGCAAAACTCCGTGCCATGGCCGGTGGTTGCGATGAGTCCCTGCGGAGCATTGCCGCGTGGCCATTAAACACCCTGCATGGCAACCGCGGGGGCCCAATTCGAGGCTTTTTGATGTCCAAAGCGGCCGGATATGAGCCGATACATCACCTGTACGGGCCAAGCCATAGAAAACAGCTGTTCCCGGAAAAGGATTGGACATTCCTTATTAATGCAGCGAGAAACACTGCCGCAGCCTTCGCTGTAATTCACAGTCACGGGCACGTTATCGGCGATGTAAACCCCAATCTCGTATTCGTTGCACCGAACAGCTTCGTAAAGCTGATTGATTGCGACTCTTTTCAGATCGCTGCTAACGGAAAGAACTTCCTCTGCGAAGTTGGGGTTCCACACTTCACTCCGCCAGAACTGCAAAAACATACCTCCTTCAAGGAAATTAAGCGTACCCCAAATCACGATAATTTCGGTCTGGCGCTTCTGATATTTCACATTCTCCTGATGGGCCGTCACCCGTTTTCCGGTGTGTTTCGCGGCAAAGGCGATATGCCGATCGAAAAAGCCATCGCGGAACTACGGTATGCGTTCGGGAGGAACGCGGTACTGAAGTTGATGGCCCCCCCGCCCAACGCGGTAACACCTGCCATCCTCCCCGAAAGCTTAGCAGGAAGCTTTGAGCGAGCCTTCGCCGAGGACGCATGGAAATCCGGAGCACGCCCAACGGCACGGGAGTGGGTCCAAGCTCTCGACGCCTCGCGCACGCAAGTGAGAGCTTGTGCTCAGCAATCCATCCACAAGTATTATCAGAGTGCGCACACCTGCCCTTGGTGCAAGTTTGAGCAACATCCCGGGATCTATTTCTTCCTAGCCACGGTTGCCCGTAACGGTGCCTCATCTTTCGATGTTAACCAGGCGTGGGCAAAAATTTCGACGGTTCCCTCGCCAGGGCCAGCCCCTCAAATCTCGCCTGCAACGTTCGCTGGTACTCCTAAATCATTGCCTCCGTCGTTGGTGAAAGCTAAAGAAATCGCTACAGTCAAGAAGATTGTCGCGGGTGGAGTACTTCTCGCGTCACTGGTATTTGCCCCGCAATTATTAATTTTTGCCATAGTTGTTGCGGCAGTCTTGTTCTTCCTATCGAGCGCAGATGATTCATCAGAGCGCCGCATACGGCAGCAGGCCTTCGAAAACGCTCGCACTTCCTATTCAACCGTAACTTCACAATGGCAGGCGGAAACTGGCGATGAACTTTTTCGCCGAACGTTGCACGAACTGTCGGGATATCGAGCCGAGTATCAAGACCTGGGGAACCAGATCAGTCAAGCCATGCAAGGGCTTCAAGCAAATGTTCGTAACTCCCAGCTTCAAAAGTATCTCGAACGCTTCTTTATCGACGATTCCAACATTCATGGCATTGGTCCAGGGCGAAAGTCCACCCTTGCTTCTTTCGGAATCGAAACAGCCAAAGACGTCGTGCCGCATCGCGTGATGGCTATTCGGGGTTTTGGCGACATTCTCACGGGAGAACTTGTTGAGTGGAGAAAAGCGCTGGAACGAAAATTTGTATTCGACCAGTCCAAGGGAGTCGACCCAGCCGATATTTCTACGGTCAATCAGAAATTTTCTCAGAAGCGAAAGTCGCTAGAGGGCAAACTCTTGGCTGGATATGAGCAGCTTACGCAGATTCGTAAGCACATTCTGCAACGACGGCAACAGTTGCAATCAAGTGTTGAGGCTGCCGCTCGCCAGCTAGCGCAGGCAGAAGCTGACCTGAAAATAATCGGTTAGTGGACTGAATCGCTCAAGCGTGCGAACGCGCTCGCCGTACGGCCGCGGCACTGGAACCGCGCCGAAACGTATGCGGCATGAGCTTTGCGACGATCAGCAGCACAAGAAGGCGACAGGCCGTTGTGTATGACCAAGAGAAGGTGTGCGCGTCGGATTTAATCGCCACGCTGTCGCACCCGGAACTTCCTGTACCGCCCAACGTTCAAGCGTCAGAGACGCTGTGCAGCTCTATGCGCATCCCAACCAAACGGATGTCACGTGGCAGCCATGGATCGTGCGTCACGACCCCACAAGCGAATTCGCTGATGTGTTACTCCGTCGTAATTCAAGACAGAAACGACCGTATGTTCGAGGGTTGGGTACCAAGGCCACGGGGGTTCTAGCCCATAGTCGCAAAACAGGTAATCAGGAATTCCGTACGGATTCTGCATTATGCTGCGAGCCAGTATTTTTCTTGGATTGTAAAACTGCGTCCAGTTTCCCGTGAAAGCATCACACTTGATGAGCGCGACAGCAGACGGTGAACACTGATTTGAGTAATAGAGGGATTGAAATGTTGCCGCACCCTCGCCAGCAACAAAGAGCAAACTGAACCTTTCAGGGCCGTGGCTTTCATCAAATTCCACCTGACGCTCGTACACAGCCCAAACCGAATATGGCGAGAAATCTTGCCGAACAAGCAGGTTCCTAAGGTTTCCGTCAGTCGGTTCGGGCCGCAGCGGTTTAAACGAATGGCAACAAAGCTCCTCCTTTGCAACCAAACGTGAATAGAAAAGGCGGTAGCCTTTGAATGTATCTAAGCCAGTTCTCAACGATTCTTGCGGAACATTGCAATCTACATAGACGAAGCTGTGGCTATATCCGCCGAGGTACTTAACGGGGCGACCGTCCATGGCACTCGCTGGGTAGAAGACCGATCCTCGAAGGAGGTCAGCGATAGGTAGTGGATCATGCGCGAAGTTGGGTCTCGTAAGCCAGTAGGGCGTCGGTTGGCGACTCAGTTCAGGAAGCACGGCGGTCTCCATAGAGCCACAGGAATGGGCCCACACGAATAACGTTTATCTGCTGCCCCGAAAGGGCCCCTACTCAAACGCCAGCGGCTCACGGCAGACATACTTCGCAGAACTGAGCCGCCACCAGGACGATCTCTGGGCCAATTGTAAGGCCGAACGGCCCGAAGTCGCTCGTTTGGCATGAAGCCACACCCGGCAGCGGATCGACGCTCTCCAGCGATCGCTGGCGGCGCCAGAAGTCCGATGTCAAAAGAATGGGAAAGTCAAAACGGAAAACCCTACCCCTACCCTGCGCTACGCGTTCAGGGCAGCAAGGACCAAAACGCTTTCACGTCTCAAGTTCGTGCTTATCGTACCGATTGCGGTCAACCTTATAAGGGGTGCTTCGGTACTCAACCCAATTGACCTGATGAACCGCAACGGACTTCGGGTCAATCCGCAGCGCGCTCGCCCGCATGTCGCCTTCCGAGGCTTCCGCGAGGTCCACGACATCCGGAAACAGCGGCACGTCGGGCCCTTCCTCTTCCTGCTTCGCGAGGGTTTCCGGAGAAGGAGGCGCGCACTCCGTCACTGAGTACTCAATCTCCCAACCCTCCTCGGTCTGCCAACCGCTCTGTACCTCAATTTCGGTGCCCTCAGGAAAGCTGATCGTTTTGACCCGCGCTGCCTTTTGGAAGAGGACGACGTTGCGCCCGTCTTTCGCCTGCGCAGAGGGAAAAATGATCCCATCGAGGAGCGGATCGTTCTCTGTCGCGAGAAAGTCCGCGATAGCTTGCGTCGCAAGGTAGTCGAAGGCCTCGTCATCCGGCATGATTGGCCTTGTGATCCGCTTACCCAGTGACTGCAGGAAGGCAATTCTTTCAAGTCGCCTCTTGAGGGCCGGGTCGAAAATGCTTCCGCCGTCCTGAACGTTTTCAAGGGTCGTGAGATCAAGGAGGCGAAGGGCGCGGGTTATGTTGAACCTGGCGACGGCAACCTTGCTACCCACCGGGGGCCGCACTTCGGCAACAGCGACGTTAGCCTCCGTCGCGCCATAGAACACAGCGATGCCACGCGCATTCATGCGACCCGCGCTGGCAAGGCTGGCTGGAGGTGAGCCAAGATGGAGATCCGGGCGCCCCAGAGCTTCTTTGAGCTTGTCATCGGATTGGAATACGCGGGCGCGATACAAGTGGCCGATTTCGAGGCCAGGCCCCGCACCCACCACAGGTGGACGACCATCGGCGGTCAAAAGCCTGTCGATCCCCCCGAAAACCGAAGCAAGATGGGACGCAGCGATGCGGTTAAAGAAACGGGCCTCCCCCTTGAGCGATTGCTCGAACGTGCGCCATTCTTCCTGCCAAGTGTCATCACTTGGGCCTATTTGATCGTAATAGGAATCGGGAGAAAACTCTGTCTCCTCGCCCATCTGGCTCAACTCATAGTCGCAATGCCTGTCGTCTAGGACCGCCAGCACATCGTTTGCTGCGTCTTCAGGTATTTCGGCGGCGTCTTCGATGGCATCGGCAACCGGATAGCCATCGCGGTCCCATTGGTCGTCTGACTCCCGATCCGCAAGAAGCCTTTCCTGCCATGGGTGTGGTTGATCCGGCGTTCGGTAGAAGTGATGTTCGAACGCTGTCGCAAGGCGATCCGCCATCTCCCGAATCGCGTAGGACTCTGCCGTCTGATGGCAATAGAAGCATTGCTCGATCCTGCCATTTTGTTTGATCTCTTCGGAAAGATACGACTCGCCGACGCACTGAAAACAGATGCGCTGAGCCTCCAGGTCGCTAATCTCGTCGCTGTTAAGCATCGTCCAGCCCTCGGTCGCCGCCCTATGTTAGCAGGTGCGTAAATCCGCAAGAATCTCGCGGCAGATAAACCTTGTCGAACTGAACCACCCCGACGGCGCTCACCATGGCGATTGTAAGGCCGGTCTGCCCGAAGTCAATCGATTGGCATGAAGCCAGCAGGCGGCAGATTGATGCTCGCCAACCGACGGTGGTGCCGAGAGGTGCAACGATGGACCCACCGCCCCTTGGCTGCCCCACACCGAGCCACCCAGGTCGGAATAGGCCCGGACGCGCCCCCAGAACGCAACAAGCCCAGCCTTGTGGGCTGAGCTAAGCGCTTGTACTACTGTGAATTTTCTGTGGCTCCCCGACCTGGGCTCGAACCAGGGACCCACGGATTAACAGGGCGGCAGCTTAATCGCGTGGACGGCCACTTGGAATGCGATGCGCACCAGAGCGCTCAGGGTCGTGAAGAGCCCGTCGGATTCCGACTGTCATTAGACAACAGCCGGCCATGAGCGGGCGGAGAAATCCGGCGCGAAGTCCCTCATCGAGTGCACGGGCGGAATGACGAAACCGACACTGGCAAGCTGCCGTCGCGACCGCGTAGGAATTGGTACGGACAGACATCCTGTCGTTCCAATCACCCAATCCGGGCCTCCATAGTTGCCACCGCCGCCCAGTCAGCGGCAGGCACTGAAAATGACCCAGCCGGGGCGGGCTGTCAGCTTCCTGCGGCAGCGATTTCACGACTCGCGACGACTGGAACGTGGGGAATACCGCCAAGCTGGCCATTAATTCGCCGTCGTTACCCGGTCCGGAGACGACGTCATGCCGATGCGCGGCGCCAAGCGCACTGATGTCCCCATCGGCGGCAACAACAGCGCGCAGTTCGCCCACGTCATCGTGCAAGCTCCTACTTGCGTGTGTCGGGATCGTCAGGGTCGTGGATGACGCCACCGGAACCTACGCCCGCACCCACGCTGGCGCCACCGACACGGGTGCCGACGCCGACACCTGCACCGCCCGTGACCCGTCCTGCCTGGTTGACACCGACACCCACGCCGACCGGACCATGGCCTGCCGATACGCCGGCATTCACCCCGCCGCTGCCGACCCCGAGACCGATACCGACACCTGGCACGACCGGGATAGTGATGCCGAGTCCGGCGGAACGGCAACTGGCCAGAAACATCGTCAGGCAGAGGACTGCGCACAGACGAGAGATGGCAAGGATATTCATCGCGGGGTTTTCCTCCAGGCCATCACGTGTGGCCCCTGGCTTGAGTGGCGCCATGCCCATGAAGTTCCGCGCGCCCGATGGTGCGCCACAACGATGCCGACCGGGGTGGCCGATGATCGTGCGCGATTACTACACTCCGCGTTCGGCCACGGCGTCGCGCCCGGCAGATCGCTGGCAGTGGCGATGCCGGCGACTTCAGCTACGGCCTCAACGCTCACGAAAACGGACCCTTTTTTGCTCACGAAAATTGACCCACCGTTGGCGCGCGCCAACACCCAGCTTTTCGCCTCGGAGCGGGGTCAAGGGCGGGCTGCGGTTTTTGCAGCCCGGCGCAGCGTACCCTTGACGCCGTGTAGAGGCGAGTACGCTCGGGAATGGCTGTGTGCGCGGCATTTTCGTGCGCACAGCCATGACGACTAGGCGGGTCCGGTTTTGTGAGCAAAAGTGGGTCCATTCCCGAGAGCGTCAAGGGCTACGGCACAAGTATGCGCCATTGAGTTCGGCCCTGCGGGTATCACGGCCAGGTACCGGCGCAATTCCACGGACTCCTTGCGGAGGCCCGGTCATTCGACCGATCGAAAAGCAGGGCCGTCGGGCGGCAATCAACGGATCGGAAAGCAGCCACACGGCTCTACTGGTAATGGCCGACAGCAGCTCTTGGCTCATGGTAAGGCAAAGCGGGATTGGCACGAATCCGACCTTGATTCCCGACCGTCCGGCATGGCCGAGTAGCCGAAATCTCGCTCTCGCTCCTGAATGTCGGCTGTCCGTGATGCTGCTAACCGTCGCGTCGTTGATGACAGTCACAGCGCCACGATCGTTGCTAGCGGCCACGGTAGCCATACGCCCGATTGCTTGCCCTACTTCCCGGCGGCGTCGATCTCGCCCTTCCCTTTGGCCGCCGTCTCTGCTCGCAACCTTCCCAGTGCCTGCTCGATTGCCGGATACATCTTGGCAGCCGTCCGACTCGTCGTCCGAACCTCCTGGCAGGTGTCGAGAGCCATCTCGAGCAGCGACCCAGCATCCCCTTTGGCGCCGAATCCGATGAGGCTCAACTGGCCAAGTGCCGTCAAGGTCATCACGCGCCCCAGCGGGTACCGCGCCCAGTGCGCGTAGGCGACCGCGCGATAGAGGACGTCCTCGGCTTCATCGAAACGCTTCTCGTCCATCAGTTGATGCGCCCTGTCATATTCCTCGGTGGCCCGATCGGTGCAGTAATTGCGCAGCGGCTCGGGAGGCAGAAACTCGGGCGGCAAAGACAACGCGCGATCTACCGGCGGCGCATGCGGTTCGCGCGCCATCGCGGCCAACTTCGCCTGCACTTCCTCCCAACCGTCGTCGCCTTGCCGAAGCAGACGATGAGGAAAGTCGTCGAGCGATCCCGCTATCGACACGGGCACCTGGCGCCTGGCGCCGGTGAGCAATGCCGCATCCTTCAACGCGGCGAAGGGGTCCTCCTGCTCGATGACCACCAGCGTCGACGTCTGCTTGCCCGCCGCACGGATCAGTTCCAATTCCTTCAGCACGCCCGCAGTGAAGCCGAGGAAGTGCATGACGATCATGCCCGCGTTGCGGACCAGTAAAGCTGCCAGCGATTCCCAGTCCTCGTCTGCCAGGACGAATGCCGGCAGCGGCCCGCTCTGTCCC
>Ga0209175_10001512_pt1 | contig 11583 bp, 14 predicted proteins | sample JI91814C2DNA_FD_187506 | JGI IMG/M metagenome (GOLD analysis project Ga0209175, IMG submission 187506) | Wastewater effluent complex algal communities from Wisconsin, to seasonally profile nutrient transformation and Carbon sequestration -... | ecosystem: Engineered > WWTP > Effluent > Algae...
AACGGGAACGTCGCTGTACAAGGGGAAGATGTACGCCCGCGAACAGCGCACCTCGGTGTACGTCACCGCAGGGGACACCCTTCGTGACCGCAACATCGGAGACATCGGTAGATACTTCCGCAGCGTAGACGGTAAGAGCACCGTCATGTCACACAACGAGTTCAAAGCTGTTGTGGCAGAGAAGTTCCCCGCTAACCGTGGGGGCGTTGACACGCGCCACTCGGTGCACGTCACCAATGGTATGGGGGGCGTCCACCAGGATATGGTGCCGTTCAGTGACATTGAGGACCATCTTGACGGCATCACCCACGTGTTCATCTCGGACGATTACCCGCACACCGCGACCCTCAAGAACGCTTCCATCTTCGGGATGCGCGCGGCTGTGGTCATTCGCGGACGGAGGAAGCTCGACACGTTCGTCAAGCTGTTGGGTGAAACCGTTGTGGCGTCCGCTGATGGAATCGCAACGGCTGTCGATACTCATGTCGTTCGCGAGGCGCTGCGCATGGTCAGCGACGCTGACGCTGACGAGCTTCGCGCGCTGGCGCTAGTGCAGAGTGAACGTGCCAAGCGCGTCACCGGAGAACTTCTCACCCTGTTCGAGAGCGCCGCAGGAGAACTGGTGCCTGCTGATCACCGCGCACGCAGCTTCGTGGCGGACTACACCTCGGGCGCGGAGCTGGTCGCCACGTACCGTGGTTCCACGCTGAACAAGGCTATTCTCAAGGTGTCTCAGATGGTTCAGGACGGCGATGACCGCGCAACCCCGCTCGCTTCGCGCGTCACGGCTGACACTGACCCGTGGCCGCTGCTCTCGGGAACGAGCAAAGGGGACTCCAGCCGCGCAATGACCCACGCGGCTATGTACTTGGCGGCGGTGGGGTAGGGGTTGCCACGGCGCATATCCCGTGCTAATGTCGAGATAACACCACCACAGGAGACCACCATGAGCTTCGCTAACGTCACCGCCATCCGCCGCCTCACCCCTGAGGAGATGGACCAGTTTGCGGCGGTGCGCGCCACGGCGTACCGCATCGCCCCGGAAATCGCGGATGCGCTGTACTCGTTGCGCCCCGTGTATGCCGAGGGTCTTGGCACGTGGGCAGTGGACGACAAGGGGCGTGTTTACACTTCCTTTGAGGGTTGGGCGGAAACGTGGACGGTTAGTCAGCGCGCGTTTGTGCTTATCCACGAGGTGTGGCATTGGCTACGGCGTCACCCGCAGCGCACCAGGGCGGTGTACGCCGAGCACCCTGAATGGAAGGGTGACGTGTGGCTCAAAGCCACGGATATGGAAATCAATGACGATATCGCGAGTATCCCGAACGCTGACCTCCCCGAGGGGTGTGTGTACCCAAGTACGTACCACCTTCCTGAAGAACTCGTTGCGGAGGAGTACGCACGCCTTCTCGCCGCCCAGCAGCAGCAGCAGCAGAGCGGTTCGGGGGACCAGGACGGCGACAGCGGTTCGGGTCAACCTGGCGAGGGTCAGGGTCAGGGTCAGGGTCAGGGTCAGGGTCAGGGTCAGGGTCAGGGTCAGGGTCAGGGTCAGGGTCAGGGTCAGGGTCAGGGTCAGGGTCAGCCTGGTGATGGTTCTGGATCGGGGCATAGTGGGCATAGTGGGCATGTCCACGGACCCGGAGCCATTGGTCCCTGCGCTGACGTTCCAGACTCCGCCCAAGGGCAGGCGGATGGGGTTGACGACGGTATCAGCGACGGACTGCGCGACCATATCGAACAGGCGGTAGCCCGTGAGATTCAGAAGCGCGCGGAGAAGTCTATCGGTACTGGACGCGGTGCTCTCAAGTGGGCGTCGGAGCGTTTGGAACCGCCTAAGGTGGACTGGCGGCGAAAGATGCGTGTGAGTGTTCACGGGCAGGTCATCGCGGTGAAGGGGCATGCGCGGGACAGTTACAACCAGCCGAACCGTCGCAACGATGACAAACGGTTCATCATGCCTGGACGCCGCGCGACCGACCCCAATGTCATTGTGGGCATCGACAAGTCGGGCTCGATGCTCGGTGGTGACCTGGAAATGGCAATTAACGAGGCAACCGGAATCCTGCGCAGCCGGGGGGTGAAGAAGATTCGCGTCATGGACATTGACGTGATGGTGGGTGAGGTGACCACACAGCGGGGGCGCAAGCTGTCAGGGCTCGACAACGCTGGCGGTGGTACTGATATGCGCGTGGCGTACAAAGCTGTGCACGAGATGCTTCCCAAACAGCGTCCGACGAACTTCATTCTTCTCACTGACGGCTACACCCCGTGGCCTGATGAAGATGAGCGTGTTCCCGGTGTGCAATATCTTGCTGGCATCATCTGCGCGGACGAGCAGTACGAGGGGTTGTCCGAACGCATCCCCGCATGGATCACCCCGGTACACATCCCAAGGAGTGACGACTGAGGTAATGAGCTTCGCCGCGAAGTTCTGTGGTGGTCTTCGTGGCGAGTGAGGGGCGCTGAGCGCCGTGGTGTTTCCGCACCGCGATGACGCTCGCCCTCTCAGCAGGGAAAAGGGCGGGAGCAGCGTTGCTCCCGCCCTTTTCTTGTCGTTCTGAATAGCTAGTTCTTGGACTTACCTTTGCGCTTTGCGGGCTTGGCGGCTGCCGCCACAACCTTCTTTGCGGACGCCTTGGCGGGCTTGGCAGCCTTCGGAGCTGTGAGCCCTGCCGCCTCGCGGCGCTGTAGCCACGCGGCGATGGTTTCACGCGTCCATAGTGGGGATCGGTACACCATCACGTCAGGGGAAGGGATGTCGGTGGGAAGTGCACGTCCCTCCTCACGCCGTGTGCGTGCTCGGGCGACCATGACGCGCACCGAGCCGACTCCAAGACCGGAGACGGCGGCAACGTCACCTGTCGTCATCACGTTCAGCGTCGCCAGGGCTGCTGATTCCGTCACAGTCAACTCTCTTCCGATAGGAGCACAGAACACCATGCTCTGTGTGATTCCAGCGTAACAGTGTGCTTACGTCGGAGCAGCGACACGCGGAGGCGTTTGTATCAAGTTAGCAACCTAGCGACACGCCCTGTACGGTGCTTGAAGACTGTGTAGGGGTGCTATACGGTGATTACGTGTCCGCCTCGAAACTGCCCCAACGCGTGGTACGCACCACGGACTCCCGAGTGTTCGGGCACGTCCGTCCCACAGGAAACGGTGGGGACGGGCGCTATCTGTGGGTTCTGAAGCGGGTTTCTGCTGCGGTCGATGAGCCCCCAACGATCATGGACAGTGGCACCGCTGCCAGTACGGATGACGCATTCTCCGCGTTGTACAGAGCCATCATCGCCACAGGGAACACCGCCGTGTAGTCGCCAGGTAACATTGGTGCTGGTAGCGGTGGGGGTCTCCGCCGCGCGATGGAGAGGGGCTGCGGTGGAATCGCTGGCTATTCTCAGTGTCGTCGTCGCATTTGCGGCTTGCGGAGTATCTGTGCTCAACGCTCGACGGACTTACCTGGCAGCCGAACGCGAAAGAGCACGGTAATCAGTAGACCAGCACTTTGTCTGTTAGAGGCATCGCGAGCGGGGCACCGGAACGGATCACCTCGGCGGGATAGTCCCATGTCACCATCAGCGACGCCGTAGACGACTCCACGGTGAGGCGGTACACCTCAGCGGTCAAGTCGTCAGGAACGTCCAGGGAGACCGAAAACGCGCACGAACCTTCGCGCAGCGACCCCATTCCCAGTCGAGTCTCTTCTACAGTCCAGCGTTCCCTTCCCTTGAGCGCGTCCAGGGTCACGGCGGACGCCGCGTCGAACGGCGTCGTGCGAAGCTCCGCCGTGCAGGTTTCGGCGCTGGTGGGGACCACCCACGGCGGAGGGACCACCATCGACCCGCTCAGCGCGGTTGGTGTGGTGTCGGGGGACGTGACGTTAGGTACTTCGGCAGGAGCGCAAGCGGAAGCTCCAAGCACCGCCACCGTCACAAGAGTGGCGCGGAGCACATTGATGAGCACTGGAACCGTTCTCTTACAGGGTGTTTGGGACAGCAGAGTCTATCTTCAAATGCCCTGTTCAGGCAACTTAGCGCGCACCGCATCGCGCATGGAGTCCTTGACGGAGCGGGTCACCGCTGCGAACCTGGACGGGCGGCAGCGAAGAATCAGTTCGGAGTACGCCGCGCTGGTGTCCGCGAGAACAGCCAAGTCCTCGCGAGACAGGGTTGCGGGCGCGTACCTAGCCTTCCAGATGGGTCCCGCCTCATCACCTGCGCGCGGAGCGGGCAGTGGGAACTCCGTACCATCTCGCAGCGGGGCACTCATACTGCGGTCAGCTCCTCTAGTGTGACGCTCAGACGCCTAAGGCGCTCCTCCACGAGTGCACGCACACGGTGGTCGTGCACTACACCCACGCCCGCCGTAAGGGTGTCCACGGCTGCGGTGTACTTGCGCGCCAGACGAGCGACCCGAGCTGGGGAAAGTGGGGAGTTTCTCAGTGACCCGGCGTTGTCCACCAGGTCCGCTGCTTTGGTGATGAGCGCGCCTTCGTGGGTGACAACCTCCGCGTTGAGGTGGTCTAAGTAGGTGACGTTTCGGTCGGACACTCCGCACTCTCCCAGCGCGGAGGTTACCGTGACGCGGCGAACGATGTCCGCAACCCGAGGACCGAAGTTCGACCGAAGCAGCGCCAGTGGGTCACGGTCGCTGGTGTAGAACGACTGAATCCGCTCGGGGGCGTCCTCCACGGTGTCATGGAGAAGGGACGCCGCGACAAGCTCGGTGACACAGGTGTCGTGCAAGTGGGCGTTAGTCCACGACCACACAAGGTATGCGTTTCGCAGCGGGTGCGCGATGTAGGGAACAGGCGCTTGCAATCCGTACTCGCGGCGGGTCTGGTTGACGTGCGCGTAGTCCGCCAAACGCAGAGCGGATTCAACTGCCGAGGAGCTGGGGAGAAGTGCTACTTTGACCGCTACATACGGGTGGTCAAGTTGTGAGTTCATGTTGCCCCTCGGGTGCGTGTGTTAACATCAGAATATCACACGGTCACGGGAGGTCGTCATGAGGACTCAGCTCAAGAGACAGGACGCGGTGTCCCTTTCCGCGCGACTAGCGATGCAGTTTCCTGGAGACGAGCAAGTCATCGAATCGCTGAGTCTTGCTGCGTTTGCGCATGACGGGGCGTTCCGCAAGGAGACGCGAAACGGGGCGGAGTACATGGACCCCTACATCATCCACCCACTTCGCAACGCGCTCCGCGTTCAGCGCTGGTATGCAGGTTGGCACTACCCGCACGTACCTGCCATGGTATGCGCCGCGCTCCTGCACGACACCGTGGAAGACGCGGCGGAGCGCATCCTGGACTTCTACGGGGACACCTTCCTGCTGTACGGAAACACCCCGCGCGAGACCGCGCTCAACGCGCTGGCGCGCAGGTTCGGAGAGGAAATAGCGGGTACGGTCATGCGCCTCACCAACCCTGAGTCGGATACGGGGACTAGCTACACCGAGCACATCGCCGCGTGGGTGGTCTCCAATGAAATGGCGTTTGTCGCCAAAGCGTCCGACCTGGTAGACAACGCGGGCTCCCTGAAGCACATGGACGCGTCGCCCCGCCGCGACAAGCTGGTGCGTAAATACATGGACCCTGTGCAGCTTATGGTCACCCATGCGAACGTGGTAAAGGTTCCCCACGTTCGTAAGCGCGTAATAGACCGACTCAACGGTGTGGCGGTAAGCCTGAGAGCGATAACAGAATCGGACGGAAGTGCCTCGCTGGGCGGCTAAGCCCGCACGCCGTACGGCAGACTGAACACCGGTTCCACGCCGAGCCAGCCTCGTGCCGTGTTCGGCTGTACAGACGGGTCGTCCAATAAGTTCAGCACGTCGCGGCGGATGTGCGCGGCGGGCACCGCTCGTCCGTTCAGCCATTCCACAACCACGAAGGTGCCTGTGTTTGCACGCTGCGCCACATCGGACACGCCGTAACCGTACTTGTCCATCAACACGGTAAGCGCTTCACGGAAATCGCTAGAGCAACTCATGGTCTCGTTCCGTTCGTAGGTGGTGTTACCTCAACATATCACCTGTTCGTGGCGCGTGCATGGTTGTGTGTACGAAACAGCCACTCAAGTGTCGGTGGTAAGGTCTCTACCTGTGAGTTACTCTGCCGCTGACATCAAGACGCTGGACCCGCTGGACCACATCCGCATCCGAGTGGGCAACGCACTGGGCAACAATCCGTTCGAGACTGCCGTTCGTGAGGTGGTGGACAACTCCTGCGACGAAGTTGTAGGTGGGCATGCTTCCACAGTGACCATCACTTTGCGTCCAGACCGCTCCATTGAGGTCATTGATGACGGTAGAGGCGTCCCCTTCGACTACGATGAGGGGGAGAAGAAGAACGGAATTGTGAAGGCGCTGGGCACCTTCATGAGTGGCGGTAAGTTTGAAAACAACTCAGGTTCAGCAGGTTTGAACGGTATTGGAACCACCGCGACAAACGCAATTTCCGACCGTTTCGATGTGACAGTGTGGCGCGGAGGGAAGCAATATGTTCAGTGTTTCCGTCACGGTCGCCCCGGTCACTTCGCAGGTGAAAATTTCGACGCTAAAGCTGACTTCAAGCGCGTTGACGGAGAACGGCTCAAGCCGTTAAAACCCCGTGACGGGGCTCCCGCTAACGGTACCTCCGTGCGCCTGGTACTGGACCACACTGTCGCGGCGGATGCGCAGTTCGACATCAACAACGTGCTGTTCCGCGCCCACTGCTCTGCGCGGTTGATAGATGGGATGACTCTCACCGTCGTCAACGACGGTTGGACTGATGAAGTCAACCCCGTCCTGGTAGGCACTGCCAAGGGAAACTACGGACCTTCCGCGTTGCTGGAGTTCATCGCGTCCTACCACAAGCTTCCTGCCCGCAACAACGTCATCTCCGTCGAGGGAGAGGCACTCTTCACCAACGTGCGCGGTGAGGTTCCGTTCACGTACCGCGCCGCTGCTTTTCCCACGGACACGGATGCTCGCGTGTGGGGGTTCGCCAACGGGGTGTACACGCCCAACGGTGGGTCACACGTGCCCGCCACTACACGAGGAATAGGAGCGGCGCTGGCGGACCGTGCGTCGCGCCTACGGGGGCTGGGACTACAGAAGGGTGAGGAAGCGCCAGGGGCGGATGACTTCGCCGCTGTGTGCGCCGCTGCCATCGCGGTGACCGCGCCTGAGGTCCACTTCTCAGGGCAGGCGAAGGAAGCCATCGAGTCGCGCAGCCTGGGGCTGAACCTCGCCAAGGACGTGGAGCGCCGCGTGTCCCTGTGGGCGGCAAGCCCCGCAAACAGCGACACGGTGACCGCGTGGGCGAGGATCGCACTCGAATACGCGCGCACCAAGCGCAGCGTGGAGTCCGCACGAGCCCGCGCACGCACCAAGAGCCAGGCGCGCTCCCTCGGTGAGAACCTGTCGCTACCGGAGAAGCTGCTCCCCTCGCGCGCTTCTGGGCGCGGGTCGGGAGCGGAGCTGTTCATCTGTGAGGGTGACTCCGCGCTGGGCACCATCAAGGCTGCAAGGGACGCCACTTTCCAGGCGGCATTCCCGCTCAAGGGTAAGCCCATGAACGTCTACAACATGACGTTGGCGAAGGCGCGCGCCAACGTGGAGTTCGACTCCATCGAGCGAATCCTCGGAGCGGGTGCCAAGGACAATTGTGACCCCGAGAAATGTCGTTATGACCGCATCCTGTTCGCCTCTGATGCTGACCCGGATGGGGGTAACATCAACTCACTTCTTCTGGTAATGTTCCTGGAGGCATTTAAACCTCTAGTGGAAGCGGGGATGGTGTACGCGACGATGCCCCCATTGTTCGTGGTGAGCCAAGGAACCGAGCGGGTCTATTGCCAGACCGAGGATGACCGTGACGTGGCGGTGGCGGAGCTACGCAAGAAGCACCCGTCAAAGAAGATCGACGTTCAGCGCAACAAGGGTCTAGGCGAGATGAACGCCGACGACTTCTGGAATACCGTACTGGACCCCGACCAGCGCACGGTGTTGAAGATGACCGTCCCCGACCCGGAGCACACCGAATCACTTCGCGGTGTGCTGTTCGGTGGTGCTGCGCAAGGTCGTCGCGATTGGATCGCGGACATGAGCGTACGCACTGACCTGTCCGAACTTGACCTGGGGGATTGACCCTTGTGACAGTAGGTATCCCCTTCACACAGTCCCACGAGCAACTAGCTAAGGAGTGGGATGCAGAACGGAGTGGGCGAGAACTCGGAAAACTGTCAGCCACATCCACTGTGCAAGGTTGGTGGCACTCCCCATGTGGGCATACGTGGAGCGCTTCTGTACGCTTTCGTGCAGAAGGGGGAACGTGCAAGGTGTGCCGTGGGACTCAGGTACATACAGGGTTTAACGATCTTGCCACCACCCACCCCGAGCTAGCTGCGCAATGGTCTTCATCTAACCAGGTAGGTGCGCATGAGGTTGGCGCAGGGGACACCCGAACGTACCTCTGGGAGTGCGAGCACGGGCATACATGGAAGACCTCTGTCGTCAACCGTGTCAAGCAGTCCTCACGATGCGGTGTGTGTTCTAAACATGTGTTAGTGAGGGGGGTTAACGATCTGGAAACGTCTCACCCGGATGTCGCTGCGTGGGTGGATGACCCTCATATTTCACCATCGCAGGTCACTTCAGGTAGTCCCAAGAAGATCAGATGGAGGTGCGCAGAGGGGCACCATTTTTATCGGATCATCCACAAGCAGGTAGCCAAACGTACGTGCACGGTGTGCTCCGGGCACACCGTGCTTAGCGGGGTAAACGACCTAGCTACGCAATTCCCGTCCGTCGCTAAAGAGTGGCACCCTACACGGAACGGCAGCCGTTCTCCTGCTACAGAGTTCGTATCAGGGAGTGCACCTGCGTGGTGGAAGTGCCGCACGTGTGGTCATGAGTGGTGTGCGGCTCTGTACGACAGGACGCGGCGCGGTAATGGATGCCCTCGGTGTAGCGGACGCGAAGTTACACCGGGAGTTAATGATCTGGCTACACGGAGACCAGATTTGGTATCAGAGTGGGACTACGCGCGAAATACTGCTTCCCCTGAGGATGTTTCGGAGTTCTCTCATATGGAGGTGTGGTGGGTGTGCTCCACCAACCCGTCTCACAAGTGGAAGTCGTCTCCCTCCAATCGCTCGTCGCGCGGGTGCAGAAAATGCTTCAAGTCATCGCAAACGTCGCGCGGGGAAGAGGAGGTGTATACGTTCGTGGGGAAAGTATGCGCCTCCACTGGCAGGTGCACCGCACAACGTCATGTGTCAAACGTGATAGCCCCCTACGAGCTTGACATTTTCGTTCCTGAGCTAAACCTAGCTGTGGAGTACAACGGTCTGTATTGGCATAGCGAAGCTACGTCAAGCGACAGACTTCGGCACAAACGCAAGGTAGACATGTGTACCAGCGCGGGTATCCGCCTAATACAGGTGTGGGAGGACGACTGGCGCGACAAGCGAGCAATAGTGGAGACAGCACTGCGAAGTGCTCTTGGGTCAGATGACAGGGAACGTGTCCACGGACGAGCTACACGTATTGTCGATGTCTCTCCTAGCGCCGCAGCGGAACTGCTGGACTCCGCGCACATCCAAGGGTTCAAGAGGGCTACCTGGCACAGAGGGCTAGCTACCGCAAGCGGAGAGCTTGTGGCGGTGCTATCCGTCACTCGTACACGTAAAAATTACGTTATCGAGAGGTACGCCGCGTCACGCTTCGTTCATGGCGGGTTCTCTAAGCTGATGGCTGATCTCGTATCTCGTGTGAAAGCTGACGGTGGAGGTAACGTAGTCACGTTCTCCGACAACAGCTTTTTCACGGGCAGTATGTACGAGAAATGCGGGTTCAGCATGACAGCGAACGTACCCGTTGACTACCGCTACGTGTACAAAGGTTCCCGAAGCCACAAGTTCAACTTCCGCAAGAAGTGCTTCAAAAACAACCCGTCACTGATATATGAGGACGACCGTACAGAAAGAGAACTTGCGAATCTCAACGGTATTCATCGTATTTGGGACAGTGGTAAAAAACGGTGGGAGTATCAGGTTTATGCTGAGTAATCTGAGCACGTCGTTGTCACGCACGACCGTTAGAAACGCATTATACGCGCTAGGGCATGTAGAGGCTTTGAGAGACCGTGCACGGTTCGAGGGGGCGGAAGTGCCCTTCGCGAGCATGCCCTTCGCGGCGGACCCGTTCAAGCGCGCCGTGCATGAGCTTTATATGCGAGAGGAGATTTCACTGCTGGTAACCCTTGTGGATTCGTTCGCTACGCACATCGGGAAAGTACCGGTTAAGTGGTCCGCTGACAACGGTGCCAAGGTGCTGTTGTCCCCGAACCCCGGAAAGGTTTGACGCATGACTGACATGTGTTTCAACTGCGGACACCCCATCGAGGACATCTGTGCGGACGACGTGAGAGCTGCGGTTGGCGAAGAAGGTGTCCCTTTGAGCGCCATCGCCGCGCTGCCCAAGAGAACCCTCGCCAAGAGGTCCAAGATCGTCAGGGGCATGATTCTTGATGGCGAGCTGGTGCTCACGCCTCAGAGAACTTTGCATCTCCCCGGAACTATCTAGCGGGTCACCTGCAGCGTTCACGTATCAATGCTAGGCTTGTACAGCTCGCACGGATACCAAAGGATTGCGCCCTCATGCCTGTAACACCCGACACCGTAACCGTTTACGGTCTCTTGGGGTTTCACAAGCACCCGCACGTGTCGATGCAGCACAACAAGGCGTGGCTGCATGAGACATGTGATAGCGCCATCTATTTCCTACGCCCCGAATGGCTGCCCTGCGGAAACTGGCTCGCCAACGGCTACACCTTCGAGACAGCGGTAGAGCTGCACGTCCCCGTTGGCAGCCAAGAGGCGCTTACGGCACTGAACAACTCCAGAGCGGAAGGGCACATCACCGATGGCTGAAACTACATACCCTGAACGTCAACGGTGCAAGAACTGCGGGCACGGGTTCAAAACTCACATACTGAACGGTCTGTTCTGCTCGTACCGCTGCGCCAAGCACCCCGAGCCTGTCAAGGACGTGACGAAGGCACCGCGCGAGTGCGCGTACCCTCGCGGCGATGAAACCGTGTGGAAGCGTAAGTTCCGCTGCGAAAGCGAAATTCCCGAATCCATCCGTTCCAAACCCGACGTGAGCGTGTACCGCTGCACGCACTGCCTGTACCTGCACACAGGAACAGCCGTGGCACGCACCGTGAAGGCGTCCAAGTCCATTGGAACGGTGGCGGAACTGTCGGAGGTGCTGGTCAAGGCTCGCGGTAAGGCGGACCGAAAGGTCGTCGCCAAGGCGGCGGGTGTCCTCCCCATCCGCGTCAAGGAGTGGGAGGAAGGCGCTGCGAAAGCGGACCCCGCCGCGCTGTTCGCCCTACTCAAGCTCTACCGCATCAGCCTCTCTGTCGGCTTCCGCTGACCCACCAAAAGGACACTCTGAGATGACTTCGGCAACTGACATGAGCATGGACAACATCGCGGCGGAGGTGGTCCCCACCCCTGTTGAGAGTTACTGGGAGACTTACCAGTTGACTTATTCGCTCTACACGTTGAGCGACCGCGCCATACCTTCTGC
>Ga0209175_10001515_pt1 | contig 11578 bp, 7 predicted proteins | sample JI91814C2DNA_FD_187506 | JGI IMG/M metagenome (GOLD analysis project Ga0209175, IMG submission 187506) | Wastewater effluent complex algal communities from Wisconsin, to seasonally profile nutrient transformation and Carbon sequestration -... | ecosystem: Engineered > WWTP > Effluent > Algae...
TTTAGCAACACTTTTCATTCTAATTGGATTTTCAACTTGGTTAATGTTACCTATTCGTGCCAACGCAAACACACCAATTAACGAAAACAAACCATCTGATGCAGCAGAAGTTTTAGCCTATTACAATAGAGAACAATATGGTGAACAAAAATTATTTTATGGGCCACAATTTTCTGATACTTATGCTGGTTTAGATCCAGAAACACCTTATTTAGATGGCAAACCAAACTATGAACGAGATTATAAAACTGGAAAATATGTAATTACCAACAACTATAAAAATGCTATACAAAATAGTCATAATGATCATAAAGCTATTTTACCAAGGATGTGGAGCAACGAACACAATGTGAATTACATGACTTTCGGCGAACCTTTAGAATTTAGGATAAATCCAGAGTATTCACATGAAGATGAATTGGTACAAATAGTAACTGATTTTAGGAAAGCATTTGCAACTGGTGAAGTTGATCTTAAAGATTATGATAAATTTTTAAAAACTTATGGTGATTATTTAATTATTGACAAACCAAGTTTTGCTTCAAACATGAAATTTATGTTTCAATATCAATTTGGTTATATGTATTTTCGCTATTTAGCATGGAATTTTGTAGGAAGGCAAAACGATGAACAAGGAAAATATGATGATTTAAAAGGGAATTGGATATCAGGAATTGATGTAATTGACGAATTTTTTATTGGATCTCAAAAAAATCTACCATCAGATTTAAAAAATAATAAAGCAAGAAATATTTATTATGGTATCCCTTTAATTTTAGCATTAATTGGATTTGTTTTTCATGCTGTTCACGACAAAAAAAGCTTCTATGTGTTATTAGTATTATTTTTATTCACTGGGTTAGCGCTCAAAATATACTTAAATGAAAGGCCTTTTGAGCCGAGAGAAAGAGATTATGCCTTGGTGGGTTCATTCTATGTATTTGCCATGTGGATTGCCTTTGGTATTTATGCGATATTTGATTGGATGAAACAATATTTAGCTCCTAAAATTGTGGTTCCTTTAGTATTAAGTGTTTGTTTTTTGGTATCACCAATATTAATGGCAAAAGAGAACTGGGACGATCACGACCGATCAGGTAAATTTACAGCACTTGCTATGGCAAAAGCCTATTTAGATTCATGTGAGCCTAATGCAATTTTATTCACTATTGGTGACAACGACACATTCCCATTGTGGTATATGCAGGAAATTGAGGGCTATAGAACTGATGTTAGAATTGTAAATACGAGCTTATTCATGACAGATTGGTACATAGACCAAATGAAAATGAAAACTCACGAATCGGCTCCTATTCCAAGCTCGTTTAATAGAGAACAATACAAGGGTAGTAGAAGAGATTTCAGTTTATATGTTGAGCGCACAAAAGATCCACTTTTATTAGATGAAATGCTTAAATTTATAGCTTTAGACGATGAAAGAGCAAAAATAAAACTAGAAAGTGGTAACTCGGTTAATTACTTCCCATCAAAAAAAGTAATAATTCCGATTAATAAAAACACCATCATAAAAAACAAAGTTGTTAGTGCTAATTTATATGATTCTATAGTGCCCCAAATAGAGTTTACAATTAAGGATAAGGCATTATATAAAAACAGATTAATGATGCTAGATATTGTAAATGCAAATAACTGGGAAAGACCTATTTATTTCACAGGTGGTAGCAATGGGGAAGATGATTACATCTGGATGAAAGATTATCTGCAATTAGATGGAATGTGCTTTAAATTAATTCCCGTTAAAACTCCTGTTGAAGATCCAAATCCTATGGAAATGGGGTATATTGATTCGGATAAAATGTATAATATTGTAATGAAATGGGATTGGGGAAATAGTGAAAGTTCATACATATATCACGATCCAGAAACTCGTAAAAACAGCATTTCATATCGAACTAATTTAGCGCGATTAATGCAAACATTACTTAACGAAGGTAAAAAATCAAAAGCTGAAAAAGTGATTGATTTAGCTATGGCAAAAATGCCTTTAGAATATTTTGAATATTATTCGTTATTAGAACCTTTTGCTGAAGGATATTACAATGTTGGTCAAAAAGAAAAAGCACAAAATATGCTTTCTAAATTGATAAAAAAACAACAAGAATTGTTAACATATTACAGCTCTTTAAAACCTAGCGACCAAAACTTTAGTGCAATGGATATTATGATGGATATTGAGCAATATAGAAGTTTCTTGAAAATTGCAAAAAACACTAATGATTTAGAATTTTATAATAAAGAAAAATTAAAATTCAATAATTTCAACAAAAGGTTTGAACGTTTTGGAAGAAAAATGGAATAATTGAATTTAACCCAAATTACGCATTAGAAATCTATTACAAACTAAAACTACTTCAAAAATAAGCACTTACTCCTTTTTAAAATCCTAAAATATTAATATATTTCAGAATTTAAAAAAGTCTGTGAGTACCTATTTTTATTGTGTTTTTAGCTTTCATAACGAAGTCTAATGCGTAATTTGGGTTTAATGTGTAAAATGTTCTAAATGAAAGAAATTTCGTTTTGGACATTTTATTATAGTAATTTTACAAGATGTACTTCAATTGGGTAAAAACTAATAAATGGATTAAAACGTTTTTCAATAATCTTGTTTGGGTTATACCAAATTCAGATAAAAAAATTTATTTAACATTTGATGATGGACCAATACCAGAAGTAACCGAGTGGGTTTTGGATATTTTAAAATTAGAAGGAATTAAAGCTACCTTTTTTTGTATAGGAGATAATATCAAAAAACATCCTGAAGTTTATAAAAGAATACTTTCTGAAGATCATCAAATAGGTAACCACACCTTCAACCACTTAAACGGTTGGAAAATTAAAACGGATATATATATTGAAAATTTTAAAATGTGTGAAAATGAACACTCAAAAATCGAAACTCAAAACTCAAAACTCTTCCGTCCTCCTTATGGAAAGATTTTGCCACGCCAAGCGAATGCAATACGAAATTTAGGCTACAAAATAATAATGTGGGATGTATTAAGCTTTGATTTTAATTCAAGCACAACTCCCGAAAAATGTTTAGAAAATGTAATATCAAATACCGAACAAGGAAGCATTATCGTCTTTCACGATAGCAAAAAAGCAGAAAAAAATCTGAAATTTGCACTACAAAAAAGTATACAAATTTTAAAAAATAATGGATTTGTTTTTGATGTAATAAAATAAACTTTACACCGAACTAACATTCATCAATAACCAATCTAAGGTTTAAGTTTGTTTTTGCACTAAAGAAATTAACGTATTGGCATCAAGTTCTCCGCTTTGTCTCCATACCATTTGACCTTCTTTATAAATCATTAAAGTAGGTAAACCTTTAATCCGAAGCGCATTGGCCAATTCCTGATTTTTATCCACATCAATTTTAATTACACGTGCTTTATCACCTAAAGCAGCAGCTACATGACGAATTACTTCATTCATAGCCATTGAGGGTTCATTCCATTCTGTAAAAAAATCGATAAGAACAGGTACTTGAGCATCGATTAGTTCTCCAAATTTTGACATAAATTGAATTTATTAGTATCAAAAAAATAATTTTAACACGAAAATAATATACAAATTTAGCATTTATACTGAATTACGCTACTTTTTCTCCTTTTTTTAGTTTAATAACTGTTATTTCGGGCATAATTCCTACTCTGCCGGGATAAGCATGAAATCCAAATCCTCGATTTACATATATATATCTTCCGGCATTTTCATATAACCCAGCCCACTGTTTATATACATATTGCACAGGGCTCCATTTAATCCACCCCTTTATTTCTATTCCAAATTGAAAACCATGTGTATGACCAGAAAGCGTTAGATGATAGTGCTTTTCATCATGCTGAATTTTCTCATCCCAATGACTTGGGTCGTGGCTCATTACAATTTTAAAATCTTCTTTTGTTAAACCTTTTGAAGCTATATTCAAATCGCCACGTTCACCGAATTTTCTACCCCAGTTTTCTACTCCTATGATTGCCAATTCTTGATTTTCATTTTTGATTTTTACGTGCTTATTTAACAACAATTTGAAATCAATTTTAGTATGAATATCTTTTATTCTTTCAAAATTAGCTTGTTTTTCAGCTTCGGATTTCCACTCTAAATATTCTCCATAATCGTGATTTCCTAATATTGAAAACTTTCCAAATTTTGGATTATGAATACTTTTGAATGTATCAATCCATGGATCCATTTCAATTGCAAGTGTATTTACTATATCGCCTGTAAATAAAACCATATCCGAGTTTTGCTCATTAATCAAATCGATTGCATATTTAATTTTTTCAGGATCATCAAAACTTCCACTATGAATATCTGAAATATGTGTAATTGTAGTTCCATCAAATGCTTCGGGCAAATCTGGAAAAAACAAGGTTTGTTTTATAACTTTAAAATTGTATTTACCAATAGTAATTCCGTATAAAAATGATGCAAAAGGAATCGCCGCAACTCCAAGTGCAATTTGACTCACAAAACGTCTTCTTTCGGGTAAAAAACTTTTGGAACTACTTTTTGTTATCATTCCAAATATTCCAGAAAAAAAACGAATAATATCTTCGCTAAATAAAATAATAGATAAAAATAATTTGGGAATATAAAGTAATAGTAATAATCCCATTGTTATCATAGTTTTTGGTGTTTGCCCTATACTTCTATCAAAATGAAACAACTGATAAATTATAAAAGACAATGCCATTGCTGAAGATGCAAAGTAAAAAACAAAAAAACCTTTAGATTTTATTAACGTCTTAAATGCTTGAAAAGCATATATTTCTAAAATGGCAACAAACACTAAAAAAATAATCCAACGAATCATTAATTTTTTTTTACAAAGAAACAAAGAAACTCTGTTATAGTTGCTTTTGTTAGTTTTTTTTAACAATGATTTAGAATTTTACTATTACAATGATTTGATTAGTAAGTCTAAGAGAGGTGTTTTTGGTTTTAATTATTTTCCTGGAAATATTGCTTTTCTTTTTTCTAAAAATGCTGTTGTTCCTTCTTTAAAATCTTCGGTTCCAAAACAAAGACCAAAGTTTTTAATTTCTACTTCATAACCGTTCGTTCCGTCTTCAAAATTGGCATTGATTGCTTTGATTGCTTTGGCAATAGCAATACTTGAATTGTTTGCAATTTTTAAAGCAATACCTTTTGTAAAATCTAATAATTCTTCTTGAGTAACTATATGATTTACTAATCCATAGTTTTTAGCTTTTTCGGCATCTATCATTCCAGCAGTCATAATCAATTCCATAGCAAGACCTTTTCCAACTAATTGCGCTAAACGTTGCGTTCCACCATAACCAGGAATTACTCCTAATGTCACTTCTGGTAATCCCATTTTTGCATTTGTAGAAGCTACTCTAAAATGACAAGCCATTGCTAGTTCTAATCCACCACCTAACGCAAATCCGTTAACTGCTGCAATAACGGGTGTGCTTAAATTTTGTACAAAATCAAATAATAACTCTTGCCCTTGTGCTGCTAATTTTTCGCCTTCTTCTACTGAAAAATTTGCAAATTCTGAAATGTCTGCTCCGGCTACAAAAGCTTTTTCTCCACTTCCAGTAATAATTATGGCTTTCACCAATTTATCATCGTTTAACGCTCTAAAGCCATCATGTAATTCTTGGATTGTTGCTTTATTTAATGCGTTTAATTTTGTAGGTCTATTAATGGTAATAACCGCAATATTGTCTTGTTTTTCAATGAGAATATTTTCCATTCTAAATTTTTTAAAGAAATAATTCCAACTCTAGTTGAATTTGGGATTTGATATTATTTTTGAAAATAGATCATTGCTGCATCTAAAATTGTTTTTTTCATTGCAACTACACTTTCAATTCCTTTAACTTCATATTTCATTCCGTTAATTTCAAGTGAATAGTTGTTCCTTGTGTTCAATATTTTACAAATAATCTTTTTGTTATTATCATCAACTAAAATATTAAAACTATTTTTTTGATCTCTATAGGTTATTCTGTCTGCATCAATTTCTTTTCTATGAATTAGAATTGTTTTAATTGTGTGATATATTTTTAACTCTTCGGCAGTCGTTATAATTAAACTTCCGTTTTTAGATTCTTCTTCAATAACTTTCTTGAGAGCATTTTGAATAGTATTTGAATTAATTTGTTCGCGGATTTTCAGTTTAATTTGATCTGTCATTCTTTTACCATTCATTCTATTAAAAATTGCTTTGATAAAATCATCTGATGGATCATATAATTCATTGGCAAAAGCATTTGAAAAACCTTGAAGGAAATAAAAATCAGTTGCTTCTTCTAATAACTCTTTAATATCAATATTGTTTTTATGTAGTTTTGATAAATTATCAATTAATGAATCATTGATTTCATTAAAATTGATTACAATAAAAGGAATGACATTTAAACTAGTCTCTTTATTCGCTTCATCAGCACTATAAACTCTCCACTCAATTCCATTTGTTAAAATACCTAACTTACAACTTGGAGTATTAATAAAATATCCGTTCAACTGCCATGCTTCTTTATCAGTTAATGATTTGCCATATTTTTTACATTCGACAATTATTTCAGGATTTTTACCTTTGACTAATAATCCAATATCTGCTTTATCATTTTTTTGACCCCAACCTGCGTTAATTTCAGTTAACATATCATCCATTCTACTATATCCTAAAATTTCAATTATTGGTTCTATAAGATATTGTCTTGTTTGTGCTTCATTAGTGCATTTTTCTTCAAGTTTACTAAAATCAATTTTAGAAAATGATTTCTTAATAACGGATGATATTTGTTTATTAACTGGCATAGGGATAAAAATTTGTATGATTTACTTCAAAGATAAAAATTTCTTTTAATAATAGAAATTACAAGTTAAATAATATTTAGAATAAAAAAAAATCCCAAACTCTAGTTGAATTTGGGATTCTATATACAAACCTACAAGGTTTTGGAAACCTTGCAGGATATTTAACTAATTACAATTCCAACGCTTTTTTCACATTTCCACCCATTAAGATTTCTGCTGGGTTTTCTAATGCTTCTTTCACCGCTACTAAGAATCCAACCGACTCACGGCCATCGATGATTCTGTGGTCGTATGATAAGGCTACGTACATAACTGGAGCAATTACGATTTGACCGTTTTTAACAATCGCTCTATCCACTACATTGTGCATTCCTAAAATACCAGATTGTGGCGGATTGATAATTGGTGTAGATAACATACTTCCGAAAACACCACCATTAGAAATTGTGAATGTTCCGCCTGTCATTTCATCAACTGTAATTTGTCCATCACGAGCTCTAATAGCCAATCTTTTGATTTCTGCTTCAACACCTCTGAAAGATAATGTTTCAGCATTTCTCATTACAGGAACCATTAATCCTTTTGGACCAGAAACCGCTACCGAAATATCACAGAAGTCATAAGCAATTTTTTCTTGACCATCAATCATAGAGTTTACATCAGGATACAATTGTAAAGCTCGCGTAACTGCCTTTGTAAAAAACGACATGAAGCCTAATCCTAAACCATGTTTTGCTTTAAACTCTTCTTTATATTGATCACGTAGAGCGTAAATAGCTGTCATGTCTACTTCATTGAAAGTAGTTAACATGGCTGTTTCGTTTTTAGCTGAAACTAAACGTTCTGCTACTTTTCTACGTAACATAGACAATTTAGTTCTTTCTGAACCACGGTTACCACCTGTTGGTGTTCCCATTGATGGTACAGCATTTACCGCATCGTCTTTAGTGATTCTTCCACCTTTACCTGTTCCAACAATTGCAGAAGGTTCGATGTTTTTCTCGTCTAATATTTTTCTAGCTGCTGGAGATGGCGCTTGAGTTGCATATGTTTTTTCTGCTACTGGAGCTACTTTTGGAGCCTCAGCTTTTGGAGCCTCAGCTTTTGGAGCTTCAACTGCTTTTGCTTCTTCTTTTGCTGGAGCTGCACCACCTTCTGGTTTTGCTGCACCTGTATCGATTAAACAAACTACAGCACCTACTGCTACAGCATCACCTTCTTCGGCTTTTAATGTAATAATTCCGCTTGCTTCAGCTGGTAATTCTAATGTTGCTTTGTCTGAATCAACCTCAGCAATCGCTTGGTCTTTTTCAACATAGTCACCATCTTTTACTAACCATGTAGCAATTTCTACTTCTTTAATTGATTCCCCTGGAGAAGGGACTTTCATTTCTAAAATCATTTTTTTTAGTTTAAAAGTTTAAAATAAGTTTAAAAGTTTAAAAGTTGTGTTAGCCTTAAACTTAAACTATTAGCTGTTTTTTATTTTATTGAAATAATTTTTTATCAAATACCATTGCGATAGCGTTCTTTTGACGTTTTTTAGAACGCTCATAACTACCTGCTGCCGGTGCACTATAAGCTTTTGGTGAAGCTAATCTTAATTTTATTAAATCGAAATTCATTAACATATATGAATATGCTCCCATGTTTTTAGGTTCTTCTTGTGCCCAAACATAATCATCTACATTTGGATAACTGTCTATGATGGCTTTGATTTGGTCAACTGCTAATGGGAACAATTGTTCTAAACGAACTACCGCCACATCATTTCTTCCTAATTCTTCTCTTTGTGCAATGATATCAAAATAGACTTTCCCAGTACAGAAAACCAATGTTTTGATTGCTTTTTTGTCTTTTACATTTGGATCATCTAATACTTCTTGGAATTGTCCGTTTGCTAATTCGTCCATTGAAGATACTACATCTGGATGGCGTAATAAACTTTTTGGAGAAAATACTACCAATGGCTTACGGAATTCTGTTTTTAACTGTCTTCTCATTAAATGGAAGAAGTTGGCTGGCGAAGTGACATCGGCAATATACATGTTGTGTTTTGCACACATTTGTAAATAACGTTCCATTCGTGCTGATGAATGTTCTGCGCCTTGGTTTTCATAACCGTGTGGCAACAACATTACCAATCCGTTTTGGTTGTTCCACTTGTCTTCACCTGCCGAAATGTATTGGTCAATCATAATTTGAGCTCCGTTAGAGAAATCTCCAAACTGTGCTTCCCATATCACTAAGGTTTTTGGCGATGCTAAGGCATAACCGTATTCAAAACCTAAAACACCATATTCTGAAAGGTGTGAATTGTAGATATAAAAGTTTCCTTTTTTATCTTTTATTTGGTCTAAAAGAAGTACTTCTTCTTCTGAATCTTCTACTTTAACTACAGCATGACGATGGGAAAATGTCCCACGTTCTACGTCTTGACCAGAAATACGAACATCAAAACCTTCTTTAAGTAATGAACCATAAGCTAATAATTCGCCCATTGCCCAATCTAAGGTATTGGTCTCCACCATGTTTTTTCGATCGCCGATTAACTTCGTAATCTTGCTGATGAATTTTTTATCCGATGGCAGTTCGGTAATTGTTTTTGCTATCTCGGTAAGTTGTTTTTTATCGAATTTAGTATCGAATTTTTGAAGCATGACATCATCCGAAACTTGTTTATAACCTTCCCACTCATTTTCCATGAACGGAGTAATTACAGTTAAGTCTTTTTTACGAGAGGCTTCTAAATTCTCATCTAATTTTGCTTTGTAAGCTTCTTCTAATTCTTTTACAAATCCAGCCGAAATTATATTTTCTTGCATTAATTTTTCTGCATAAATATCTCTTGGATTTTTATGTTTTGCAATTAATTTATATAAAACAGGTTGGGTAAAACGAGGTTCATCACCTTCGTTATGACCGTATTTTCTATAACCTAATAAATCGATGAAAACGTCGGTTCCAAATTCCATACGATAATCTAAAGCAAACAACATCGCATGAACTACCGCTTCTGCATCGTCTGCATTTACGTGTAAAACTGGCGACAACGTTACTTTAGCCACATCCGTACAATAAGTTGATGAACGTGCATCTAAATAATTAGTAGTAAACCCAACTTGGTTATTAATTACTAAATGGATTGTTCCACCTGTTTTATAACCATCTAACTTAGCCATTTGAATAATTTCATACACAATACCTTGACCAGCTACAGCGGCATCACCATGAACGGCAATTGGTAATACTTTTGAAAAATCTTTTGGATAGTTTCTATCTTGTTTTGCTCTTGTAATTCCTTCAATAACAGCGCCTACTGTTTCTAAATGCGAAGGATTTGGCGCTAAATTTAAGTTGATTTTTTTACCTGAATTGGTTACTCTATCTGAAGTTAATCCCAAGTGATATTTTACGTCACCATCGAAATTTACATCTTCATCATAGTCTTTTCCGTCAAATTCAGAAAAGATGTTTTGAGTGTTTTTTCCAAAGATGTTTGCCAATACATTCAAACGACCTCTGTGCGCCATTCCCATAACAAACTGCTCCACACCTTTATCAGCCGCAGCTTCTACTAAAGCGTCTAAAGCAGGAATAACTGCTTCACAACCTTCTAGAGAGAAACGTTTTTGACCTACATATTTAGTGTGTAAGAAATTTTCAAAAGAAACTGCTTCGTTTAATTTTTTAAGTATGTGTTTTTTCTTGTCAGCAGTAAAGCTTGGTAAATTATCGTTAATATCTAAACGGTTTTTAATCCATTCCAACTTGTGTGGCTCACGAATATACATGTACTCCACTCCAATAGATTGACAATATACATTTTCTAAATGCTTAACAATATCTGTCAATGGACTTGGTTTCATGTTAACCATTTTAGCGGCATCAAAAACTGTATTCAAATCAGCTTGAGATAAGCCAAAATTCTCAAGTGCAAGCGAAGGGCCATGAACTCTTCTATCTCTAACAGGATTTGTTTTTGTGAATAAATGCCCACGTGTTCTGTAGCCTTCAATTAATTTAAGAACATTGAACTCTTTTTGCATTTTTTCAGAAATTTCTCCTGAATCATCCGAAGCAACAAAAGCTACTTGTTGGACAATCTTTTCAGATCCATAATTAGCTTGAGCGAAATCAAATCCTTGAAAAAAACTTCTCCAGCTTGGTTCTACGCTGTCTGGATTTTGTAAATATTGTTCATATAAATCGGCAAAGAAAGCCGTGTGTGCAGTGTTTAAAAAGGAAAACCTATCCATATCGTGTTGTCTGAAAGACCTTTTAATTAAAAATATTACGCAAAAGTAAAACATTTTATGATAATCTTTCAAGGATTTTTATACTTTTATAACATTAATTTTTTGAAAATTGAATTATGAAAAAGAATTCCGTAATAGATTTAACACTTTTGTTAACTATTGTGTTTTTATTAGGTTTCAAATCTGAAATTTCTGCACAAGAAAACACTCAAATTAAAACAAAAAGTGATTTTTGGAAACATGTTCAATTTGGTGGTGGACTTGGTTTAGGTGTTGGCAATGGTTACGCTGATATTATGGTAGCACCTAGTGCTATTTACAACTTTAATTCCTATTTTTCAGCTGGATTAGGCGCTCAATACAACTACGTTAAACAACGAAATTTTTACAGTGCTAATATGTATGGAGGTAGTTTAATCGCTTTGTTTCACCCAATTGAGGAACTTCAAATTTCAAGTGAGTTAGAGCAATTAAGGGTTAATAGAACT
>Ga0209175_10001516_pt1 | contig 11561 bp, 7 predicted proteins | sample JI91814C2DNA_FD_187506 | JGI IMG/M metagenome (GOLD analysis project Ga0209175, IMG submission 187506) | Wastewater effluent complex algal communities from Wisconsin, to seasonally profile nutrient transformation and Carbon sequestration -... | ecosystem: Engineered > WWTP > Effluent > Algae...
TCTAGATTCAATCTCTCTAAAACTGATTTTGCATCTCCATTTAATAATTCTTTCAAACTATCAAAGCCAGTTAATTTTGAAGATCCAAAAACATTCTTTGTTAAAGTAGAAGCGTTAATAGTATTCAAACTTTCTGGTAAAAACTGTTTTGGCGATTTTGTAGCATATAAATGAATCAATTGTTCAAAAACCTTTTCGTCAACTTGCGCACTGTAATCTTTATATAAGCCTTCAAAGCTTGCAATTAAATTGCTTTTACGATCGTTAAAAGCTTGCGCTCCTTTGGTGTTATACACTTGTTCTAATTGGTACAAACGGTATCCAAATGATAAAATTTCTGAATTACGTAAAACCACTTCAGTAAAGTAATCTCTAGCAATTGCATATTCTTTGATGTCTTTGTAGTTTTTCTCGAAATCAGTTAAAATAGTTCCGTATTCAGCTTGTTTGCCTGCTTTATTAACTCTTTCTTGGAATTTCTTTTCAAAATTTTGTTTAATGGCAACAGCATTCGATTTTTTCAAACCTTTCGTTTCACCAATCCATTTTTTCCAATAGTTCGCAACACCAGCGTATTTTGAAGCATATTGAATTTTGATAGTATTGTCTTTTCTCATGAAACCATCTTGCACTTTTAGAGCGGCATCACGAATTTCAATTTTAGCCGGATTCAAATCATTTACAATTTGTTCAACGGCGAATGATGGTAAATATTCTTGTGTTCTTCCAGGATAACCCATTACCATTGTAAAATCGTTTTCCTGAATTCCTTTTGCCGAAACTGGGAAAAAGTGTTTTGGTGTGTAAGGAACGTTGTCTTTTGAATAGTCAGCAGGACGATTGTTTTTGTCGGCATAAACTCTAAATAATGAAAAATCTCCCGTATGACGTGGCCAAACCCAGTTATCGGTGTCTGAACCAAATTTTCCAATGGAACTGGGTGGTGCACCAACTAAACGAACATCTTTAAATGTTTCAGTGACGAATAATAAATATTGATTTCCATCGTAAAAAGCCCGAATCATCGTTTCTTGCCATGCTTCTCTGGTATAGTTCTTATTTAAAGCTGCAATATTTTGTTGGATTTTCTTTTGTTTATCACTTTCAGAAGGAAGATTTAAAACACCTTCAAAAATTTTATTCGTTACATCTTCAATTTTAATAATGAAAGTTACGGTTAAATCTTTGTTTGGTAATTCGTCTTCCATTTTATAAGCCCAAAAACCATTTGTTAAGTAATCGTTTTCTACTGTAGAATGACTTTGAATGTTGTCATAACCACAGTGGTGATTGGTTAATAAAAGTCCTTTTGGCGAAATCATTTCTGCTGTACAACCACCATCAAAATGAGGAACTGCATCTTTTAAACTGGAATTATTTACCGAATAAATGTCATCGACGCTAATTTTCATTCCCAAAGCTTTCATTTCTTTTTCATTGGTTCCTTTTAATAATGAAGGAATCCACATGCCTCCTTGTTGCGCCTGAACTTGGAAAACAATTAAAACAAGTAGTAATTTTAAAAATTTCATATGTTGGTAACATTAATGGGTGCAAGATACAATTTTACTCTTTGAACTTAAATCAATTTATAGTTTTGTTAATAATATAATTTATAATTATTTGTGTAGATCCTATATTCATTTGAACAAACGTTCTACAAATGAGACCTTTTTCTAATCGTACGTCTTCGTTATGAAGTAACAAATCAAACGCTTCATTAAATTGGCTTTGATTCTGAATTGAAATACATCCTTCCATATTTACCAAAGCCGTTGCTTCTGCAAAATGCGAGTAATTTGGGCCAATTACAACCGGAACACCAAAAGTCGCAGGCTCTAAAATATTATGCACACCCGGATTTCCAAAACCACCTCCAACGTAAGCAATATCGGCATACGAGTAAATTTGGGTTAAAATTCCGATGGTATCGATGATGAAAACGTTGTATTCCTGTAGAGACGCAATTAATCGCGTCTCTACATCAGAAAACAAAATCGTTTTTTTGGATATTGATTTTTTTAATTCCTGAATTTGCTCCGATTTAATATTGTGCGGAGCAATAATGAATTTTACATCATCCGAACTTTGATTGATGTAATTTACCAATAAACTTTCGTCTTTTGGCCACGAACTTCCAATGACAATTGTAGTTTTATTGTCTTTAAATTGTTCGATAAAATCCAAGGAATTATCTCGCTCTAAAATTGAAACTACACGATCAAATCGTGTATCGCCAGAAACTTTTACATTATTAAATCCGATACTTTGCAGAAGATTTTTTGAGCTTTCATTCTGAACAAAAAAGTAATCAAATGTATTTAAGGCGTTTCTGTAAAATGCACCATACCATTTAAAAAACGCTTGGTTTTCTCGTAAAATTCCTGAAATTAGATAGGTTTTAATTTGTTGATTCTTAAGTTCGTTCAAATAGTTTGGCCAATATTCATATTTGATAAAAAATGCCATTTCTGGATGAATTATTTTAATGAATTGTTTTGCATTTGAAATGGTGTCCATTGGTAAATAAACCGTAACATCAGCAATTGTATTGTTTTTTCGAACTTCATAACCCGAAGGTGAAAAAAACGTAACTACAATTTTATGGGTTGGAAATTGCTGTTTTACAGCTTCGATAACAGGTATGCCTTGCTCATATTCGCCTAAAGAAGCCGCATGAAACCAAATCGTTTTATCAGAAGCTTTAATTTTATTAGCCAAAGTATGAAAAACAGTTTTTCGCCCATCAACAAAAAGTTTCATTTTTGGACTAAAAAGCGCAATTATTTTTAGCAATTTTGAAGCTGTTATAACAATTATATTATATATTTGATTCATGCCTTAGATTAAGGTTATAAAAGTACAATTGTTTCATCAAATAAAAAAAACATGAAATTATTTTCGATTCAAACAGGAGTTTTTGCAGTGGTGTTTTTTGTGATTAATTTATTGGTAAAAAATATCTCTTTGAGGATGAAATTGATAATAAAACAATAATCAACACATTAATTACGACGCTAATTTCTTGTTTACTTCTTTATTTTTTAAACAGAAAGAAAACTACATCAAAAGATAATTAGTAATTTTGCTAACAGAAAATTTTAGTTATGAGAAAATTACAAATGGTTGACTTAAAAAGTCAATACGAAAAAATAAAAGAAGAAGTAAATGCTTCTATTCAAGAGGTTTTAGATACGAATACATACATCAACGGACCTTTGGTTCACCAATTTCAGGCATATTTAGAAAAATATTTGGGAGTAAAACATGTAATTCCATGTGCTAATGGAACCGATGCATTGCAAATTGCCATGATGGGATTAGATTTGAAACCAGGTGATGAAGTCATTACTGCCGACTTTACATTCGCAGCTACAGTTGAAGTGATTGCGTTGTTGCAATTAACGCCAGTTTTAGTGGATGTTGATTTGAACAATATGAACATTTCGCTCGACGGAATTCGTAAAGCCATTACACCAAAAACTAAAGCTATTGTTCCTGTACATTTATTTGGTCGAGCGGCTAATATGGATGCGATAATGGAAATCGCTCGCGAACATAATTTATATGTTATAGAAGATAATGCACAAGCAATTGGTGCTGATTATACATCGAAAGATGGTTCTAAAAAGAAAGTTGGAACTATTGGTCATGTGGCTGCAACATCGTTTTTCCCATCTAAAAACTTAGGTTGTTATGGAGATGGTGGAGCAATTTTTACCAATGATGATGCATTAGCACATAAAATCAGAGGAATTGTAAATCACGGAATGTATGAAAGATATCACCATGATGTGGTGGGTGTGAATTCACGTTTAGATAGTATTCAAGCTGGAGTTTTGAAAGCGAAATTACCACATTTAGATACATATAACAAAGCACGTCAAGATGCTGCAAGAAAATACAGTTTGGCTTTGGGTGTAAATCCTAATATTTGGGCGCCAACCATTTGTGAATCTTGTGATTGTCACGTATTTCATCAATATGTAATCCGAATTTTAAACGGAAAACGCGATGGTTTATTAGAACATTTACAAGCCAAAGGAATTCCTTGTGCGATTTATTATCCAATTCCATTACACAGTCAGAAAGCGTATGCGGATTCGCGTTATAACGAAGCTGATTTTCCAGTTACCAATCAGTTGGTAAAAGAAGTAATTGCATTGCCAATGCACACGGAATTAGATGACGAACAAATTAAATTTATTACAGATTCGGTTTTAGAATACGTATAATAGTGTTCAGTCGCAGTATTCAGTCTCAGGTACTGTCTACTGCGACTGTGACTGAAAACTAAAATATGAAGATATTAGTTACAGGAGGTTTAGGGTTTATAGGTTCGCACACCGTTGTCGAATTACAAAATGAAGGTTTTGAAGTAATTGCGATTGATAATTTATCAAATTCATCTATTGATGTTTTAAATGGAATTGAGCGTATTACAGGAAAAAAACCTTTGTTTGAAAATATTGATTTGCGAGATAAATTTGCAGTTCAAAATTTCTTTTCTAAATACAAAGATATTTCGGGAGTCATTCATTTTGCAGCTTCAAAAGCGGTGGGCGAAAGTGTTGAAAACCCGTTGTTGTATTATGAAAACAATATTAATTCTTTAGTGTATTTACTTCAAGAATTACAGAAAAAACCTGAAGCTCATTTTATTTTCAGTTCGTCTTGTACAGTTTACGGTCAAGCCGAAAAAATGCCAATTACTGAAAATGCGCCTATTCAAACGGCTATGTCACCTTACGGAAACACAAAGCAAATAGGGGAAGAAGTTATTACAGATGTTGCTAAAGTAACCAACATCAATTCCATTTTATTGCGCTATTTTAATCCAATTGGAGCGCATCCTTCAGCTGAAATTGGTGAATTGCCTCTTGGAGTCCCTCAAAATTTAGTGCCATTTATTACACAAACGGCATTTGGACTTCGAGAAAAATTATCGGTTTTTGGGAATGATTATCCAACACCAGATGGAACTGCCATTCGCGATTACATTCATGTTGTAGATTTAGCAAAAGCTCATGTAATTGCTTTGCAACGATTGTTGAAAAAGCAAAATTTGGATAAAGTAGAAACATTTAATTTAGGAACCGGAACAGGAAGTTCAGTTTTAGAAGTGATTACCGCATTTGAAAAAGTTTCTAATCAAAAATTAAATTATCAAATTGTAGGAAGAAGAGAAGGTGATATTATATCTGCTTTTGCAAACACAGACAAAGCAAATACTGTTTTAGGTTGGAAAGCACAATCTACTTTAAAAGATGCTTTGGCAAGTGCATGGAAATGGGAGCAGAAAATTAGAAAACAGTAGACAGTCGCAGTAAGCAGATTTATAAAAAAACGAATCCTCACTAAGAAATAATTTTGTGAGGATTTTTTTTATTCTTTAACAGATTCTTTTACTTTTTTTGCGCCTTCTTCCACTTTTTCAGCTCCTATTGCAATAATATTTTTTGCCTTTTCGCCTACTTTAGAGGAATCTATCGCTTTTTTAGCTTTTATTTTTGCTGAATCGGCTGCTTGTTTTAAATCGGATCCAACGGCTTCAGAAGCTTCTTTTACTTTTTGTTTGGTTTCTTCTTGACAAGCTACAAAAAAGGTAGCTAATGTGATTATAAAAATAATTTTCATTTGTAAATATTTATTGTTTTTTAATAGTCATATGGTATCGCTTTATTTCATAGGTGTTTGCAAGCAAACGATTTTGTTTATGGCGATTTCATAAATAGATAATTATAACTGGTATTATTGTTTTATTAAGTTCATTAAGTCGAGAGATTAATTGTGAAATGCCGAAGCAATCGCCTTATCTTTATATGTGTTTCATAATATAATATTTTTCATCTGTGTTTGATGATTTTCAATTGTTTGTAACTATCTTGTTTTTATGGCGATTTCATAATTAAATGTTTAAAGTATAAATTTTAAATTTTTTAAAAATTTATACATTGTTAATAAAAAAACCCGAAATTTCTTTCGGGTTGAATATGTTAATAATTTATTTTTTAATAATTTTCTTATAAATGGTATTACTATCAGATTTGATTTCAACTAAATAAACACCAGTATTCAAATTTGAAACATTATAACTATCTAATTGATTATTAAAAGATTTTACTAGTCTTCCGTTTAAGTCTATAACATTAACTTGTTGAATTGAAAAATCATTGTTTTCAAATTTAATATTAAAACCATCGAACACTGGAAGAGGGGCAATTGTAATATCATTTTCAGTTAATTCATTATTTGAAAGACTCATTGTTGTAGTCAATGACACATCATCTAATAATAATTGAAATTGATCTGCAGTAGAATAACAATTAAAACCTAAATGATAAACACCAGTAGTTGTTGGTGTAAAATTTCCAGTTTGTGTTGTATATGTGATATAATTAATACCATTTAAAGTTGAATCCCATAGAATATTTGTCTGTGCAGCTGCTGTTCTTGCATTTCCAATTGTTGCTTTCATGCTTTCTGGGTATATAATACCAGCTTCATCTCTTGCTCTGACTTTAAATGTAACTGTATATTGTATTCCAGCAGTAAGTTCTATTTCTTTAGAAAATAACCATGCATTAGCAGCATTTGTTGCATTAAATGAATATAATGCATAGTTGATTCCAGAAGCAGCTAATTCAGCTGTGCTACCAATTCCCCAGTTGTTTCCAGTTCCAGAATTTAAAATTGTCCAACCTGGTTGACTTGGATTTTCAAAACTATATGAATAAGGTGAAATAGCATTTGTATAAAAATCATCTAAAACCCATACACTTTTTTCTGTTGCTGAACAAACGGATCTAATCCAAACGTAATAAGTAGAATCAGGGGTAAGTGAAGCTAAATTAAAAGTTGTACCATTTATAGCCGTTCCTATTGTAGTTGAAGTTGGTGCAGTACTTGATGTGGATACATAATATTCATAACCGTTTGCAGGTGCAGTTGAAGGAGCAGAAAAAGCCACTGACGCACTTGTTGAATTAATGTTTGAAAACACTAATGTTGAAGGAGCTAAACATGTTGCTGCATATGCAAATCTAGTAGAAGGTCTCCAATTTGATGTGTTTGTTAAGTCTGTTGCAGCTGCAGTAGTTGAAAAAACATTTCTTAAACCGTTAGTAATAGTTGTATTACATAAAGCTACATTTCCTGTTGTTGCTAATGTTCCTGCTGCATTTTCATATTCAAAAGCAACATAAACTCCGCCACCGGTATAAGTAAATGGGTTTCCTCCTGTAAAATTTATGTCCCAAAAACCAGTAGTTGCAGGAATAGTAGATGACGCATCATGTACTTTAGTCATTGTAGAAATAATATTGGTCCATGCAGTACTGGTTTTTGCATAGGTTGCATCTGTAGTATTTTCGATGTAAATCTTTAAAGTACCAGTAATAGCTGCGTTTTGTGCTGTTGAATATTCGAAACTTAACGCACTAACTGCTGTTGCATTTGGAAATCCACTAGCTGTCATTTCTGCAGGAGAAATTACATAGCAAGTTCTAATGTAACGCTGTGTTCCTTGAGGTGCTCTAGAAAACCCAGAATTTGCGTTATTATTTGGTAATACACTAACAAATTGTTGAGCAAAACCAAATGTACTAAACAATAGTAATAGTAATCGTTTTTTCATAAGTTGATGTTTTATAATTTTTAGTAAATTTATAAAATAAAAACTAAATCTTTATATTTTATACTGAAATTGTTTCGACTTCTTTATCAATTTTGTTTACCAATCCAACCAATACTTTTCCAGGACCAATTTCTGTAAAACTTGTTGCTCCATCTTTTATCATTTGTTGTACCGATTGTGTCCATTTTACAGGAGCAGTTAATTGAATGATTAGGTTTTTCTTAATCTCGTTAGCATCAGAAACCGCACTAGCAGTAACATTTTGATACACTGGACAAATTGGAGTTGAAAAAGTGGTTGCTTCAATAGCTGCTGCTAATTCTTCTCTTGCGGGTTCCATCATCGGTGAGTGAAATGCGCCTCCAACAGGTAAAATTAAAGCGCGTTTTGCACCAGCTTCTTTCATTTTTTCGCAAGCTAATTCTACCGCTTTGTATTCGCCAGAAATTACTAATTGTCCCGGACAGTTGTAATTTGCAGCTACCACAACACCATCAATCGATGCACAAATATCTTCTACAATTTTATCATCTAAGTTTAAAACCGCAGCCATTGTTGAAGGAGTGATTTCGCAGGCTTTTTGCATAGCCATAGCTCTTTGTGAAACTAATTTTAAGCCGTCTTCAAACGACAAAGCACCATTGGCAACTAAAGCAGAAAATTCACCTAATGAATGTCCGGCAACCATTTCTGGTTTAAAGTTATCTAATGTTTTTGCTAAAATTACCGAATGTAAAAATACCGCTGGTTGTGTAACTTTCGTTTCTTTTAATTCTTCGGCAGTTCCTTCAAACATAATATCGGTGATTCTAAAACCCAATATTTCATTCGCTTTTTCGAATAATGCTGCCGCTACTGCTGAATTTTCATATAAATCTTTTCCCATTCCTGAGAATTGTGCTCCTTGACCTGGAAATACGTATGCTTTCATAAATTTTGTTTCAAGTTTAAAGTTTCAAGTTTTTCTTGATAGGCAAAAGTAATAATTTTTTATCTGATTACTAAAAACTGATTACTGAACACTAATTTATTGGTCCATCGGAATTTCCATCACTAAAAACTTCGCATTTGAATTTGCTTTGATTTCAATTTCATCGGTTGACCAAATTCCAATGGCATCTCTTCTTTCTAATTTTTCGCCATTTACTTTGATTTCACCTTCAATATTCATAATGTAGAAACCGTTTCCTTCTTTTTTAAGTGATAGTTTTTTTGAGAAATCTTTGTCAAAATTACTTAAATAAAACCAAGCATCTTGATGAATCCAAACACCTGCATCATCAGGATTTGGAGATAGAATTTGAGCAAAGTTATTTTTTTGTAATGATTGGTCTAACGTAATTTGTTGGTAACGAGGTTCTACATTTCTATATTTTGGAAACAACCAAATTTGGAACAATTTTGTGTGTTGGTCATGATTTGGATTGAACTCACTGTGTTGAATTCCTGTTCCAGCACTCATCACTTGCACATCACCTGTTTTGATGGTTGCGGTATTTCCCATGCTGTCTTTATGTGCTAAATCACCTTCTAATGGAATTGTGATAATTTCCATGTTGTCGTGTGGATGTGTTCCAAAGCCCATTCCGGCAGCAACGGTATCGTCGTTTAAAACGCGAAGCATTCCAAATTGAACTCTATCGGGATTGTACCAACTTGCAAAACTAAAACTATGATAGGCATTTAACCAGCCGTGATTGGCATGTCCTCGTGTATCTGATTTGTGTAAAACTGTATTTTTCATTTGTCGTTTTCATTTGTTTTTTAATTGTCAAATGCAGCCAAAACAAAAGATGTAATTAAATTTAATGATTTTTGTTTCGGTGTCATAATGTATAAATTTAGTAATTATTAGGATACAAATTTACGTCGATAAGATTCGAGAAGCACTTAATGTAGATTAAGAAATTACAAACCACTAACCATTCTCCACAATCTTAATCTACTCACTATTTATTATTGTTTTTTGGTGTTCGTGACCAGAGCCATTTGGCAAACTGACGAAGTAATAAAAACCGAGCGTATATTTTTTTACGATTACGATTGTTCTACGATTTTTATTTCTTCCTCAGTTAAACCATACAACTCATACACCATGGCATCAATGGCTTTGTCGGTTGCAGCTATTTGAGTTTGTAGGGCGTTGGCTTTTGCTTTGTTTTCTTCAAATAAATCCACCCAATCAAATTCGTCTTTTTTGGTTAAGGGTTTGCCTTTTTGCGCTTTGATGGCTTTGTTGATTGCTGCGATGAATTCCTCAAAAGATAAATCATACCATTTCTCTAATTTGCCCGATAATTTCTCCAACTTAAATTGTCCCGAAAAATACTTGGTGAATTTTTGGGCAAGGAGTTGAAACTCCTTGGATAATAATAACATTACATCGGCTTTTTCGATGAATGGTTGTTGGTCGGAAAGTGAGATTTTTTTGATTTTGGTGTTTTTTAAATTTGGAGCAGAAAATAATAAATATCCACCTGACATTCTTAATCCATCAAAAAGACATTCAAAAGTGAAATTATAAAGTTTAGAATTTAACCAACATACTATATATTCAGGTAAATAAGATTTAGAAAAATTATAAATACAATTAGTGTTAATGGAAGCAAATTCTGAATATTTATCATAAAATGCTTCACATTGCAAACCAATTTTTGATATAATTATTTTATTTGTACTATATAAATTGTGTCTATTTTTTGATATAATATTTGAATCTTTCGGTAAATAAGGAAATAAATATTTTTTTCCTTTATCCGTTAAATAACTTATTCCCCAAAAAGAAAAAAATGGATCAATTGTTCCTGTATTAATTAGTTTATATCCAATTTTTTCAGAAATAAGTTCAGAATATAAATCTGCCTCACTAGCTGTTGATGTAGCATTAATTTTTCCGCAATTTTCTAAAGATTCTGATTTTGAAAATACTTTAAGTGTCAATTTTATTTTATCATTTAATAAGAAACCTAAGATTGAATCATCTAATATGTTTAATTTATCAGAAGGATAATTATTTGAAATCAAATCTTTAGTATTTTCATCAAATTTTCCTGTAAGAACATCATATTTTTTTTCTGGTAATTCATTTTTAATAAATGTTATAACTGGATATGTACTTGCGTCTGCAAAGACAATTTTGTCACTATAATCAATTAAAGAAAGTAATTTATAATCTGTTAAAAGAATTTCTCTAAATGCTTTTCCATAGCTTGCTGATAAAAATCTATTAGGAGTAATAAATGCTAATAAACCATTTTTCTTTAAAATATTTAAACCTTTTTCAAAAAAGAATAAATATAAATCAACAGTTCCTTTTGCAATTTTGTATTTAGTTTTTAAATAATTATACTCATTTATTGTCGAATTCTTTTTGATGTCATTGGCATTTACATAAGGCGGATTTCCAATCACGACATCAAAACCGCCTTTATATTCAGTTGCAAAAGCAACATCTAGTTCAGTCACAAACTGATTAATAATGCTTTTTAATTCAGCAGCATCAGGTAAGTTGTGCTTTAGTCGGTTGGTTTTGATATATAAAATAGCATTCTCTAAATAAGTATCGGTTGCAACATATCCTGGTTTAGGACTGATATCACCCCAAACTAAATCATCGAGTTGAGCAAAGAAAAACTTTTGAGACCACAACGGTTCTCCAATGGGTTTAAACCCATTGAACTGATATAAATAAGAACTTTTACCTTTTAACGTTTTAGCAATAGTAGTTACTTCGTCTTCTTCACAAACAATAATTAAATGAATATGATCTTTACAGATGTTATATGCTAAACAATTATACTGGTTTTCAGTTATAATTTGTTTAAAAATTTTAGTTAATTCAATTTCGTGCGCTAAATCAAGTTCTAATGCAGGACCTTTTTTTACATTATAATCAATCATCCGTTGCGAAACTCTACTGTTGTGC
>Ga0209175_10001521_pt1 | contig 11538 bp, 12 predicted proteins | sample JI91814C2DNA_FD_187506 | JGI IMG/M metagenome (GOLD analysis project Ga0209175, IMG submission 187506) | Wastewater effluent complex algal communities from Wisconsin, to seasonally profile nutrient transformation and Carbon sequestration -... | ecosystem: Engineered > WWTP > Effluent > Algae...
CAGAGCTCTTGCGGTCCGAGATCGTGATCTTGTGGTCGCCGCAGCGCAGGTCGCGGAAGGTCCAGTTGATGATCTTCCCGCCCGGGAAGACGATCGAGGCGTTGAGGTCGAGCCGGACCAGCGCGCCGGTCATGTAGCGCGCGCGCCGGACGTCCTGGTCGATGAGCTTGAGCCAGTGCGCGCCGCGCATGTGGCCCTTCATCGCGAGCTGGCAGCCCTTGAACACGCTGTCGAACGCGGTCGTGGTCTCGCCGAGGTACTCGGCCTCGAGGACCTCCATGCGGAGCGTCACGTCGAGGTCGAGGAAGGGGCCGAGGCGGTCCTCGACCTTGTCGTCGACGACGACGAACACGTAGATCTCTTGTCCCTTGAGGCGCGCAGGCGTCGTCATGGCGGATGTCCTTCAGGTCAGGCTGCGGCGAGCAGTCCCTGCGTGGTCAGGGTGAAGCGGAGGTTGATGTATTTCGACGTGGGCAACAGCTGGACGTTGATCGCCACGTCGGTGTGGCCGAGGCCCTCCCACGGCTGGGAGGACACGTCGTCGCAGGTGAAGTCGAGGATGCGGGAGAGGCTGCGGTTGCCCTCGCTCTTGAGGTCCTCGAGGAAGCCGCGGGTCGCCTGGACGAGGCCGCTGCGGACGCCCGGGCGTTTGAGCGTCTTAAGGTACGGCTTGGCGATCCGGGCCTGGCTGTTCGCGATGTAGTTCCACATGAAGCGGTGGTTCGCGTTGCACTCGTCGCTGTTGAGGCTCTCGGGCTTCGTCGTCAGGTCCGACTGGATGCACACGCCGGCGTCCGGATCGATCTTCACGGTGCAGATGCCGGCCGCCTTCATGGCGATGTAGTGGTCCGACTTGAGCGCCGTTCCGCCCTTCGAGCTGTTGAACGCGTTCTCGAGGCCGACGACGACGTTGATGCGGCCGATCGGCGTGCGGGTGAGGTCCTGACCCGCGTTCTCCTCGGGCGGGAGCCGGCTGCGGATCGCCGCGTAGAGGACGTTGCTCCGGCGCTCGATGACCCCGTCCGCGGAGAACCCAAGGCCGCCAGCGAGGCCGACCTCGGCGACGCGCGGGATGTTGGCGAGGTGGCCCGGCGACATGAACACGAGATCCCGGCTCTTGCCGCAGATCGGGACGCCCTGGTCCGGGTCGCTGATCCGCTGCTCGACCGAGAAGCCGAGGGGCGCGGACAGGATGCCGACGCGGAGCGAGTGCTCCTCCTTGTTGGCCTGCGGGACGTTGTTGACGACCGACGTGTCGATGGACTCGGACCCGCGCGCCGTCGTGATGATGGTGATCTCGCGGGCGACCGAGCTGGAGTCGATGGTCGCGTCGAGTGCCAGCCGGTACGCCGCGTCGAACCCGGACGGAGACAGCCTGGTCAGCGCGACGATGTTGCTCACCACGAACTCGTCGGGCAGCACGTCGACGAGGGTGTTGACCTCGCCGATGCCGGCGGTCGGCGTCGAGTCGTCGTCGAGAGCCGGGCGCACGTCGAGGTCGAATGGCCCGCCGGTCAGGTCGGTCTCGTAGGTCTGGCAGGTGGTCCAGTAGAAGCCCGCGTCGTCCAGCACCCGCGTGCCGGACGGGATGAGAGCGGCCGCGCCGGCGCCAGCGCTGACCGTGGTCCCGGCGATGAAGCCGAGGGCCAGGCCGATGTTGCCGCCGACGAACTTGAGGGTGCCGCTCTCGGGGGTCGTGTCGTTCCAGACGCGAAGGAAGCCGGTCCCGAGCAGGCGCGAGCCGAGGCCACCGAGCGCGTCGAACATGGCGGCGATCTCGGAGTCGAGGACGCCGTCCGTGTTCTTCACGTTGCCGTTGCCGTACCCGAAGTTGGTCGCGTTCGGCGTGACGTTGGCGGTCGTGAAGTCGCCGACGTTCGGCGTGGCGACGATGGCGGTGACAATGCCGACGCCCGCGACGTTGCTCGTGATGTTGATGATGCCGGCGCCGCCGAGCGACAGTGTCACCGGGGCGGTCGGGTTGACCGTGTTGAAGTTGGCCAGCAGGGCGGCCCGAATCGCGGCCTGGTTCTCGGCGACCGCGGTGAACGTGCCCGTGAACACGGTCAGCTGACCCTGGTACAGCACCGTGACTGAGAACGTGTACGCTCCAGCCGACGCGGTGACGACGGTTACCTTGTCAACCTCGGCGGTGTTGACCGCCGAGAATCCGAGCTGGGTGAGCACGCCGGGTGAGCCGCTGACGACCTGGATGAAGCCCTTCGATCCGCGGATCCGCGAGGTCAGGAGGATCTGACCGGCGTTGTTGGTCGCGGCGGTGTAGCCGAGCTGCTTGTTGATCGCGTTGATGACGTCGCCGATGGCCTGGTCGGTCGCCGCGTACTTGATCGTCCGGTCGTTGCCGAACTCGTCCCTGACGACCATCTTCTCGGTGCCGACGAAGTTGGTCGGGTAGGTGCCACCGACCGCCTGAACGGTACCGGCGACCGCGACGATCGTCGCCTGGACCGGGGAGCCGTCGACCTCGAAGTCGGCGACGTCGCCGGGCTCAAGGTCGTGCGGCCCGCGCTTCGTCGCGGTCATGCTGGCGAGCCGCTGAAAGCGGACCTGACCTGCGGCGGTCTTGACGCGGACGATGATGAGCCGGTCGAACGACAGGCCGGCGAGGGCCATGTACAGGTTGCCGTTCCACACCTCGGAGCCGCCGGAGCGGCGCGCGACCGGCGACTGGCCGGGCTTGCCGTCGTGGATGTAGCCGAGCTCGCCGAAGATGCGGACGAGTTCCTCGCCGCTGCGGATCTCGATCGGAGTGTTGTAGGGGCCGTCCTCGGCCTCGCCGACGACGCAGCACACGCCCGTGCCGGCCCCCTGCTCGATGTTCTGGGGGCTGATCTCGATGAGATTGACGCCCTCGATCGCCGCGAGGGTGGCGCGGGAGGGCTCGGCAGCAAAGTAGCGCGTGAAACCAGTCATGAGGCCGGGTGCTCCGGCGCTGACCCTACGGCCGGTCGGCCCGGAGGCGCCACAAACCCACCCGGCTCACGGCATGCGCGGGGTCGGCGGGGTCTCGAACCAGCCCGGGTGCTCGACGAGGGTCACGTCCGGGACCTCAACGGTCAGGAAGCAGGTGAGGGGAAATTCGTTCGCCTTCGCCTTCTCGCCGGTCGGGTCGACGTCGTACGAGAACGGCTCGTCGGCGAGGGTCATGCGCACCATGCGGTCGTAGTAGCACTTGAGCGTGACGCGCCGGCCGGTCCGGAAGTCGCGCGGCTCGACGCCAAAGCGGCTGGTCAGCGCGGCGACCAGCGCGTCGCGGGAGCTCGTCGTCGAGCAGACCGTCTCGACGAGGACGGTCCCGGTGCAGTCGTGCCGGTGGAGCAGGACCGTGCCGGCGCCGTACACGTCGGCGGTGTCCTCGTCCATGTCAGGTCCGGAGAGCCCGAGCCCGTCGTACTTCCAGGGCGCGGCGTCCCGGACAGTGAACTTGACCGGGCCCACGTCGGTACCCGACTCCGGCCAGTCGATGAAGATGCCGCGGGGCCTGGTCTCGATGCGCGCGGCCTGTTGGCGCTCGCCGAGCAAGAGCGGCCGGAGCTGGACGTCGTAGGCGACCATGCCGATGAGGGTCTCGACGACGGCGAGCTTGCCGGCGAGCGGCGCGGGGATGACCGCGTGCGGGTCGACGGTCAGCGCGTGGTTGGCGACGAGGTAGGCGAGGCCGGGGGCGACGGCGCTGGTGACGTTGCCGGGCGGCTTCCCGCGCTCGTCCTCGTGGCGCTGTATCGTGGTCTGGCCGTCGCGGGACTGGGTATATGCGGGGCGGAGGCGCTTCATGGCGCGACCGTACCACCGACCGAACGGAGCGCCTTTTCGGCGTGCTCGGCCCGGTGGATCGCTTCGAGCTCGTTCCGGTGCGCGAGCAAGACCTGGCACGCACGGATCCGATCGCTGGCGAGGCAGTTGTCGTTGATGGCTATGACGTGGAGGACCTCGAACGCGGCCGCGACGCTGCCGTGAGCGGTGAGACCCGGGTCTCGCCGGATGGCCGCGGCTGCCTCCACGGCGGTCATGTTGGTGCCGAACCTGTCCTTGATTGCGGCGTTGAGGATGTCGAGGTCGGAGAGGGGCCGGATCGGCATCACACCGACGTCCTTCTGGAGTTCCTGCCACTCCGCCTCACACAAAACCTGCGCGTCGGGGAGATCTGTGAAGGCGACCTCGGAGGGTGGGTCGAGAGGTCGGAGGTCGATGCGTGCGAGGTCGATCTCCGCAACCTGCTTGCCGGCGAGCAAGTGCGCCAAGAGGAACGCGTTGCGGGTGCACCATGCCGGATCGAATGCCTCGGCCTCATCCCAGGCCCGGTGCCTCGCCGCCACCACCGTGTCGTTTGTAAAGGTGGGGTCAGGTTTGATGCCGTCGATCCAGGTCTGAAGATCGACACGGCCGCGGGAGAGGGCGGGACCCAAGAGGTGCGTCATGCAGGAGCGGTAGCACCCGTCGCGTGCGCCGTCGACGCGCGAACCGCCTCGAAGCACCCCTCAGCGACGATGTCGACCGCGAACTCGGCGATCACGCAGGCGTGGCAGGGCTTCGCCTCGCCGCACCAGCAGACCAGGGTCCGCCGCTGCAAGACGACCGCGGCCAGCTCGGCCCGCAGCTCGGGCAGGCGGGCGGCGAGGTGGTCGCGGAAGAACCCGAGCGCGCCAGCGGCGTCAGCCTCGCGCGGACCGTCCGGCAGCTGAACGAGGTACCGCCCGTCGGCGAGCGGCTTGACCGGGAAGGGGTTGTGGAGCCGCGGGTGACCCGTGAGGCCGTGGGCGCTCCGGCCCACGTACAGGCACCACTGCGGGAGGATGACCTTGCCGTTGACCTTCATCCAGTGCCCCGAGACGATGGGCGGGCCGACGCCGGGGCGGGTTTGCTGGACCTCGAGGCAGCGCTTGCGGTCGCTGCGCAGGAGCCAGGCGTCGTGCCGGGTCCACCGCTGGTAGGGCGCGAGCTCGGCCGCGAGCTTGGCGAGGTCGATGACCGGGAGGTCCTTCGCGCGGGCCTTCCTCACCGTGTCGGCGGTGCCGTCGCCGCCAAGCGCGGCCAGCACCGCCTCGGGCGGCTCGATCGGGCCGTAGGTGTGGAGGCCCTTGAGCATGTCCGTGTTCCGGTGCGGGCCGGCGGCGTCGCCGTACTGGTTCCAGTTCGCGGTGAACTTCTTCCACGGGACCCCGAGCGCCCTCGCTGCGACCAGCGCGTCGTTGTCGACGCCCGGGGCACACCCCGCGTACACCGCGGTGATCCCCGGCCGGATCCGGGGCTCGATCGCCTGCAGGCGGCGCAGCAGGCCGGCGAGCCAGGGGTGCACGTCCGGTCGGTGAATAGCGGCCAAGACAGCGCGTCCCATCGGCCCCAGTTGTCCGCGGCGCCCGCCGCACACGATCCATCGCATGCCCCGCCAGACGGGCGCACGGAGCCGAGATTCACATGCCCCTCGACGTCACCATCGATCACGCCCGCCTGCTCGCCGCCATCAACGCGGCCCACTCGATCGCCGAGAAGCGCACGATCTCCGGCTCGGCGTCGCTCAACAGCATCCTCCTGGACGCGGACCCGAAGAAGGGCCTGACCGTCACCGCGACCGACATGAGCCTGACCAGCACCGAGGTGCTGGACGTCCGGCTCGACACCGAGGTCAACGCGGCCGGCGGCCTGCTCGTGCCCGCGCGCTACCTGCAGGCGATCGTGAAGACGATGCCGACGGGGGCGATCCGGCTGAGGGAGATGGACAACCACTGGGCGGAGATCACCGCGAAGCGGTCCTCGTTCAAGATCATGGGGCAGTCGGTCAGGGACTTCCCTGACATCCCGCAGTTGCCCGGATCGAAGGCCTTCTCGAAGGTGGCCACGCCCCTCCTGCTCAACCTGATCGAGGCGACGCTGGCGAGCATCTCGACCGACGAGGCCCGCGTGAATCTCAACGGCCTGCTGTTCGAGAGCACGGGCAAGCACTGCACCGCGGTTTCGACTGACGGTCACCGGCTGACCAAGCTCACGGTCGAACTCCCGGGCCCGCACCTGGAGCGGGGCGTCGTCATCCCGCGCAAGGGCGTGATCGCGTTGCAGAGCCTGATCTCCCGGACGAAGGCCGGCGAGGTGGAGATCGCGGTGGACGCTCCAGGCTGGATGTTCGCGCGCGTCGGCGGCGTGACGCTCTCGATCAAGCTCAACAACGTCACGTTTCCGCCGTACGAGCAGGTCATCCCCAAGACCTGCATGCGCGAGGCGGTGGTACTGCGCGACGAGCTCGTCCTCATGCTCAAGCGCAGCACCGTGATCGCGCCCGAGAAGACCTCGACGGTCCGGATGACATTCTCCAGCAAGAGCAAGACGCTGGAGATCACCGCGAGCAATCCGGACCTCGGCGACGTGAAGGACGAGATGGAGATGGACCTCTACAGCGGAGGCGACATCCTCGCGGGCTTCAATGCGGAGTACCTGCTCGACGCCCTCGCGGTCATTCTGACCAAAAAGGTCAAGCTGAGCATGCAGGGTGAGCTCGATCCGCTGGCGATCAAACCGGTGGACGGTCCCGACTTCATCGGGGTCGTGATGCCGATGCGGGTGTGATCATTCGCCGCGGGCGATCTTCCGGAGCTCGGTTTTGAGGAAGCGGTTGATGTCGGCGGTCGTACGGCCAAGCACCCAGTGCGGTTTCATGCCGTGGACCCCGATCGACTTGGCGATCATCCAGGCGCGGCGCCAAGCGAACTGGATGAATTGCTCGCGCTCGGACTGTCGCTGTCGACGCGCGCCCTCCTCGACGCGGCCGCGGATACGCTTCTGGCTCGCGCGATCTGGGACGACGGAGCGCATGGTCTTGAGCGCGCGCGAGACGAACGACTTCTGCGACAGCCCCGGCATCTTGGGGATCATCCCCTTCTCCATCATCCACTGCAGGATGACCATCACGGGTGGGGGGCGCCGGCCCGGGCGCCGGCCGAGCTCGATGATGCCGGCATGCTCGGCGCTGTTCGCCAGGTACGCGCCGGCGACCGTCACGCCGGTGACGAAGCTTTTTTCGTAGGTCCCGGACGCCCGGAAGCCGATCGCGCGCGACAACTGCATCGCCTTGGTCTTCCCGTACTCGGCGGCGTTGCGGGCCGCGGCGTGGAGTTTCGCGCCGATGCGCTTATGCTCGGCTTCGAGGGCGCGCTGGAGCCCAAGCGGGCCCCGAACCTGGATCTGGCGGGTCACGACCGCACGAACCCGTCCCAGGGGGACGAGCGCTCGGGCTGTTCGCCGATCGCAGTCGAACGGTCCTCGCCGTGGCGCCCGCGCGCGACACGCTGATCCGTGAGCCGGACCATCCAGCCGTGCGGGGCCTTGCCGACCCGGAGCTCGGGCACCCCGTCGATCGTCCAGCGCCACGGCTGCGGCTTCGTCCGGCCAGCGCACCGCTCGTGGAGCCTGGTCTCGACGAAGAAGCGCTCGCCGTCGCCATCCCACGCGCGGCCCTCGACGTGCCCGAGTAGGTCGTCCTGCGTGACCTGGGCCGGCGATACACCGACCAGCAAGACCTGCCCGTCCGGGGCCCTGCCGTCGCTCCCGAGGACGATGCGGACCTCGTTGAGCCCCCGCAGCTCGACCGGCATCAGCTCGATGCGCCGGGCCTCGGTGTACTCCTCGCCGTCGACGCGCTTCTCCCAGACCAAGAACACGCGGTACGGGACGAGGCCCATGTCGGCCTTCATGCGGCCCGCCCAGTCGACGATCCCGGCGAGGCTCGTCCCGAACGAGCACTGGACGCTGAGTACCGCGCCGTTGTTTCCGGGGGTCGCGCCGCAGGCGTCGGTGCCGCTGAGCATGCCCGCGAGGGTGCCCTGGAGCGCCTTGAACTCCGGGCAGTCCGCGGAGTGGTTACCGCTGCAGCCGCAGTTGCACCCGCTCATGGATCACCGGAGAGGCCGGTAGAGGACCCGGAGCTTCGTCGCACCGACCCCGACGAAGGACGAGCACCGCACCGTGAACTCGTGGAACGTGGACCCCGGGATCGTGAAGACGCGCCCGGTCGGGTGGAGAGCGATCGGGGCAAACCCGCTGTACTGATAGACCGTCGTGCTCTCGCCGAGCCAGGTCGCCGGAGCGCGCTCGACGACCTGAACGGTCATGGTTCCGGACACGTTCACACCGAGATCCGTGTAGGCGAGCACCTTGAATGCCCACTCGTCGCAGACGCCGCGAGCCGGGATGCGGTTGTCCGAAGGCGACTTCCACTCGATGGTGTTCGGCGCGACGCCCTCGCTCTGCAGGGCCTCCATGTCGAGGTCGCTGAGGGCGAGGTCTGCGATCACGACGTCGCTGCGGAGGATTTTCCAGGAAGACGACATTAGAAACTCTCCCGCAACGGCGAAGCGTTGCCGATCTGCTGGTGATACAGCGAATACATGTTCTTGTGGCCGCCGTAGATGTCGGCGAGCTTGTTGGCCCAGCCCTTGTATTCCTCGTCGAGGACGAGCAGGCCCCCGGGAACGTCGAGCTTCACGTCGCCGACCTGCGTCACGCCGGCCTTCTGGCGCAGCGCCTTCTTCTCGTCCTGGCAGCGCTGGAGCTCGCACAGCGCCTCGCGGATCCGGTACTCGTGCTTCGGCTCCGTGTCCTTCACGAGCGTTCGGAGGAGCGACTCAATCTGGTGCTCGACGATGTTGCCGTTCGCCAGCAAGACCTGCTGCATGAGGACCCACCCGAGGTGGTACTCGATGTCGACCTTCTCCTCCGGCGTGAGGGCCATCGGTTATCCCCTCGCCTGGGCGCGGAGGTCGGCGGCCTGGGCCTCGATCATGCGGAGCCGGTCCTCAGCCTGGGCCTTGACCTTGAGGTCCTCGAGGCGGGCGAGCTCGCGGACCTGCTCGTCGACGAGGCGCTTGACGATCACGTCCACGTCGCTGTCGACGCCGACAACGAGCGCAAGGTGCATCGCCTCGCCGTGGATCTTGACGCGGTTGTCTGTGACGTCGAGGACATGGCCCTCGCCGAGGTTGATCAAGCCGGTCTGGAACCGGTGGATCAAGCGGACCTTTGCGCTCGGAGCCTTCTCGCGGAGCAGGGCGATGTGCTCCGCGGTGAGCCGCAGGAGCCGCGACGGGAGGGCGTTCACCACGATCGCCTGCAGGCTCAGGAAGTTGCGGCTCGCGGCCTCGATGCCTTCACGAACGCCGGCCTGCTCCTTCGCCACGGCGGCGATCTGCTCGGTGAGCAAGAGCTGCATGCGGTCGAGCTTGGCGTCGACCTCCTTGAGCCGGGCCAGGATCTGCTTGAGCAGGCTGGCCTCGGCCTTGTCCGAGTCGGCGGGGCGTGGGTCGACAGCTGGCTTCTGATCTTGAGTCATGGCTGCCGACCCTACCTTGCGGGCCCGGGCCCGTCACGTCACGGCGCGGCCGCGCGGGTGATCTCGATGACGTAGCCGGCGGCGCTGGTGGCCGCGTCGTTCGTGCCGGTGACCGCGAGGCGGATCTCCGTCAGGGGGGCGACGACGGTGTTTGGGCCGGTCGGCGACATCGTCTTCTTCTGCCCCGCGGCCTCGGCGATCGAGTGCGTGAGCGTGTTGGCGGTCGGGGCGGCGCCGCCGACCGTGAGGGTCGTCGTCGCGGCGCCCGTGGCGATCGGGCCCTTGATCTGGCTCGCGTAGACCGCGGTCACGGCGCCGTGCACCGGCGACTGCAGACGGATCTCGTCGGCGGTCGCACCGACCAGCGAGAGCTTCGCGGTCAGGTAGACCTTGGAGTCGAGGTTGATGAGCGCCTCCTCCGGGTCGTCGAGGTCGGCCAGGTTCTCGGCGATGGCGAGGGCGCCGGCCGGCACCGCGGCGGCGAGCGGCTGCGGGAAGGCGTAGTGGAACAGCCCGTCGGTGCCGACGATGAAGCCCACCGAGTCGCCGAGCGCGGCGAGGACGATCGTCGCGTTGCCGCCGAGGGTCTCGCTACCTGAGAACGTGACCGTCACGCTGTTGTCAGCGTGGGCCTTCTCGATGATGTACGGCTTGCCGACGATGAGGTCCGCGGCGAGCGGGATGGTCGCCACGATGGAGCCGCCCGCAGAGTCGACGAGGACCCGGTCGTCGTCCACTGGCAGGACGAAGTCTGCGGTGTAGACGTCCGCGGCGAACTGCTGCGAGACGATCGACGCGAGCGCCGTGGCGGCGGCCTGCTGCGTCGCGTTGCTGAGGATGGGTCGCTTCTGGGAGTCGATTGGCATGGACGTGTCCTCGGGTGCCGCGAGTGGAGATCAGCCGAGGACGCCCGCGAGGATCGTCGACCAGTTGGCCGGCAGCGAGACCCCGTAGACCTTGTAGGCCGTCAGCGCGGCGTTGAACGTGAACGTGGGCACCCCGTCCGCGTCGCTTGCGACGCCGACCTCGCCGGCTCCGACACCGCCGGCGACCATGGCCAGCGGGGTGTTCGACCCGTCGTTGACGGCCATGACGAGGAAGGGCTGGGGGGTCACACCGTCCGCGGCGTAGTGGATCTGCGTCGCGCTGTTGGTCAGGCCCGTCTTGCTGATCCAGCGCGGGATGAGGCCTGGGATCAGCTCGCCGATCTTGAGCTTCTTCAGCACGTCGGCCAGGTTGTTGATGGAGCAGTGGTCGAGGTGTTCCTGAACGGTGGGGGACGTGGCGGTGGCCATGGTGGACTCCAGAAGCTTCGGACGGGGCACAGGTCAGGCGAACACCTGGGCGGGCCTGACCTACGGCCCGCCCAGGTCAGTCAGGTCAGTCGAGCGGGGCGAACCCGGTCTCGATGACGAGGGCGCGCTTGTTGCGGGCGTTGGACTGGCCCGAGAGCAGGTTGCTTGTCACCGCGTAGCCGCGGGTCGTGGACCACGTCACGTCGGAGACCTGGCCGAGCTTGTCGATCGGGGGGCGGATCGTCACGCGGACGTTCCCCATGTTGTTGGAGCCCGACATCATCTGCAGCGTGCTGCCGACGACGGCGAAGCTGGAGCGCGGGCCGGTCGGTGCGCCGCCCTCGGCGAGCATGTTCGCCGACTCGTCGACGTACATGGTCTTGATCGCGGCCTTGCCGACGACGATGGACCGGTTGATCACCGTGCCCTTCTGGTTGGTCAGCTCGCCGAACCAGTACGGGGCGAACGTCGTCGTGCGGCCCGAGGCCGGCAGCCCCGAGGTGAGGATCGTGTCCGGGCTGTTGTTGCGGCCCGGCTGCGGGGACTGGTTGTTGGAGAAGAAGCGCAGGTTGCCGACGACGCCGAGGGAACCGTCCGCCATGTAGTCCGAGCCGCGGGTCTCGTACATGCGCTGGAATTCGTTGTCGGAGCGGAGCTCGTTGCAGACGGCCGGCGGCACGTGGCAGTGGTACTTGCCGTCGGGCATCGTCGGGACCCCGTCGTTCTCCAGCTCGGTCGCCGCGCGCCGGAAGAGGGCCATGGTGGCGCCGTCGCTGGCGACGAGGGAGTCGAGACCGCCGTTGTTGGGGCGGATGATGCGGGAGCGGTCCTCGGCCTTGACCGGCTGGTTGGCGAGGACGTTGAGAGCGACGGTGATGGTGAGGACGCCGGCGCCGTCGGGGTTGG
>Ga0209175_10001522_pt1 | contig 11524 bp, 8 predicted proteins | sample JI91814C2DNA_FD_187506 | JGI IMG/M metagenome (GOLD analysis project Ga0209175, IMG submission 187506) | Wastewater effluent complex algal communities from Wisconsin, to seasonally profile nutrient transformation and Carbon sequestration -... | ecosystem: Engineered > WWTP > Effluent > Algae...
CTCGACCAGATCGGCCAGCGCTGCGGCAACCGCCGCATTGTGCACATCGAAATAGCGCTCCAGCCAGTCGGCGCAGATACGCACGTCCTCGCGGAAGGTATTGCCGTCCCGCGAGAGCAGCGCCAGGCGCGCATTCATGATGCGCAGCTTGAGGTTTTCGCGCAGAAAGACGGCATTGCTCGGCGCCAGCAGGGCCGGATCGGGACGATCCATGCGCTCGACACGGACGAGCTGGCTGAATTCGTTCCAGAACTCCAGCAGCAGACGCTTGGCCCACGAGGGCTCGGCCTGCTCGGCGGCGTGCGCGGCAGCGCGGGGCTTGGCCTCGAAGGCCAGCGGCAGGCTGTCGAGCCGGCCGATGAGGGTTTCGAGCTTGAGCGCGATGCCGGCGGAGTCGACCTGCGGCAAGGCTTTAAGGGTGTCGAGATCGCCGGCGATGGCCTTGCGCAGCGGCAGCCATTGCGGCCGCTCGACGCTGCCGAGACGGGCGTCGGCGGTTTGCAGCGCGAACAGCGCAGCCTGCACGTTGCCGGCGAGCTGGAGCTGCTGAACGGCGATCACCACCGCCTGTTCGACTTCGGCCAGCACCCGGTCGTCCCGGCTGCGGGAGAATTCCTGGTACATCGCTTCGAGCGCCACCTGCTGGCCCTGGGACTCGGCGAGGCGGGCCTCGAGGGCACCGACCTTGCCTTGCAGGTCCTGGAGGCTCTCCTGAGCCTGCTTGGCGAGGGTGCGGCTTTCCTTGGCAACCGAGTCGCCATCGGAGAGGCGACGGGCCAGTTCTTCCTGGAGATCGGCGAGGCGGCTGCGGGTTTCGACCCACTGCCAGCCAAGAAGCGCCAGCGCAAGGGCGGCGATGATGGCCGAAGGGCGGCGCCAGGAAGGCGGAGACACGGAGGCCGGACGCAGGGTTTCGATGGGCGGGAGATTGGGGATGTCGCTGCTCATGGGTGCGAGTTTAACCCGGATAAGTGTTGTGGTTGCGGACGGCGAAGTGGGCGACGAGGCCATCGACGAGGCCTCGATCGCCCGGCCCGGTCGCGATCACGCGGGCGAACCCGCCGTCGGTCGCGGCGCCGGCGATGCGCGGATGCGGCACGAAAACCGGGATTCCGGTCAGCGCCGTCACGCCCGGCAAGGCCAGCAGATGGGCAACGCCTTCGCTGCTGGTGAGGGTCAGGGCGTCGAGGCGACCGGCGCGGGCGCGCTCGACGAGCGGCGCCGGATCGCCGGAAGGACCGCTGCGGCGGTAACAGGTCAGGTATTCGACGCGGGCGCCGCGGGCGGTCAGGGTGTCGCCGAGCAGATCGCGCCCACCGTCGCCGCGCAGGATCAGGACACGCCGGCCGGCCACGGCCTCGGGCTGGAAAGCCGGCAAGGCGAGCACGGATTCGCTGTCGAAACCGCTCTGCGGTGCGATCACGCCATCGAAACCCCGCGCGGCCAGCGCCGCTTCGCTCCCCTTACCGACCGTCGCGACGCGCACGCCGGCCGGCCACGGGGCAACCGGCAGCATCGCATCGAGGGCGAAATTGACGGCGTTGGGGCTGACGAAGAAGACCAGCGAAAAATCGGCGAGACGCCGGGCGACAGCCGCGAGCGGTGCCGGATCGGCCACCGGCGAGATCGTCAGCAAGGGAAAACGCAGCACTTCGGCGCCGAGCCCGGCGAGCGCTGCGCACAGGCTGTCGGCCTGCCCGGTCGGGCGGGTGACGACGATGGAGCGCCCGGCGAGGGGCTTGTCGCCCATGACGGCTGCCGACTACAGGTTGGCGAGAATGTCGTCGGCGCCGTCGGCGCGCAGGTCGTCGGCCAAAGCAAGGCCGAGGGCTTCCGGTGCGTCGATGGGGCCGCGGCGTTCGGCGCGGGCGATGCGCGAACCGTCCGGCAGGGCGACGAAGCCGCGCAGCCAGAGCTGGCCATCCTGCACCTCGGCGTAAGCGCCCAGCGGCACCTCGCAACTGCCGGCCAACGCGCGGGAAGTGGCCCGTTCGGCGCGCACGCAGGCGGCCGAGTTGGCGTCGGCCAGCGGCGCGATCCAGGCGGCCACTTCGGGGCGGTCGGACAGCGCCTCGATGCCCAGCGCGCCCTGGCCGGCTGCCGGCAGGGAGACATCCGACGGCAGCGTGCTGCGGATACGGCTGGCGAGGCCCAGACGGGTCAGGCCGGCGGCGGCGAGGATGATTGCGTCGTACTGGCCTTCGTCGAGCTTGCGCAGCCGGGTGTCGAGGTTGCCGCGCAGGCTGGTGACGGCCAGCATCGGATACTGCGCATGGATCTGGGATTCGCGACGCAGGCTGGAAGTGCCGACCACGGCGCCCGGCGGCATGTCGTCGAGGCTTTCAAATTTGTTGGACACGAAGGCATCCAGCGGCACTTCGCGCTCGGCGATGGCCACCAGCGCGAATTCGGGCGCGAGGGTCATCGGCACGTCCTTCATGGAATGCACGGCGATGTCGGCGGCGCGGTCGAGGAGCGCGGTTTCCAGTTCTTTGACGAACAAACCCTTGCCGCCAACCTTGGACAGCGGCCGGTCGAGGATCTGGTCGCCGCGGGTGGTCATGCCCAGCAGTTCGACCTTGCAGGACGGATAGAGGGCCTCGAGGCGGGCCTTGACGTGCTCGGCCTGCCACAAGGCGAGGCGGCTTTCACGGGTGGCGATGACGATGCGGTCGGGCGTAAGGGCGCTCACGGTATTCGGGCTCGGCTGGCGAAAAAGGAGGATCGGGGGGATGGACCGGCTTGGCACGCCCAGGCAGTCTGCAGCTTGCGCGGCGCAGCATAAGGGTAGGCACCTATGGCGACCATCCGGGTCCGGATTCTAGCATGGGGTCTTGATGCGCTTCCCCCGCGCCAACCCAACCGACAGGACAGGATCCACCGATGAGCGAACAGAAGACGAGCGACGACAAAGATCTCCCCCTCCGCGACGATATCCGCCTGCTCGGCCGCCTCCTCGGCGACACCGTGCGCGCCCAGGAAGGCGAGGCGGTCTTCGATCTGGTGGAAACCATCCGCCAGAGTTCGATCCGCTTTCGCCGCCACGAAGATCACGCCGCCCGCCGCGAACTGGAAGCCACGCTGGATTCCCTGTCCCGCGACCAGACCATCGACGTGGTGCGGGCCTTCAGCTATTTCTCGCACCTCTCGAACATCGCCGAAGACCAGCATCACATCCGCCGCTCCCGCGCCCACCAGATCGCCGGCTCGGCACCGAAGGAAGGCAGCCTCGCCCACGCACTCGACCGGGCCTTCGACTCCGGCATGGGCAGTCCCGAGCTGGCGGCCTTCTTCGACACGGCACAGATCGTCCCGGTGCTCACCGCCCACCCCACCGAAGTCCAGCGCAAAAGCATCCTCAACTGTCAGATGGTCATCGCCCGCCTGCTCGACGAGCGCGACCGCATGCAACTGACGCCGGAAGAGCAGGACAACAACGACGAAGCCTTGCGCCGCGCGGTGCTCACCCTGTGGCAGACGCGCATGCTGCGCACCGAAAAGCTGTCGGTGATGGACGAAGTCAGCAACGGCCTGTCCTACTTCGACTACACCTTCCTGCGCGAGCTGCCGCGGCTTTACGCCAACGTCGAAGACCGCCTCGCCACCCGCGACCGCAGCTGGGGCGCCCTGGAACTGCCCAACTTCTTGAAAGTCGGCAGCTGGATCGGCGGCGACCGGGACGGCAACCCCTTCGTTACCGCCGAAATCCTCGAAAAAACCCTCGCCACCCAAGCCGAAAAGGCCCTCACTTATTATCTTGACGAGGTGCACACCCTCGGCTCCCAGCTATCTGTCGCCCAAGGCCTGGTCAGCGCCTCCGACGCGCTGCTGCGCCTCGCCGACGCCTCGCCGGACGGCTCGCCGCACCGCAGCGACGAACCCTATCGCCGCGCCCTGACCGGCGTGTATGCGCGCCTTGCCGCCACCTACGCCGCCCTCCTCGGCCATCAGCCGCCGCGCCATGCGGTGGCGCCGGCGGCGCCCTACGCCAGCCCCGACGCGCTCGCCGACGAACTGGAAATCGTCCACCGCTCCCTCACCGCCAACGGCCTCGGCGCCCTGGCCCGCGGTCGCCTGCGCCACCTGCGCCGCGCCGTGGCGGTGTTCGGCTTCCACCTCGCCCCCGTCGACCTGCGCCAGAACTCCGACGTGCACGAGCGCGTCGTCGCCGAACTCATCCGGTCCGTCGACCCGACCCGCGACTACCTGGCGCAGAACGAGAGCGGGCGCATCGAGATGCTCCTCGAAGAGCTCGCCACCGCCCGCCCGCTGGCCTCGCCGTGGATCGACTATTCCGAGGAAACCCGCGGCGAACTGGCCATCTTCCGCGCCGCCCGCGCCGCCCACCTGCGCTACGGCAAGGCCGCGGTGCCCAACTGCATCATCTCCAAGACCGACGACGTCTCCGACATCCTCGAAGTCGCCGTGATCGCCAAGGAAACCGGCCTGCTGCGCCCCCTCGAAGGTGCGCTGGACGTCAACATCATTCCGCTCTTCGAAACCATCGGCGACCTGCAGAACGCCGCCGGCGTGATGGACCGCCTGTTCGCCCTGCCCGCCTACATGGCCCTGCTGGAATCCCGCCGCAAGGAGCAGGAAGTCATGCTCGGCTATTCCGACAGCAACAAGGACGGGGGCTTTCTCACCTCCGGCTGGGAGCTTTACAAGGCCGAGATCGGCATCGTCGACACCTTCGCCCGCCACGGCGTGCGGCTGCGCCTCTTCCACGGCCGGGGCGGCTCGGTCGGGCGCGGCGGCGGCCCCAGCTACCAGGCGATCCTGGCCCAGCCGGGCGGGGCGGTGCAGGGGCAGATCCGCCTCACCGAACAGGGCGAAGTGATCGCCTCCAAATACGCCAACCCCGAAGTCGGCCGGCGCAATCTCGAAGTGCTCGCCGCCGCGACCATGGAAGCGACCCTCTTCGCACCCCGCGACCCAGCCCCGCGGCCCGAATACCTGGAAGCGATGGACGAACTGTCGGACGCCGCCTTCAAGGCCTACCGCAAGCTCGTCTATGAAACCGACGGCTTCGAGCAGTATTTCTGGGAATCCACCGTGATCGCCGAAATCGCTGCGCTGAACATCGGCAGCCGCCCGGCGTCGCGCAAGAAATCGACGGCCATCGAAGACCTCCGCGCCATTCCGTGGGTCTTCAGCTGGGCCCAGTGCCGCATCATGCTGCCCGGCTGGTACGGCTTCGGCTCGGCAGTGCAGGCCTATCTGGCCAGGCACGGAGAAGCCGGCATGGCACGGCTCCAGGCCATGCACAAGGAGTGGTCCTTCTTTGCCACGCTGATGTCCAACATGGACATGGTGCTCTCCAAGAGCGACATCGCCATCGCCAGCCGCTACGCCGAACTGGTCAAGGATGCGGCCCTGCGCGAGGCGATCTTCCCGCGCATCGCGAAGGAACACAGCGACACGGTCGCAATGCTTCTCGCCATCACCGGCCAAACCCAGCTGCTCGACGCCAACCCGCTGCTCAAGCGCTCGATCCACAACCGCTTCCCCTACCTCGACCCGCTCAACCACGTGCAGGTCGAACTCCTTCACCGCTATCGCGACGGCCACCAGGACGAACGCGTCCGGCGCGGCATCCTGCTGTCGATCAACGGCATCGCGGCCGGCCTGCGCAACAGCGGCTGACCGGCGCTGGGTCAACCCAAAACGGCCAAGCTCGCGGTTGGCCGTTTTGGGTTTTGGGCAGACGCCGGATCACACCCCGAGCATGTTCCTCACGTCGCGGATGAAGGGCTTGATGTCCTTCAGACTCCACACGTAATAGCGCACCGACGGGCGCAGAAAATCCCCGACGAAGCGCAGCACCTCGCGCAGCGGGCGCACCTGGAAGGTCCGGTCGCGGATCTGGCCGGGCTCGAGGAGGATGCGTTTGAGACGCTTCACCTCGGTGACCACCATCCGGCAACGCAGGTTTTCGCGCAGCGGCGGCAGATCGGGCATGCGATCCCGGCCCTGCAAGCCATAGGCGAGCAGACCGAAGCCGGCACCGCAATACATCGCCAGCGGAAAGCTCCCCCAGAAACGCCCATTCACTTCCATCAACACCGCACGCCCGCTGGCCGGATCGTAGCGATACTCGACCATCGCCACGCCGTCCCAGCCGATGTGCTGGAGCAGGTGGATGGATTTTTCCTGCAGTTCGACAAACCGATCCAGCGGCACCGCGTCGCAAACGCTGGAAAAACCGCCCTCGGGCGGCCACTCGGCCACGCGCAGATGCTGGAAGCGCCGCACCGCCTTGCCGCGATGCATGAAAAAGAATTGCCCGAGCCCGACGCCGCTGCAGTACTCCTGCACCAGAGGCCACTCACCGACCGGCCGGTAGCGCTCGGCCACACGCAGGAACTCGTCGGCGGTATAGACGTACTCGGCCTTGACCAGCTCGATACCGCTGGCCTGCAGCGCCGGCGCGACCGCATTGGGGTCGGACCACTTGAGCACCGCGGGAAACCGAAAGTGCCGGGCAGTCTGCTCGACCTCTTCCCAGTTCGCCGGGCTGGCGCTCGCCGGCACGTCGATGCCAACCTCCTGAGCGGCCGCGAGGGTCTGCGCCTTGTCGAGGACGACCGCAAAGGCCGCTTTCGACGGCAGCAGCGGAGTGATCGCCCCCAGGCGGTCACGGTTGTCGATCAGCCACGCGGTGTTGGCCTCGGACACCGTCAGGAGATAGCCCGGACCGTAGCGCTCGCCGAAGGCGCGCAGTTCGGCGAGACCTTCGTCCGTGCGCGGATGTCTCAAAATGCCACCGTGGGCGAGATATCGGGATTGCAGGCCGATGGCGTTCGCGTCGGTCGCGACGCCGATCACCGGAATGCCCGCCTCGCCCAGCTCGCGGACCAGACTCAGCCCGATCTGCGTCTCGATACCCAGCACATAACAGGGCGGAAGGGACTGCGGATCGCTCATCACACCCCGCCAGCACGAACGCGACGCTTGGCGGCAAGGGCCAAGCAGCCCCACAGCACCAGCGAAATGATGGAAACCCAGCGCGCCACGGCGAACATCGGCGTATCGACCCACTCGAGGCGGACCTCATGCGTGCCCGTGCCCAAGCGAACCAAGATCAGGCCGGTGTCCGGATCGTGGACGGCCGGCTCGACGCCGCCATCCACCTGAACGCTCCAGTTGGGCCACAGGAAGACGGGTAGTCGCAGACTCCCGTCGGAGGACATGTCGATCGACCACGCCACCGTATTGGCCACGTAGCGAGCCGGACCGCAGTGGGCCTGATGGGAACGGCACTCCTGCGCAAAACCGCCCACCGCATAATCGATGTAAGCCGGCTTCAGCAGCTTGGTCTCGTACTCGGGGGTGCCACGGAAAGAGCCGGCACTGAGGGGCAAGAAGCGGCACGCGCGCGTCTCGGCAGAACAGGCGAAGCCGCCGTCGGGCGTGCGCGACCACTGGGGCAGCAGTTCGAAAGTGTATTGGTCGTTCGCCATCGCCGGCACCAGCGGGCCACCGTCCAGATAATTGCTCTTTCCGGCAATGAACAGGCCAAGCACGCCGACTGCCGCGATCGCGAATGCCATCCCCCGGCGCCAGCCGCTGCGGCCCGAGGCTTGGGTTGCTTCGATCAGCAACGCGCCAATGACAATCACCATCACATAGGCTACGGACAGGAAGCGGTAGGGCAACTGGATGCGCAGCAGCGGGGACTCGACCGTCCAAAGCGGGTAGGACAATTCCGAACCGAAGAACACCGCCACTCCAAGCACCAGAAAGAGCCGGATAAGCACAGGACGGACGGGCTGCCCCTCCGCAGCCTTCAGCCGGAAGAACAGCCAGCCTTGGGCCAGCAGCAAGGCCAGCACCGGCAAGGCCAGCGGCCACTGGAAGGAAAACCACTGAACGCCATGCCGGACAGCCGAAAAAGTCGGCCAGACAAAGCCCTGCAGGATGTGGGGGCCGGTCCAGGCGGCGGTATTGATCAGCGAGGTCGAGCCCAGGGCCGGCAACAAGTAGATCGCGCCCAGCCCCAGCCCCAGGGCGACCGTTCCGGTCCAGGCCAGCAATCTGCTCGGCAGTCCGCCGATGGTGACGCGACCGGACGCCCCCGGCGCCACGAGGGCCGCCGCCGAATAGCAGATCAGGATGACCAGCGTGCTCATCGTGTGCCCTACGACGGCGATGCCGATGGCTGCGGCCGCCGGCAGGTTCAGGCGGTCAAACGACGCCCGCGGCCGAAACAGGGACCACAGCAGCAGACCGTGGGCAGCGTAACCGACCGAGGCCCACGCGAAGCCCTGAAACTTGTAGTGCAACATCATCAGAAAGGGATTCGCCGCCGCCGCGAAACCCGCCAGCAGGGCCACCCGGAACGAAGTGTAGGAGCGGCAGGTGAGGTAGATGAAGAATCCGAACAGCGCGTTGGTCAGCACCTCGACCACATGCATCGCGTTCCAGGTGCCGATCCCGGTCAGCGACAGGAGCGCCGACAACAAGTAATAGAGCGGGGAGTAGAAGACGAAGACAGGCTCTCCGAGCCCGAAGTGCGAAAAGAAAGCCCAGCGAGGATAGAGCCAGCCATGACGGACCCCCTCGGCAAACTCCTTGACCCATTGGTAATGCAGATAGATGTCGAAATTCGGATCGCCATAATGGGAGCCGTAGTGCGGGAAATGCAGCACGAGCGCCAGGGCGAGCAGGACGCCGAAAACAACGATGCCCTCCTTCAAGCCCGTCGGCTCATGCGCCGCCGCGACTGCACCGTTGGCGACGCCAGCATCGCCCTTCCCGTCCGCCGATGCCTGCGCCACCGCGACCGGCCCCTTCACACTGGCGCTCCGTCCGGGGTTCCGGGCACATCGGCCCGCCGGGCCAGCGGCCCGCGCGGACGCCGGATGATGAACATCGGCCTTCCCTTCTGCTCGTCGTACATTCGCGCCAGATAGACGGCGATGACCCCCAGCGCGGTCAGGATCATGCCGCCCAGCATCACCTCGACGGCGATCACCGTGGTGAAACCGATTGCGGCACTGCCAGTGAAATATCGGAACAGGGTCTGCAACAACAGCACGACGCCGAGCCCGGCCGTCACGAAGCCCACGTAGGCGACGGCAACCAGAGGCAGGGACGAGAACGCCAGCAAATTGTTGAGGGAATAGCGCACAAGGGAGCCAAGGGACCACTTGGTGCTGCCCAGTTCCCGCTCCTGGACATCGAACTCCACGTCGGCGACGCGATAGCCGACCCAGGTCACCATTCCGCGGAAGAAGCGGTTGCGCTCGGGAAACTCGAGCAGGGTGTCCACCACCTGACGGTCGAGCAGTTTAAAGTCACTGGCGCCGGCCATGTCCCCGCCCACCGCACGGCTCATCAAGCCGTTGAAGGTATTGGCGAAAGCCTTGTAGGCCAACGGCTCGTGCCCGCGCCGGCGCTTGCGGCCGTTGACCACGTCATAGCCTTCTCGCCACTTCGCGAGGAGTTCGACAAGCACCTCGGGCGGATGCTGGAGATCCGCATCCATGAAGACGACGCAGTCGCCGCGGGCCACCGCGAGGCCGGCCGCCATCGCCGCCTCCTTGCCGAAGTTGCGGGAGAAATTGACGGGCACCACGTCGCTTCGGTGCGCGGCGATCTCCTGAAGCACGAACTCAGTCGCATCCCGCGAACCATCATTGACGAACACCAGTTCGGCCCGCACGTCCAGGGGCTTCAGCACCCGGTCGATCGCTTCGAGGAAACGGGGCAAGCCCTCGGCTTCATTGAAGGCAGGCACGACCACCGAGACGTCGAACCTATCGGTATCCAGTTTCATCGGAAAACCCTACTCAGGCAGAAGTAATTGAAGGCGACCATGACGACCTCGGTGCCGAGCTTGGCCGCCACGAGACTGTTCGAGAGCGTCAGCAGGCCGACGAGGACCAGTGGCGACACGCAGATGGTCACCACGGTCACAAGGGTATACAGGGCCGCCTGGCGCAGCGGCACGGCCGGCTTTCCGGCGGCATTCCCAAATGAGAAATGCTTGTGGCCGAAAAAACCGGCGGTCGCGCCGGCCGTGCGCGCCACCAGTTGCGCGATTGCCGGCGACACCAGGAAGACTCGCGCAAGCACGAAGAAGACGCACATGTCGAGCAGCAGCAGCGCGATGCCGGTGAGCGCATAGCGCGCCGCGGCCAAACGACGCAAGGACAGCAACCGGAGGGTCAGGCGGCCAATGGCACTGTCGCTCACACGCGACTCCGTGCCACAAGGATGGCGCAACGGCAGGTCACAAGGACAAAGGCTTTCATGGGAAAGATAGTATCGGATTGCATCGTCAGCGCAGCACGCGCCGTGGTTTCTGGACGGAGGGGCGGCTCATCCAAGGATGCGGCGCGCCAGTTGCTCCCCATGTCGCCACAGGGTTGCGGGCAGCCCCGCGACTGGCAGGGACAAGACCGCAGCGTCGGGCTCCGATGTTGGCAGCATACGCATGGACGTCACAGCAAATTGATCACGCCGGGCGGCCAAAAACCGGCACAAGCGTTCGAAACGCCGCACGACGATTCCATCGGGCACGCTGCTGCCCTGACGCAGCATCTCGAAATTGTGCGACAGGATGACGAAATGTTCGGTCTTGGCCTGGTAGGCCGATTCAAGGGCTTGGCGCAGTTCGGCAAAGCTGCAGGCACCGAGCTGGGCCGGACGCAGGCGGCCGGTGCCGTCGCGGAACACCGTCATCGGCAGGATGTTCACGCCTTCGAACGCTTGCGGGCGGGTGAAATCGAGCTTGCCGCGCAGATCGGGAGCGCTGTCGGCGCAGACTTCATTGAGGCTGCTGTCGATGCCGATGCCGCAGGTGCGCAGCGCGCGGTAGGTATCGGCATTGCTGGCGAAGCTGCCGGCACGGAAGGCGGTGATCCTGTCGCAGCCGACCTGGGCCATCAGATCCAGCCCGAGGCGGATCAGCGCGATCTGCTCGTCGAGCGTATAGAAGGCGAGATGCTGGCGTTTGCGGTTGGCGCCGGCGAAGGGCAAGGGACGCAGTTCGTCGGCCCATTCGGGGTGCAGGTGAAGCTGGATATCGTGGCCGCCGGCACGGATCAGATCGACGATGACCGCCAGCGCGTCCACGCCGAAGCGCGCGGCGAACAGCGGTTCGACGAAGAACACGCCCTTCAAGCCGTTGCTGGCGAGGATTTCGAGGGTTTTCGGCAGCGCGTAGTCGCCTTTTGGCGAGCGGCCGTAAACATAACGCTCGAAGCTCGCCGGGAATTTTCCGTCGAGATCGTTCCAGCCGCCGCACCAGACTTCGATGTCGAAGCTGAGATAGACATTCATGGCTTGAGGCATGGGCTTCCGGCCTGGCGAAGTTCTTCGACGAGGTTGGCCACCCCGGAATGGATGATCGCGAAACAGGTCCGGAAATACTGATCGGTGTGCCGGTGCGGATCGTGGATGTGGATTCGGTGCGGACGCGACCAGTGCCCGAGCAGCGCCACCGCGTCGGCCGGAATGCCTCGCCGCACCAGTTCGTGGGCGTGGCGGACCTCCATCGCCAGCAGCAGGTCGCCGG
>Ga0209175_10001525_pt1 | contig 11510 bp, 8 predicted proteins | sample JI91814C2DNA_FD_187506 | JGI IMG/M metagenome (GOLD analysis project Ga0209175, IMG submission 187506) | Wastewater effluent complex algal communities from Wisconsin, to seasonally profile nutrient transformation and Carbon sequestration -... | ecosystem: Engineered > WWTP > Effluent > Algae...
AATTCGTTTAGTGGGATGTATTGTTCTATTATTTCTTCCCCATCTTTAATCTTTACAGTTGCAAATTCTCCCGTAGTGTACGTTTTCCGAATCGGGAAGGCCAGGTCAAAGCGTAACACAAAAAAGCTGAAATCAAATCGTAACCCGAAACCGGTACCAACAGCGATTTCCTTTAGGAAATTTTTATCAAATGTTCCTCCGGGGCGCAGGTCGTCTTGTTTTAGGAGCCACATGTTACCCGCATCAACAAACAGGCCGCCCTTTACTGCTTTGTAAATATCGAAGCGGTACTCCACGTTGGCTTCTATCTTGATATCCCCGCGTTGATCAATGAAAAATGTTGTATCGTTAATGGCTAGAAAATTATAGGTTCCCGGACCCACAGAACGTGCAGGAAATGCGCGCAAACTATTTGAACCTCCCACTGCGAATTGCTTGATATACGGCATGTAGTCAGAATTTCCGTATGCGTAACCGATGCCGCTGGTAAGGCGGGTGGCAATTTTACTTCGTTTGGTTAACGTATAGAAATACCGAAAGTCAACGGTAGGTCTTATGTATTGTGAGTATGGTTGTCCAAAAAAGCTGTATGGACCTTCTGCACCATCAAATTTTATTGATTGTATCGCACGGGGAAGATTTCCGGAGATGTCTATGCTTCCATTGAAATAATAATTTGACTTTTTTATTCTTTTTTGAACATACTTGGACTCAATGTTGTCACTTAGCTGCGTATTGTATGTAAAGGAGTAGCGAGCACCCAGAATAAATTGATTCTGGAAAGAGTTTTCAAGCGCTGGATTTAAGGAAAGAATATCCTTAAATTCTTCTGAAAGATTACTCTTCTTAACAAAGGTAATATCCAGGGGAAATAGCTCGTGGGTTTTAAGCGTAGTTTCCCGCCAGACATATCCCGCTGCAATATTGGAAGAGTTTAAGGTGAAGTATTGCAGGCGCTGCTGGAAACTATAACCCACTTTAAATTGAGTTTGCGGTAAATACTTTGCCGATCGGTACTGGATGTTAAATGGCGTTATAAACCGGGGTACGGATATACTCACTTCTCCACCTAACTCAATAGAATTAAGCGGGGTCGTTTGTTGACTCCTGATTTGCATTTCATATGAACCGTTCAGCTTGAGCTGGAACATTTCAGCGCCCCTAAAGATATTTCGGTTCGTAAACGTAGTTTCCACACCAGGGCCTACAAAGTTGTTTGATTTGGAAACTCCCTGTACCTGCAGCCGAATCGATTTTTTTAACGTAGGTGTAAGAAAAACACTTGCCCGTAGTTTCATAGAATCCCGGTGAATGTTTCGGTACTTGATATTCACGAACTTGAATGTATTCAAACCCATCAGGTGGCTCAACGTATATTCATGGTCGATCCTCCTGTAAATACTATCGGGCGTTATGTTGATTACATCAGTTATGATATGTGGCCTGAAGTTGTGCTGGTTATCGATATACAAATATTTTCCAACCCGGGTTGAGTCACCGGTACGGGAGAGACTGTCGTTGGTCAGGTCGTAGCTTGGATACACAAGTACGTCTTTTATGGTGTAAACCTGATAAGCACGGTCGGGCATGCCAGGCTCAACGGTCAGGTCAAGCTCAACCTTACGTTCACCTATCGTAGTGTCCGCTTTAAACAATAAAAACCGATCATCGAAGTAATAAAAGCCATTATTTTGAGCAACTTCCTGAATGCGTTGCAGTTCAGCACTGAGTAAATCAAGACTATAACGCTGGGTTTCTTTAATCAACGATTTCTTTCTTATTTCTTCCGTTAATCGCGCGTGTGCCGTATCGAGAAAAATGTAGTTTACGGTTTTGATCCTGTAGGGCTGTTCGAGGGTTATCGTATAAATTACTTTACTTTTTTTGCGTTTAGTTTTTACTTCGGACGCAACCTCCGATTTAAAATACCCCTCATTATTTAATTGCCCTTCAAGGGCCTGTGCAGTTTGCTCGGGTGTCGCGTCTTTTAACAGAACAGGCGGGGAGCCCATCTTGGTTCTAACAAAGTTTCTGAAGCCTTTCTTTTTTTTGGGTGTGCCCGCTTTAAAATAGAACCAAACTGCAGGCCTCATTCCCAAAAACGTTCCGTTGGGTTCTGGAGTAATCAAGGTTTGTAGCTCTTGCTTGATTTCAGCCTGGTCACTGATTTTTCCTTTCGCCTTAATTTTTATATCGGCACCTGTATAGAAGCTCTCACCTTCTTTCAGAAATTTAGTTGCCGTGCAACCGGATAGGATAATAGCAACAAGCGCCATCCACGCTGCCCGTTTGAAAAGGCGCGTAACTCTTACTGAAAGTGATATGTTATTTCGGTTTTTCATTTGCCCTAAACAACTCTTTCAGCGTGTTGTAATCTTTAATGTAAAGCAGGCCGACCCCTGTTTCAATAAGCTCACCGTCAATCATGTCGTAGCCACTTGTTCTGAAGCCTGTAATTCTGAACCGACCATCGGGGGTTAATTTATACTCCAGGGCGATGTCTCCAATATAGTCTGACGCATCCCGTTGCGTTGTGTTTCCACCCTCTACCGCCACATTGCCCGATAGTTTCACTACAAGCCTGTCGCTCAGCAAGGATTTGGAAACACCCAACTGCACTTGTGTATTTCCTTCAGCTTCACCGGTTGAATAATCTTCATACGATTTAATATCCAGACTGAGTTGTACACCTTTCACATTTTCTGACAGTCGGTTTAGTTGGTCAGACAACAATCTGCTCACACTCGTGCGGGTAGTATTCGCAACATCTGACCCCTGGCTCTCCAGTGGATTTTCCGAAATGAATCTTCGTAAGATCAGCAGCGCAAATACCTGCTTGTTAACATCCGATTCGCGCGTATTGATATCAAGAATCTTTGCATAAATTAATCCACTGAACGCGCTTTGTTTATCGACCGGCATATCAAGTTTAAAGCTGATCATCGGGGCTAGTAGTTGACCTTGGATGTCGAGGTAAACCAAAAACGGTAAACGCTGACGGTAGGAATTAAGCATCGTTGGATCGGTTGTTTGACTGGCGATGAGGTCGATAGGAGAAGTTTCAACGAGATGACTGGCCCGAATGTCGATCTGTGCGTTGAACGGATCGCCCGACCATGTTAGTGTACCTCCTTTGACTATATCAAATTCACGCTTCACAAGCTTATAAAATGAGAAGTTGTACGTGCCTTCTGTAATTTCATAACGGCCGGATAGACTCATGTTGCCAGAGGCAGTCATATCAAATGTTAGCGTTGAGTTGCCTTTAACCGTCAACTTGTCACCGGTGATGGGGTCAATGACAATGTTCAGTGTTTCTTTATCGCTCAGCTCCAGGTTTGCGGAAATGTTCATCCCGGCAAAGGTGTTGCGCACGGTATCGGAAAGGTTTAAACCTGCAAGGAATGGATCTTTGTATGCATCTTTATCAACAAACTCCACTATTCCTTTTTGTTCCATCACACTTTTTTGTGCTTGTGGTACAACGTAGGTGAGGTTGGTGTCATCACTGAACCCAACAGTAACATCAATTCTAGGCCGTTTTGCATTTCCAGCTATACGGGCCTTTGCATCTAACTTTACTTTTCCGTAGTAAAGCTTGTTGTCTTCAGCGGTTGTATTAAGGACCTGAAAATTTCGAGTGGTCACGTCCAGGTTGAACCTGAACTCTTTGTATGCTTCTGTTAAAATGGTCCCATCAATAATGGCGTTGTTCTTTTTTGTATCCGAGATGGTAACGTTATTCAGACGGATTCCCTGTTCGTTAAACGCTATGGTTTCGTTATTGAGCGTAAAGGTACTGTTCAGGTAAGTAGATTTAAACGAGGCCTCGCGGAAATTTATACTGCCGCGAATGGACGGTTTTTCAAGCGTACCGGAAATTTTTAGGGTGCCGGTTGCTATTCCTTTTACATCCTGAAGCTGTCCGAAGGAAAGGGGCTCGATCAACTGGAGGTTCAGCGGTGACAGATCAGCCGTTACATTAAACTCGGATGTTGTTGGATTGGAAACATAGTACCCGTTGGCAACTAAATTCGAACCCTGATTCTTAATGGTAAGATCAATCGTGTACCGATCACCCGCGTGTGCGAGGTCTAGTGTGAGATCACCAAATGGTTTTTCAAGAACGTCCAGCTCACTAATGTGGAGCGATGAGTTAAAACGGCCGCTGGAGGAAGAGCTGAACTTAAGGTTACCATCCAACATCCCACTGGCCGGCATTACACCCCTGACAATTCTGGTCAGATTTGAAAGTTGGAGCTTTTGAAATTCGACAGATAGGGTCGAATCCTTTACCGTGGTAACCAGGGTAATTTTTTCCGGATCTTTCGAAATGCTGAAATTATGTGCAACCAGCCCTTGCTTGCTGAATTCCAGATAATTGTCTTCAGGCACCAGCCATTCACTGTAGTTTAGCATTACCTGGTCTTTTAAGAAACGGAAACGAAAGTTATTTTCCTGACTTCTGAAGACTCCGCCCAGTACGTACTTGTTTTCGTTTTTAGAATTTAGAATTCTTACAGCACTATAAATAGAGTCGTTGGCGACACGGCCATCAAGTTGCAAGGCATCAATGGTGAGCGTATCGAGCAAAATATTTTTTATCCGAAGCCTGTACGAGAGTTCCGTATCATCCGATTGAACCCGGAAGGAAACTGAATCAAATGAAGTTGTCGCATACTTGATTTTGGCGATGTCCATCTCAATGTCCAGTATGTTTTCTTCACTATTGAATTCGCCTTTAATTTTGCCGGGTACAAAAGGTTCCAGGTCAGGCGCAAGAATTTCGGTGATGAGATCTGTATCGCGAATGGTAAGGTCGAACTTAAAATTCTGTGGAGTTATAAACTCGTTTAATGATTCATCATGCAGCTTAAAATAGCGGTTAAGGTGCTGTTTCATTACCGTTCCGATAGTAAAGATGTTAAACGTACCCTCAAATTTTCCGGAGAGAATTTCTGAATGGATCGTCATGCTGCTTTCCCCTACCTGATCAATGCTGGCGAACAGAAGTGAATCTACCAGGTAAAGTTTTTCACCATTGTAGATCCCGACTTTGTAGATAGACAGTTTACCATTGATTGCCTTAAAATCTGATGTACTAAGGTCAACAGTAAAACCACCCCGCGCTTTTAAGGGGCGTTGAGATAAATTGAGCTTTTGAAAGTCTGCATTAGCCAGGTAAGCTTCCAGCGTATAGATCGGACTTTCTTTTGTGTAGTCAAGATCTCCTTTAATGGTGAAATCAAGATTGGGATCGTGCATGGAAGCTTCTCCTGAAAATAGATATTTGGAGATTGATCCATTAATCTTAAAATCGTTGTATTCGTATTTATTGTATTCAAGGCGCGAGACGGATACGTCAACCTTAGCTTGGATTTCTTCCATTGATATCCCAACCCCCGTTACAGAGGCTGTCATATCCAGCATACCCATGGTTTCGGGTTGCTTGAGAATTTTGCCCAGGTTAAGCCTGTTTGTTGCAACGTTCGCGGAGTAGGAAGGAGTTGTTCTAAAATCCAATTTTCCATTCGCCTTTAGATTTCCGGAGCTCGTGGTTAACAGCGCTGAGAACGTTGGTGCTTTAACCAGTCCTTTAAAACTTCCGTTAAGCTCAATGGAATCCGGAAGTTGTATGGAAGCCGGAATTAAAGAGTCAGCCAGCACCGTGTAGACATCTTTTGACGTAGTAAAAAATCTGTTTAGTGAAACCTGCATGCTCATTTTATCAGGATCAGAAAGGTTTTTTACATTTCCCTGCATCGATAGTGAAGTGCTCGCTAGCATCTTTACGGCAAGCCTGTCGATCGTCAGGTTATTAAAACTTCCGCTGATTTTTGAAGCAATACTAATTTTCGTTTCGCGGGGCAAGTCTAGCGGGATACTATCCAACACGTGCGGGGCAAAAAATAATATGTCTTTTGTAGCGATTGTTGACTGTGGGGTCTCAAAATCGATCCGGGCAGTCTGGTAATCCGTTAAAGAATTAAATCTGGCATTACCGGACAGCTCAACTTTTGAATCACGCGATTCAACGATTAGTTTGTCAATAGAAAATGTTTTCTCTTCCAGCGTAAACTTTCCTTGCAGCGCCTGAAGCGAGAAATTACTTTTTTCCTGAAAGGATAAGCTTTCAATTTCTGCGGTAAGCATATTACCCGCTATGCGTACATCCTTCACCTGGCACTGTAATCCAAAAATCCACAAGTGATTGAAGTCGATTGAGCCCTTCTCAACAGGCAGTGCGCTATTGAAATATTGGATGGAGTTGCCTTCCAGGTTAATGTCATTGATCGTAATATCCCAGGGAATGTTTAATCCCGCGAACGGTTCTGAGTTTGTGCTGGGTTGTTGAACGGTGGATACTTCCGGTTGATAAAAGTTATAGGTGATGGATGAATGCTGAAGTGATACATTGTCAATATCAATCAGGTTTTTAGTTAAGTCTATTTCGTTAATATCGATATAAGCCTCTTTAAGTTCAGCATGGAGATATTGTTTCAATGCTAACTGAGAATAGGAGAGGGTTATGTTTCGTAAGTCGATCTCTTCGAATTCAATGGTCGGCAACGAATCAGCCTCTTGTTGATTTATATCGGGAGCTTTGCGTTGTTCAATAACTGCGTGAACATTCTCTATTTTAATTTTCCCTGCTGTGTAAATGGATTTTGAGGGTTCGAACTCGCGTACCGGAAGACTAAGCTCTCCAATGGTAGCTTCGACAAAATTTCCGGTTAAGCGGTCGTCATATAAAATGGAGATTTTTTGAAGGACGATATCTTCAATTTTAAAGGACCAGGGTTTTGATGTTGTGTCAGTTGGTGATGATTCCGCTAGTGAGTCGGAATTAAAAGCGTTGATAATGTAGCTGAAGTTAAATGCACTGTCGGAGGTTGTACGGCTGATGTTGCCGGTGAAATCCTGTAAGCTGATCTTATTAACTGAAAGTGTATGTTGAGTTAAAGCCCATAGGTCCGCATCTACTACCAATTCTCCAATGTATACCAAGGTATCTTCCGATTGGTCTTCCACATAAAGGCCCTCTAAAACAATTTGCTTGGGAAATGAAATGAAGGCCCGTTCGAGCCGAACTTCTGTTCCGATTTTGTCTTTAAGAAATGTTACGGCACGCTGGGTAATTTTGTGCTGAACAGAAGGCAGTCTGATCAAAACAAGTAATAAGATAAAGAGTGCGAGCAGGGAGAAGGTAATCCATCCCAGCACCTTCATACTTTTTATGAAGATTCGTTTGATTTTGTTGTTGCTTGCCACTGACGGGTTTCAGATTTATCCGGTTTTAAAGGTTAGTCAACCGTTCGCTCAATCACTTTGGAAGATATTTTCTTAGCCACGAACGGAAGAACAAGGCGGGCTAACCAACCGGCTCTGCCGAGAATCGTGTTCCGCAATAAGACGTCAATACCAATGTTTGCACCTACTTGCATTGCGGTTGATTTGAGCGATGGCTTTTTGGAAGAATCGAAGAATGATAAAATGCCGGTTACAGGCTTTAGCTTGTCTTTTATCTCCTGGATTTCAGCGTTGATCTGCGCTTTCTGGAAGGCAAGCTCCTGTTGAATGCGCATACGCTCGGCTACCAGTTCAGTATAATTGCTAATCTTGTTCATAAATCTTTTTGATGATCATATTACGAAGCGAAGGCAACAGCATTTTCTTCGAGATAAGAATAAGGATGAGAAAGACAAGTGCATAAACTCCACCTACAATAAAAAACCCGACTTTCATATTCCCTAACTCTTCACCCACCCACCATGCACATCCAATTCCGGCAAACAGCAAAATGAATACGGCCACGACCATCAGAAGAATTCCCAAAATGCTGGAAGCGCCAGCCAACGAGGAGTGCTCCACAACCTTGATCGTGATCAGGTTACGGTAATTCTCCACCATGTCACCCGCCAGATCGAGGATTTTCTCACCTGATTTTTTTTCCTCCTCCATTAGAATTGTCTTTTTATTTCCGCACTCACACGGTCAACTTCATCTGTTGCTGTATCGGTTACCTGGCTAAGCGCATTTTTACCCGTCTGAAGAAGTGATCCAAACTGAGCAAAAAGATCTTCAGCTTCTTCTTTCAGTTTCTTTTGTAAGTCTTTACCTTTTTCAGGTGCAAGCAGCATTCCAATGGCTGCACCGGCTGCCGCGGCTATGGTTAAACCGATAATAAATTTTGTTGACGTTTTCATAATGTTTAATTAGCTTTTTTAGTTAGACGTTTTCGTTTTGAATCATTCTCTTCATCGGACAATAGTATTCCCCATGCCTTTAGTTCAGGAACACGTTCACAGATTACTTTCATCACGGCAAGAGCCGGAATGGCCAGGAACATTCCCGGAATTCCGCAAACCGCACCTCCAATAAGAATACCCACGATCGTTACCAGGGCATTGATCTTCACCTTATTTCCTACGATCATCGGCATCCCGAAGTTGTTATCTAAAAATTGTACAAGCGCAAGGATCCCACCCACCCACAGCGCATCGGTTGGCGTATCGGAACTAACGAGCGTAATGAACATGCAAATAATGTTCGCGACTAAAATGCCTATGTAAGGAATGAGGTTTAATAATGCTGCCAGCAACGCAAGGAATACAGCGTATTTAATACCGAGTATCAAAAATCCAGTAACGTTAAGCGCAAAAACCAGCGCTGTTTCTATGGATAGACCCAAAATGTAATGCTGTGCAACAGAAGTAGATTCGTTCAGCACATCTTCAACTTTGGTTTCACTCCCGTTCTTAAAAACTTTTGTCAGGAAGGTCTTTATTGTGTCTTTATAAAATAAAATCAGAAATGTGTAGATCGGAATAAGAACGATATAGGTAATAATATCAGTGATTGTTAAAAACGTTGCACCTACCATTTTTGGCGCATTTTCTTTAAGTTTTTTCATTCCCTGATCAAGGTACTTATCCTGTTCCTTAACAGTGAAATTTGTTTGATCCCCAATCCATGTTTCAGCAGATACCTTAATCTTATCCACGCGCTCATTGAGTGTTGGTAAATCATCAAAGAACTTGACCACTTGCTTTGATAACAAGAAAACAATTGAGAAAACCAACACGAGCGACACCGTTAACGGCAATAGAATCGCCAGGGGCCTTGGAAACTTTTTGCCTAACAGAAACTTATAAACGGGCAAAAGGAGGGTGGCCAATAAAATTGCAAACAGAATGGGCAGTATAACGTCTTTACCGAGATATACTGCCGCGATCAACAGGGCAATGGAAATTAAGTTGAGACTTAAGCGGTGGTAGAAGGGATGTTTTACGGATTCCATATGGGGTTTTGTTAATTCCGGTAATTCAATAATGTGCCCAACCGGAAACCGTTAAATCAACGGAATTAACCAATTTATTTAATTGAAGTGTGGATAATTTTCCCCACAATATAGCTTAACGGGTCTACATGTTCGTGTCAGGAATCGATTAGCCGAGTTTACAAAGGGGCTTAATCTTTGAATACGTCCGTCACGTTAATATCCCTTCATGAAAAAATTTGCAAAATCAACCTGGGGCATCCTCAAGCAAAGCGTAGTGAGTTTTGTCGAGGGCGAGTCCTTTACGCATGCATCCTCCATTGCCTTTTATACTATATTTTCTTTACCGGCAATATTACTTATTTCTCTTTCGATGGGATCAACGTTGTTTGAACGAACTGATGTTCAGCGTGAGCTGATCTCTCAGGTTGGTTCTCTCATTGGTCAGAGTAGCGCAATGGAAATTGAGAATATCCTGCTGAATGCCGCGCGCAATACGGATACCTGGTTTGCAAGGACTGTGGGTATTATAACACTGGTGCTCAGTGCAACAAGCGTTTTTCTATCCCTGCAAATAAGCATTAACCAAATTTGGAAAATCAAACCGAAACCGAAAAAAGGATTTATTAAGTTCATCATTAACCGGTTGCTTTCTCTTGCCATGGTGATCAGCATAGGGTTCGTGCTCATGGTGTCTCTGGTTGTGGATACGGTCCTGGTCATGTTTCAGGAAAAGCTAGCGGATAATTTTGGGGGCATAACGCTTTCAATTGTTACGGGGCTGAATATTACGGCATCACTTCTCTTTATCGCAGTTTTGTTCGGCTTAATGTTTAAGATGTTGCCGGATGCGAAAATAAAATGGCGTGATGTGTGGGTAGGGGCTCTGGTTACAACAGCACTTTTCACAGGTGGCAAATTTTTGATCGGGTTGTACCTCGGTAGCAGCTCACTGACTTCAGCGTATGGCGCTGCAGGCTCACTGGTAATCATTCTTGTATGGGTTTATTATTCAGCGTTGATCTTTCTGTTCGGGGCCGAATTGACCTACGTATATACCAAAGAAGTGGGAAGTGGAATTGAACCGTATAACCATGCGGTAAGGTTTGAAACAATTGAGATTGAAAAGAAGCAACCTGTACAACACGAAGCACCGCAAATTTAACTGTGTTTTTTATTCCCCAATTAATTGGCCACAACACGCCCAGTCTGTCTTCTACTGCGTTTTTAAGTTGTTTTAGCCCATTATTCCGTGGCATATTTCTTTCTGGATTTGTAAAAACAAAACCAATATGAAACGTGGAAATGACAATCAAACGGGTGCACAGGAGCGCACTTCTATGAAAGACAAAAGCGGTAACCGCAATGCTCAGCAAAGCGGTCGTCCGAATCCTTCACAAAATTCAATCAATCCAAACCGCGGGTTAAATGAAGATGAACAAAAGCGAACGACAAACCAGGAAGAAGAGAATAAGACAACCAATGCGTACACGGAATCTTCTAACGCAAGCAAAAATGAATCTTCTGAAAAGCATACAGAATCAGGCCGCCCAAAATCAACTGAGAAGCGTGATAGAAAACATTAGTCACTAAACATACGATGATGAAAACAATTAAAATACTACTGATTGCCATGATCGCTATAGCTGCCTTTGTATATTCCAAGGTAGCACATGCGCAATCAGATGAATGGCAGCAATTAGGAACACACGTTTTGGACTACTCACTTGACTACGATGTGATCGCCATAACCTATAAGAAGGGGACGTTTACGACCTTGAAGATCAAGGTGAAAGATGGAAACATTAACATGCATCGTTGCATGATTACCTATGAAAATGGCGACAAGCAGGAAATTGAGATCAAGCATCAGTTCACAGCGGGCAGCGATAAAACGGTTGACTTAACGGGAAATAACCGAATTATTGAAAAAGTAACATTCTGGTATGATACCAAAAATAAATCTTCGCAAAAGGCTGTAGTGGAAGTGTGGGGAAAGAAATAAAACCTAAAGAATATTATTGAAGTAAATTATTTGGAAGACTCTTTTTGGGTCTTCTTTTTTTTGTTGTTGTCTGTGAATGTTGACTGCAAACCATCGAGTAATGATTTCCACCAGAATTGGAATACGAAACGTCTCTTATCGCGTTCAATGCTAATTTCACCGATTCGTTTGTCCTGGTCCATCGACTTGTCTTTGTTGGATTTCACCACGGTATTGATAACAGCT
>Ga0209175_10001530_pt1 | contig 11488 bp, 8 predicted proteins | sample JI91814C2DNA_FD_187506 | JGI IMG/M metagenome (GOLD analysis project Ga0209175, IMG submission 187506) | Wastewater effluent complex algal communities from Wisconsin, to seasonally profile nutrient transformation and Carbon sequestration -... | ecosystem: Engineered > WWTP > Effluent > Algae...
ATAATCATCCATCGCTTGATATCGATAGCGTCGCGGATATGAGGTCCTTTTTTCGTCACCTCGGGCGCTTGATACAAAAAAGTATCTCCAGCTGTAATTAGCGGACGCAAAGGGTGAAGAGGTTTACCTTTTTCAACCATTTTAAGTTGATAATCTAGAAATTTTCTCAGCATAATGTAGGCCGTCGCATCATGATTTTCTTATATCCTAGGCTAGCAAATATATGCGTAAACGAAAACAAAATTCTACAATCATGGATTAATTTTTGAATGATATTCGGTATAAACATTAAGGACATGTACAGCTTTTTGATTTGAAAGCTTATGCGAGCGGGTTTTATGGGTGAGGGACTATTGCCACAATCGTGATTTGTTTCTTCCGTGAGCCATAGTGCCAAAATATTTGATAAGCTCCAGGCGTTCGGTTTTGCGCATATGATTCGAATACTTTTTCATGGTTAGCACCCTGAGAATTTGCAAGATCTTAATCAAATCAAGTTTCGCGAATTTCAGTTGTTAGAGAAAGAACTCCTTTTAGGTTATGTTTAATTGTGCTAATCTAGCAATAAATGCTAAATCCGCACAAAGGACCATTTTTGTGTTTTTTAAACGAGACCTCACCCACACGTTCGATAGATACAGTAAATTTCCCGTTATCGCGGTTTTAGGCCCTAGGCAATCGGGAAAAACTACTCTTACGAAGCATTACTTTAAAAAACACGTCTATATCAATTTAGAAAATCCTGAATATCGTACATTTGCCGCAGAAGATCCGAATCGATTCCTTAAAGAATTTGAAAATCCACATGGCATTATTATTGATGAATTTCAATATGTACCGGAACTCCTTTCCTATATCCAGGTTGCAGTAGATGAAAAAAAAAGAGCTGGGTTTTTCATTATAACTGGATCGCAAAATTTTCTTATGAATCAATCGATTACACAATCTCTTGCCGGACGCGTGGGAATTTTGACGCTTCTTCCGCTCTCTTTACATGAACTCAAAATAAATCACTTGCTTCAAGACATCGACACAACGCTCTTATTTGGATCGTACCCAAGACTGTATGAAGAAAAATTCGCACCCATGGATCTTTATCCCTCTTATATTCAAACCTACTTAGAAAGAGATGTGAGACAAATAGCAAATGTCGGAGATCTTCTTGTTTTTCAAAAACTTATGAAATTATGCGCCGCTCGAACAGGTCAGTTATTGAATATCGCTGATTTAGCAACAAATTTAGGGGTCGATCAACGAAAAGTCAAGGAGTGGCTCTCCGTGCTTGAGGCAAGCTATATTGTTTTTTTACTTAAACCCCATTTTCAAAATTTTAATAAACGTCTTACCAAAACGCCAAAACTTTATTTTTATGATACAGGGTTAGCGTGTTCATTACTTGGGATGACAACAATTGAAACTGTTAAATTCAGTTCTTATCGTGGAAATCTATTCGAATCCTTAATTATTTCAGATTTTCAGAAACAATATTATCATTCCGGTATGAGTCAATCTTCTACGTATTTTTGGAGGGATCAAAATGGACGCATTGAAGTGGATTGCGTTATCGATAGAGGCGACGCTCTTTTTCCTGTCGAAATCAAATCAGGAGAAACACTCTCATCATCTTTCTTCACTTCTTTATCTGAATGGAATAAACTGGCCAAAAGCCCCCCCGAGCACACCACGATTATTTATGGTGGCGACAAAAACCAAACAAGAAGCCAAGGAAAAGCGTTGAGTTGGAAAAACGCAACAGAGTTCGTTCGACAACTATATGACGTCTAATCCAAACTTTGCTTGATAATCTTGCCCGGAAAGTTTGATGATATGATGGGCTTCCTCGGCGTCAAAAGTATGGGTGATTTGTACGCGGCTATTTGTTCTTTCGGGCGTGTCTTTATAGGTCAGAAAATAGTGTCTAAGCCTTTCTATCAAATTTTCTGATAAGTCTTTAATGTCCTTAAATTTTTCGTAGATGAAATCCCCTTTTAAAACTGCGATAATTTTATCATCCGCTTCTTCACCGTCGATCATTCTAAATCCACCTATAGGGTAAGCCCTTAAAATGATATCTCCTCGTGGAATTACTTTTTCTGTCAAAACGCAAATATCAAGAGGATCTCCATCCCCGATAATATTTGAATGTCCCGTTTTTTCCATGCAATGTTTAGCAATTAATGGACCGCAATAGGTTTGAGGAAGGAGTCCGTAAAGGCTCGGGCAAAGGCTTGAGTATTTTTGAGGGCGATCGACTTTTAAAATCCCAGTTGCTTTGTCCAGTTCATATTTTATAGTATCAGTCGGCACCATTTCAATGTAGCAATTGACAAGTTCTGGAGCTTTTTCTCCCAAAGAGAGTCCATGCCAGGGATGAGAGCGGAAAAGCATATTTTCCGGTAAAAGAGATTTTTTTTCTTGAGTCATTATTCCTCTAAAATAAATTTTTCCACAGCATTTACTAATCTTTGATTTTCCGGAGTCGTAGTTGAATGAAAATAATCAACCAATTTTCCCGTGCGGTTTATAAGATATTTGTGAAAATTCCATTTGGGTCCTGTCCAAAACCCGAGTTCTTTTTTTGCCCACAAATAAAAAGGGTGAGCTTCGTTGCCTCTAACACGTTCTTTTTTCATGATAGGAAAAGAAACGGAATAGTGTAGGTTGCAAAATTTCTGAATGTCTTCATCAGATCCTGGTTCTTGATTTCCAAAATCATTGCTTGGTATACCGATAATAATAAATCCACGATCCTGATATTTTTGATAAAGTTTTTTTAAGCCTTCGTATTGTTTGGTAAAGCCGCATTGAGATGCCGTATTGACAATCAGCAAAACATTTCCCCGGAAAGTATCCAAAGCTACTTTTTTCCCTTGAGGGTTTGTAAAAGAGAAGTTGTATACATTTTTTGACTCCATTAAAACTCACAAGCTAAAGCAGATAAAATCCTTGTTTATATTAAAGATAATCGGAATACTTATACCTAGACATAAGTGAATTCAACCCAGGGGCTTTGACGCAGCTTAAATGCCAATTTTTGATTTCACTTGTGTACAAATGGAAACCAAACAAGTAAAGGGTACATGAGTAAGCTTAACAATTTATGGACTAAAGATGTCACTTCTTTTTTTGTACGAAGATTTTCTTCGTTCACTTATCTTAACATTACGCAATTTCTCGGAGCGCTTAACGACAATATTTTTAAATTACTCATAGTCTATTACTTTATACAGCTTGATGGAATAGAAAATAGTCATACGATTTTGGCTGCGACAGGCGCTCTTTTCGTATTGCCATTTCTTCTTTTTTCAGCATCTTCCGGAACATTAGCTGATAGATTCAGTAAACGCAACATTATTGTATTCACTAAACTTCTTGAATTAGTAATTATGATCGGGGGTGTGCTTGCTTTTATTTATGAAAGTAAATTCGGCTCTTACTGTGTCTTGTTTTTGCTCGCTACGCAAAGCGCCATATTCGGACCTTCAAAATATGGGATTATTCCTGAAATCGTAGAGGAAAATAAAATTTCTAAAGCGAATGGATTATTGACATCATTTACTTTTTTAGCAATTATTATAGGCACTTTTTCGGCTTCATTTCTCCTTGATATTTCAGATAAGAATTTTCTTTTCGGCGCAATTTTTTGTCTAATACTGTCAGTAATCGGGGCAGCCACCAGCTTTTGCATCGAATATACTCCACCTTCTGGATTTCATAAGCGATTCAATGTTCTCTTTCTTTCTGAAATTTATCAAACCTTAAAGCTTGCTTATACGGTTCCTTCCTTGCTTGCAACCATCTTCGGATCGGCATTTTTTTTATTCCTCGGCGCTTATTTGCAGCTTAATATGATTCCTTATGCCGTCAATGTCTTACATTTAACCGATATTCAAGGTGGGTACCTTTTCTTAATCACCGCACTTGGAATAGGAACAGGTTCTCTTCTAGCAAGTAAAATATCAGGAAAAACAGTTGAACTTGGTCTTGTTCCTCTTGCTGCGATTGGAATTACAGCCTGCTGTTATTTTATGGATTTTTTTTCTGGACATTTTTTTGTTATCATTCCTCTTGTGATGATACTGGGGTTACTCGGGGGTATTTATGAAGTCCCCTTAGATTCTTATGTCCAAGTTGCAAGCCCGAATCAATATCGAGGCCAGGTTGTTGCTGCAACAAATTTTTTAAGCTATTTCGGTGTTTTACTTGCTTCCGGTTTGCTTTATTTTATCACTGAAGTCATGCAGTATTCTGCAGATAAAGGATTTACAGTCATGGGAACCATTACGCTGATGGTTTCAATCGTTGTGCTTTTTCAATTTTTTGATTACTTAAGCCGCTTTGTGGGTATGGTGCTTTCAAAACTTCATTTTAAGACAACTATTTATGGAGCAGAGTTTATTCCCGATGTGCCGGCGATATACATCTGTACGCACACGGAATGGAACGATACTCTTTTAATGCTTGGCGCCCAGAGAAGAAGGATGCGATTTTTTGTAGAAGAAGAGCAAGAGCATGGTCGCTGGTTTAAAAAACTTTATCAGATGCTTCGAGTTGTAAATATTCCTGAACCACTAGAAAATAGCGAAGATTGTTTGACTGAGATTAAAATGTTATTGAAAAACGGCATTTCGGTTTGTGTTTTTTTAAGTAATCCTGATATTTGCCATGAATTTGAAAAACTTGTCAGCTCGCATACAATCCAAGAAATTATTAGGAAACAAGAGATTCCCATAATTCCTGTGAGTATCCAGAAAGGGACAAAGATTCATGAACCCAAGTTCTTCAAGCGACTCATGCAACGGATTCATGTTCCTGCAGAAATTTCTTTCTCAAGTTCCCGCTCAGCGTTGCTGCATCATTTGCCGTTCAACTAATAACTTGGAGTTTTGGGTCTTGGGCCAATACATGTACTCCATAGGATCCGAATTTCAATTCAATGACCGCTTCTAAAGACTCTCTTGAGGCATTTTTAAACACAGAGACACAGCGGTCACTTCTCTGTGCCCTCTGTGTCTCTGTGTTTAAAAACATGTTTTAGATGATCTTCGAGGGTTATTTTTCCTTCGTGGGAATTGCTGGATTCTGAATAATCTCTTATCAAAAAAGATTTCCAAAAACTCTTACAATGTCATTATAGGTTAAAAAAACGAAGAATGACATGAGTAATACTGCAAAAACGAGCACGACTTTCTCTAAGATTTTTTGGTTGATTCTTTTGCCTGTAAGCATTTCGAAGAGGGAAAGTACTATTGTTCCTCCATCTAAAACCGGTATTGGCAATAGATTCAGCATCCCTAAATTAAGACTGATGGCGCCTATCCAAAAAAGAGTCTCTTTCAAGCTGACCATGGATGTGCTGTGGACAACTTGTACAATCCCCACGGGACCTGTAATGTATTTTGGGCTTAGCGCGCCTGAAAAAAGAGCTTCTAAAGTTCTCCAAATTTCTTGGAAAACATTCATAAACAGTTGTGTCGGCTTCGGGTTATAGACTACGTTCCGATCTTGAGGGGTTGGTAAACCAAGCACTGCTATGTTTTCGCTTGCCTCTAAGATTTTTGTGAGATGTCTTCGTTTTTCAGGATCTTCAACATTGGATATCACTTTTCTTTTTTCTAAGCGTTCCGTTTCAAGCCAGGCTCTTGCATCTTCTGATATTGGAAATTCTATGTATTTTTTCGGTATGATCGGTTTAAAGAGTACCAAATTGCCGCTTTTTGTAATGGTTTGTGTTCCAATGCTCTTTGTTATAGCTGCAAGCTCGTTCATATTGATATTTTTATAAAAAATCGAGTCTTCATCTTTCCATGACGGAACATCGGATTCGTCGGCATTGCGCTGAACGATAATGCTGACTTGTTTGTCTTGAATATTGCGGAGCAATTCAAAAGAACGATGGATGGGCATTCCTTGCGCGGCTATAATTTTGTCTCCCGGTAAGAGAGGTTCATATTCTTTTGAAAAAGGATGTTCTGGGAAGGCGTTTTCTTGATCTGCTTTATCGATAAAACGCAAAACATCTTCTACGATGCAGTCAAAGCTTAAATTGTAAGGAATCGCATAGAGATCTTGATATTTTCGATTATTAATACCAGCTTCATGTTGCCAGTCAATGAGTTCTTCTTTAAATTCGCTATTCGGCCTGATATCTTGAGCTTTGATTCTTGGAACTCTTCTTAAAAAAACTTTATCTTCACGCTGAATGGTTAAAAGGACGCGGCTATCGTTAAGAATTTCAGATAGCTCAGTCATTGAAAATACAAGCTGTCCGTCAGCCCATAGAATGCGGTCGCCATATTGAATTCCGCTATCTTTTAACGGCGATCCTTCAGGCAGGGGGTTTTCTACTCCTTTAGGTAATTTTTCGTATATGATATAACTTGCTGGATTCAGAACGCCCGTAGTCATCATTTTTTTATCTTGAAAGGATGGGTGAGAATAGGGCTTAATATTATAATCAAAGGGAGTACGTTCGCCTGTTTGATAATTGATTTTAAAACCTTTGACGTTCAGAGTCTCAGAAGCGACCATCGGTGCGTAAAAGTGGTCTTTATAGCTTTTTAACGGATAGTGGTCATATTCGGTGATTTCATCTCCGGGACGCACTCCTGCAAGATAAAGCTCTGAATTTTTATCGATCGAGCCAATTTTGTGGGTAAATTCGGAAAAATGTTTGTAGCGGCCGCCGCTGATCCATAGCAGCGAGAAGATGAAAAGAGCGAAGACGATGTTGACACAAGGACCCATAAAAGCGACTTTTAACCTGGCCCAAGGACTCTTTCCAAAAAAACCATCGGGTATGCTGTAGGGATCGACATCTTTATCAGCATCCATCCCGGCTATTTTCACGTAACCTCCAAAAAGGAGCCAGCCGATCTGCCATTTAACACCTTTTCTCTCCCAAGAGCAGATAGGCCTGCCGAATCCTATGGCAAAAGTTTCAACACGCATCCCTGTTCGTCTAGCCATCCAATAGTGGCCAAGTTCGTGGATGAAAATAAGAGTGCTTAAGCCTAATATGGATAACAACACGTAAATAATACTGATAATCATAAGTTTATATGTTTCCTTTACAAAATGTTATCCATAAGTATGCCAGATGGTAATGTAAAATCGCAAGTAAACAAGACTATTTAAGTCGAGTTTAACTCGATTTTGCAATTTTAAGCGTTATAAGATGAAGAGCTCACCATTCCGCCAGTGCCGGTCCAGTTGGTGTGAAAAAATTCCCCTCGTGGTTTATCTGTTCTTTCATAGGTATGCGCACCGAAATAGTCTCTTTGCGCTTGCAGCAAGTTCGCTGGAAGGCGGTCGCATCGATATCCGTCATAAAAGCTAAGGCTCGTGCTGAATGTGGGTGTCGGAATTCCAATTTCTGCGGCTGTTGATACAACTTTTCGCCATCCTTTTTGCGCTTTTGCGACTTCTTTTTTAAAAAAGTCATCCAGCAAAAGATTTTTAAGATGAGGATTATCAGTGTACGCGTCTTTAATTTTTTCTAAAAAGCGGCTTCTGATAATGCATCCTTCTCTCCACATCAAAGCAATAGCTCCGTAATTCAAATGCCAATCGAGTTCTTTTCCAGTCTGCCGCATCAACATAAAGCCTTGAGCATAACTGATGATTTTCGAAGCATAGAGAGCTTGGCGGATCTGTTCGATAAATTCTTTTTTATCACCTGAAAAGTAAGTAGCCGGTCCATTTAATATTTTTGAAGCTTCGATTCGTTCTTCTTTCAGAGAAGACAGGAGTCTTGAGAATACAGCTTCGGAGATTAATGTTAAAGGCGTGCCAACATCCAGCGCATTAATTACAGTCCATTTTCCCGTACCCTTTTGACCTGCTACATCGAGAATTTTTTCAAGCAAGGGTTTGCCATCTTCGTCTAGACAACCGAAAATATGACCTGTGATTTCGATTAAGTAACTATTAAGTTCGCCTTCGTTCCACTCTTTAAAGATTTGCTGCATTTCTTGCGGTGTAAGTCCAAGTGCTGTTTTTAGAAGGTGATAGGCTTCAGAGATTAATTGCATGTCTCCATATTCGATCCCGTTATGTATCATTTTGACGTAATGGCCGGCGCCTTCTTCACCTACCCAATCACAGCATGGATCTCCATTATCTACTTTCGCAGCGATCGCTTGAAAAATTTCTTTCACAAAAGGCCATGCCTCCGGGTTTCCTCCAGGCATGATAGAAGGGCCGTGGCGCGCACCCTCTTCTCCTCCGGAAATTCCCGTTCCTACGAATAAGATTCCTCTTTTTTTTAATACGCGTGTGCGACGGATTGAATCTTCAAAGCGACTATTGCCCCCATCGATAATGATGTCTCCCTTTTCAAGAAAAGGGACAAGTAAATCGATAAATGTGTCGACAGCATCGCCGGCTTTTACCATCAGCATAATTTTGCGTGGGCGTTTGAGTTTTTTTACGAATTCTTCAAGCGAATGTGTGCCAATGATTTTTGTGTTTTTTGCTGGACCTTTTAGAAACTCATCGACTTTTGTTGTAGTACGGTTAAATACAGCGACGGTATACCCCTTGTCGTTCATATTCAATACAAGGTTTTGGCCCATTACGGCGAGCCCGATCAAACCGATATCCGCGTCTTCCATGATGTTTCCCTTCAAGCAATTGTTTTCCTTTGATCATGAACCAAACAAAAATAAAATGCAAACTTGAACCTATCGATGGCAGGTGACCCAACATTAAATCAATTTATTGAATTTTGATTGTGATTTTGCGAAACTCTTGAAAATGTATTCAGGAGTTTCTATGAGCCAACCAAAAGGTAAAGTACCAGCCCACATCAAGCCTAAAAAATTTCAGCATCCTGAAACCGGCAATCGTATTGTTTTAATTCTTAGTGAAATAGAAGATCCTCGCAAGCCTTCTTGCAATTTCCGTCACTCCTTAGTCACAATTATATTTATCTCATTAATTGGAGTTTTGTGCGGAGCAAAGGATTGGGAAGAAATCGTTCAAGCAGCTGAAGGTATGATTGATTGGATTAGCAAATATGTTGATACATCATCCGGTATTCCCTCTAATGCAACCCTTAAACGGGTAATGAGCATTATTCCAACGAAATCATTAGAAGATTTGCTGAAAAGCATTAGATCCCTTGCAAGGACCTTAGAGAATGACATCATAGCAATAGATGGAAAGACTCTTCGGGGTAGTCGTGGTTGGGGCGAAGATGCGCGTCCCCTACATTTATTACATGCCTGGAGCACGAATGAAGGTGTTTGTTTAGCCCAAGAATCCGTAGATGAAAAATCTAACGAAATCACTGCTTTTCCTGCATTAATTGAATCCCTCGAACTTAAAGGAGCACTAGTAACCACTGATGCTTTAAATACACAAAAAAAGTCAGCGAACTTAATTATCGCTAAAGAAGCAGATTACATATTGCCTGTTAAAGGGAACCACAAAGACTTGTTTGACGATATTCATTTAATATTTCAAGATGCTGATAACAAACAATTTAAAGGTATTGATGCTGACAGCTGTGATAATTTAGATAAATCAGCAGGCCGCATAGAAAAACGATACTATGAACTTATAGATGCCGAAGATCTTCCAGCAGCAAAAGAATGGGGATTTTTATCTATAGGGAGAGTTACCCGAGAAAGAACTAAAAAAGAAAAAACATCAGTCGAGGTTTGCTATTACATAACGACATTAGGATTAGAAATAAAAAAATTTGCAAGAGGTGTACGAAAACACTGGGGCGTAGAAAATGGATTGCATCAAGGCTTAGATATTATCTTCCAAGAAGATAAGCATCGCTACCAGGACAGAGTGGGGGCTGCTAATTTATCTCTGTTAAGGAAAGTTGGACTGAGCATTTTAACAAGGGACACATCATTGAAGTGTGGAAGGCCTGCAAAACAAATGCGAGCAGCAACTTCTGCCCTCTACCGTGACCACTTAATCAAAAATTGCTTTTAATGTTGGGTCACCTGCCCTCTATTGCGCGGTTCTTGTGTATAAAATGGAGGTTTGTTAGACTTTCAAATTATGACAACACGAACAAAAATTATATGTACAATAGGGCCGTCTTGCAACTCTTATGAAAATATTGTTGAGTTAGTAAAGGCTGGAATGCGTGTTGCTCGCTTGAATTTTAGCCACGGCACCGAAGATCAGCATGAAAAAACGATTGCTTTATTGAAAAAAGCGCGCGATGAATTAAAAGTTCCTCTTGCTATTATGTTAGATACTTGCGGGCCTGAGGTGCGCGTTGGCAAACTCGAGGGTGATGAGGTTACTCTAAATAAGGGGGATAAATGCCTTCTTGTCAGCGGCGAGGTGATGGGAAATGCGACGCGCATTCCTTTGACCCCGGCGCGTGTGCTTAAAACATTGCCTAAAGGAACTAAAATTCTTTTTGATGATGGTTACATTTCTTCTCACATTATTGAGCATACATCAGTGGGCGTCCTCGTTGAAATTGAGGATGGTGGAAAATTAAAATCGCGAAAAGGAGTCAATATCCCAAACGTCAGTTTAGATCTTCCTGCCGTCACAGAAAAGGATGTGGAAGATATTAAATTTGGCTGTCGCCACGGTGTCGATGTTATTGCAGCTTCATTCGTTAGGTCTCCTGAAAATATTATTACAGTAAAAAACATTTTATCAGACTTTGGGTGTGCCCATATTTTAGTCGCTGCAAAAATAGAAAATTATGAAGGCGTGAATAACTTTGATAAAATTTTGCAAGTTGCAGACGGTGTTATGATTGCAAGGGGCGATCTTGGTGTTGAAGTGCTTTTAAGCCAGGTGCCAAGGCTTCAAAAAGAGATGATCCGCAAGTGTTATTTGGCAGGAAAGCCTTCCATAACAGCCACGCAGATGCTTGAGTCGATGATAAATAATTCAAGGCCGACCAGGGCGGAAGTTTCCGATGTAGCAAATGCCATCTATGATAGTACTTCATCTGTGATGCTTTCGGGGGAGACTGCTATAGGGAGGTATCCAGTTAATACGATCCTTGTCATGAAAAGTATTATTGCAGAATCAGAAGCCGACTTTGATTATAAAACATTTTTAAATTTACATTCTTCATTCATTTATAAAGACGTTCCATCTTCCGTTACTTTTGCCGCAGTCAAAACGGCTTATTCTTCCAACGCAAAAGCAATTTTTGCTTTTACAAGCGGCGGTGCAACAGCAAGGTTGCTCTCTCGATTACGTCCCTCGATGCCGATTATCGCCATGACGACGAATAAAAAAACGTATCATCAAATGTCTTTAAATTGGGGCGTTATCCCTGTTCTTGCGGATGAATTATCGAATTTAAAAGAGGCTTTTCAAAAGCTTAGTGAATATGCTTTAGAAAAAAAACTTGTAAGTTATGGCGATTTGGTAATCGTCATTGGCGCTATTGCCATCAAGGGTGAAGCGGCCGCTGAGAACAACCGTGTCATTGCCGCCGCCGCCGTCGATCGTGTCATCGCCCGCCCCGGCGACGCTCGTGTCGTCG
>Ga0209175_10001531_pt1 | contig 11483 bp, 15 predicted proteins | sample JI91814C2DNA_FD_187506 | JGI IMG/M metagenome (GOLD analysis project Ga0209175, IMG submission 187506) | Wastewater effluent complex algal communities from Wisconsin, to seasonally profile nutrient transformation and Carbon sequestration -... | ecosystem: Engineered > WWTP > Effluent > Algae...
ATTTTGATATTGGGATATTGATACTCTATTCATCATTCTTAATTCATAATTCTCAACTCGTTATTCATTCAAGGCTTCCGGTGCGTAGTTCCCGACTCCCGACTCTTGACTCACGACTCCCGACTTTTCTTCTTTACCATTTAATTAACAACTTACATGACAATAATTTGACAAAGCCATTTAAACTTTGTGCCGGTTACGCAAACGATTGACTAAATGCAAAAGCCGCACAAAAGTAGTAACTTCACCTTTAACCCGACAAACCATTTGCCATGAAAACCCCAATTTTATTGCTGATACTTGTTGTTCTGGTCCTGGGAAGCTGTACCACCGCTTATAAAACCGGACAGACCCCGGATGATGTGTATTATTCACCTGTGCGTCCTCAGGATGAAACAGTCAGGGAAGAAAGAAAAGAAGAGAGCAATGACCGCTATGATGATGAGTATTATGATGACCGTTTTCTGCGGATGAAAGTGCAGAACCGTTATCGCTGGAGTAATCTGGATGACTGGTACTATTCTGACCGATATAGCATTGGCTACAATTACTACTATGGCAGCTTTAATAATCCCTACAATCGCTGGAACTATTATTATAATCCCTATTGCTGCTGTCTGAATAATTATAATTACGGCTTTATCAATCCCAAACAACCTATCGCCGCTCAACCGGTAAGAAAATATTTTAACCTGGCCGGTTATACGAATACTACAAATAATAATACCAACAACAATCGTGGGATGATGAAGACTTCTACGACCCGTACCGGTACCAATACCAGTATTTACAACAATACCAATAACCGTTCTACCGGAGATGGCCTGAGTAATAAAGTGCGGACTATTTTCAATAACGATAATTCAGGCAGCCGGTCTTCCAGAACCTATAACCCCTCATCTTCCTCCTCATCCGGAACATCCAACAGTGGCTCCAGAAGTTCATCGGGCAGCTCCGGAAGTTCAGGTAGTTCCGGTGGCGGAGGTGCGGTATCAAGACCCACCAGAAACTAAAGACTTAGTAACCATTTCCCGGGTTCAGCGGATGCTGTTCCCTGTAACTGTATGTTCATTTTTTATCCTGGAACCATGAAAAATAAATGTTATCTCCTCCTTTTGCTCTTAGTGGCACAAACGATCCATGCCCAGATTCCGGAAGAAACCATTCGCCTTTCCTGGTTGACTCAAAATGGTACGGCCCGTAACCAGGCCATTGGCGGAGCGATGGGATCCCTGGGAGGTGATGCTACTGCTGCATTGGTGAACCCTGCAGGTCTGGCATTTTTCAAAACATCTGATTTTGTAATGACCCCCGGATTACAATTTGGCAAACCACAAAGTAATTTCCGCGGCAGTTCCTATACCGGAGCCAGTGAGCAAAATTTTAATCTGGGTACCACCGGTTTTGTTTTTGGAGGATTTGGATATAAAGCCAGAAACAGTTTTTCAATTTCCGTTACAAAAATTGCTGATTTCAACCGACCCACTTATTACTCCGGACAAAATGACTACAGCAGTTTTGCCGAACCCCTGGCTGATGAATTTGCAGCATCCAATTTGTCTATTGATGATGCCCTGAACAGCGATAATGTTTCCCTCACCACCAAAATGGCATTATATACTTACCTCGTGGATACGGCAAGGGTGAATGGAAATCTGGAGGTTATTAACCGTGCCGAATTCACGTCCCTCCTCAATCAGGAACAAACCAATCAAACCAGTGGAGGGATCACTGAAATTACTTTTGCCATGGGCCATGAATTGAACCGCAAATGGCTGATTGGCGGTACCCTTGGTATTCCCATTCTGAAACTGGATCGTGATACTTATTTCCGCGAATCAGATGCCAGTGGTGACAATAATAATAACTTCGGCTATATGTCCTATCGCGAGAATTATTCTCTCCGCGGTGCAGGATTTAATCTCAAATTCGGATTGATTTATCGTCCCAAAGACTATGTAAGAATTGGTCTCGCACTCCATTCACCAAATGTGATGATGGTAAAAGAAAATCTGGATGCAGGTTTTGCTGCCAATCTCGAAAATCTCTTCGGCCCGGGTAGAGGATATGATTCCGTTGGTGCCGCTACTGTCCTGGGCGGACCTGTAAGCGATTTCCGTTATTCCTATTTTTCTCCGGGTAAAATCATCCTGAGCGGATCCTATGTATTCAGGGAAGTAGAAAATATCAACAGGCAGAAAGGTTTTATTACCGCAGATATCGAATATGTAAACTACCGCTGGAACCGTTTTGGACCGGAAGGAGAAGTAACAGAAGATTCAAAAGCTTACTTCAATCCTTATAACCAGGCCATTGATGCCATCACCAAAGCCGCTTTCAATTTCAGATTGGGGGGTGAATTAAAGTTCAAAGTGATCATGGCCCGTCTTGGCTTTGCTTATTATGGTAGCCCTTATCAGGACAAAAGTCTAAAAGCCAGCCGGATGAATCTGAGCGGAGGACTTGGCTACCGTAACAAAGGATTTTTTGCAGATCTTACTTATGTGCACCGGATGAATAAGGATATCAGCTTCCCCTACCGGGTGAATGCACCAAGGGCCAATACATATGCAACGCTGAAAGATAATTTCGGCTCAGCAATACTTACTGTTGGGTTCAAAATTTAGTCGTAACCAATCTCTGCTGCAACAGGGCACCTACGGGTGCCTTTTTTTATGCCATCGCCATCTTATTGTATTTGTTCCTGTATTCTACCGGCGTTAGTCCGGTGATTCTTTTGAAGACGGAACGAAATGCCTTGGTATCAGTATAACCCACATCAAACATCACTTCATTGATATTCTTCCGGCTCGATTCAAATTTTCTCTTGGCTGCTTCCATTTTCACCCGCTGAATATAATCCAGCACCGCATGATGGGTGGCCGCCCTGAATCTTCTTTCAAATGTCCTGCGACCGAGGTGTACCAGTGCTGCCAGTTCTTCAATGCCGATCCGGTCATTGATATGCTTTTCAATATAAGCCTGCACCTTTTTGATCTCCGGATCACCATGTTCTTTTTGTCCGTTGAACATGGCAAATGCCGCCTGGCTGTCGCGGTCAATATCAATCGCAAAATATTTGGAAGCCAGGATGGCCGTTTCCCGGTTACTGTATTTTTCCACCAGATGCAGCAGGAGGTTCCAGTAGGAATTTGCTCCTCCGCTGGAATAGATTCCATTTTCTTCCGTTACGATATTTCCTTCTACCACTTCCACTTCCGGAAACCTGCTTTTGAATTCCTGCTGAAAACCCCAGTGTGTAGAACATCGCTTTCCATTCAGCAATCCGGTTGAAGCCAGGAGAAAAGCACCTACACAGAGCGATGCCAGTTCCGCACCGCGATGATACTGGTCCTGAATCCAGGGAATCATTTCTTTGTTTTTTTCTATACTACGCTGCATATCCCCGAATAAAGCCGGGATCAGAACCAGATCTGTTTTTTTTACATCCTGTAGCAGACAGTCAGCATGTACCGTAAACATGCCATTATTCAATACCACTTCTTTACTGGCTGCCACCAGTTCTACTTCAAAAAGTGGTTGCTTCCCGCTGGCCAGCATAAACTGGTTCACTGCACTGAACAGGTATTGCGGATCGGCAATGGCCTGCATCACGGACAATTCCGGCACGAGGATCGAGACTTTTTTCATGAAATAAAGGTAGGGTTTTGAGCTGTCGCAATCAACCCTTAAAACTGTCATATATGACAATCACCCTTTTCAGTGGCCCCGCTGATCTTTGTGAAAGAATGAAAAAAATAGCCCCTTACCTGAGTTTTAATGGCCATTGCCGGGAAGCCATGGAATTTTACCAGCAATGCCTTGGCGGTGAACTGCATTTACAAACAGTGGGCGATTCACCGCTTTCTGATTCCATGCCGGCACATATGAAAGATACCATCGTACATGCCCTGCTGCGCATCAGGCAAATGGAGATCATGGGATCTGATATGGCAGGAGAGAATGGTTTACAAAAAGGAAATGCCATTTCTATGATGCTGGATTGCAGCAGCGAAAATGAGATCCATGAAATATACACTAAACTGGCTGCTGGCGGAGAAGCCACCCATCCGGTGCATGTATCCTTCTGGGGTGCCCTTTTTGGCGACCTTGTGGATAAATTTGGTCATCACTGGCTGTTACATTTTGACAACCGGCAAACAGATTAGCCTAAATAATAAATATATTTATTGTTCTCACTAAAAACCAGCAATCATGTCAACCAGGATGACCAAGGCGGCATCAGTGGATGCATATATCAGGAGTTTTCCCCCCTCCACGCAAACCCTGCTCAATCAAATCAGGAAAACAATCCGTACTGCGGCACCCGATGCTGAAGAAGTCATCAGCTATGGAATCGCAGGATATAAACAAAACGGCATGCTCATTTTCTTTGCCGGTTTTGCCAATCATATCGGTGTTTATCCTGCCCCAAGAACAGCCCCTTTGTTTAAAAAAGAACTGGAACAATACAAAGGAGGAAAAGGAACGGTGCAGTTTCCGTTGAATGAACCACTCCCGCTGGACCTGATCAAAAGAATGGTGAAGTATCGGCTGCAACAAAACGAAGAAAAGAAACTAAGCCCCAAAAAGAAGGCCGCAACCAAAAAGAAAACAGCAATCAAAAAAGCAGCGAAAAAAACTGTAAAAAAATAAAGCCATGCAAAAACTCCGACTCCATACAGCTATCAATGCCACAAAAGAAAAAATATGGGAAGTACTCTGGAATATTCATTGTTATGAAACCTGGACTACCGTGTTCGCGGAAGGGTCAACTGTAAAAACAGATCAGTGGAAAGAAGGCACAAGGATTTATTTCGTGGATGAAAATGGAGCAGGCATGGTCAGTGAGGTAGCTGCTCACCGTCCCAACGAGTTCATGTCGTTCAGACACCTTGGAATGATCAACAATGGGATTGAAGATACCAGCAGTGAAAAAGTAAAAGCCTGGGCCGGATCACTGGAAAATTATACCCTTAGCAGTGATAATGATCATTGCGTACTCACTCTCGAAATGGATATCGCAGAAGAATACAGCGACTATTTTACAAAAACATGGCCATTGGCCCTGGAGAAAATAAAAGGATTGGCAGAAGGCTCGGTGAAACCCGTAATTACCTTCCATGCAGCTATCAATGCCCCGGTTGAAAAAGTATGGAAGGCATGGACCCAACCAGAACAGGTGATGCAATGGAACCATGCTTCCGATGACTGGCATTGCCCGGCAGCTTCGGTGGATCTGCGAGACGGAGGAAATTTTTCGTTTACCATGGCCGCCAAAGACGGCAGTTTCAGTTTTGATTTTGCCGGTGTTTACCAGGATGTGAAAGAAAATGATTTCATCGGAGTTTTACTCGGGGATGGCCGTTTCTGGAAAACGACATTCAAAACACAGGATGGCGGAACAAGGGTAACAGAAAGATTTGAAACAGAGCAAATGAATTCGCTCGAATTGCAACAGGGAGGATGGCAGGCGATCCTGAACAATTTTAAAAAACATGTTGAATCCAATTAAAACAATTTTTATGGCAAGCGTAGGAACCTATCTCAATTTTGCGAACCAGACAGAAGCAGCATTCACTTTTTATCAATCCATTTTCGGTGGCGAATTTGAAGGTGGTATCCGCCGTTTTGGTGATATGCCTCCCACAAGATGGAATGCCCCCTCTTCCAGAGGAAGCCAAAAATCTCGTACTGCATGTATCCCTGCCCATCAACGGGGGCCACAAACTCATGGGATCTGATGCACCAGAACATATGGGCTTTGTTGTTAACAAGGGAAATAATGTTTACATCAGTCTGGACTTCGACAGCAGAGAAGATGCAGACCGGATTTTCAAAGGACTAAGTGAAGGCGGTGTAGTGGAAATGGCCATGACCGATATGTTCTGGGGTGCCTACTGGGGCAGTTGTGTTGACAAATTTGGCATCAAATGGATGTTTAACTATGATAAAAAATAATGATGCATAATAAAATTTATCCCTGCCTCTGGTTTGATGGTAATGGAAAAGAAGCCGCTGATTTTTATTGCGACGTGTTTCCCAATGCAAGCCTGCAAACCGACACCGGATTGGTACAAATTTTTGAAATAGCCGGTAAAAAATTCATGGCACTGAATGGTGGCCCTTATTTCAAAATCAATCCTTCCATTTCATTCTTCCTTCCCTGCTCTTCAAAAGAAGAACTGGACAACAGATGGACCAAACTCAGTCAGGGTGGCATGGTCATGATGCCATTGAATAAATATCCCTGGAGTGAATACTATGGCTGGTGCCAGGATCGCTTTGGTGTAAACTGGCAACTGATGATGGGTGGTACTATGGGAGAAGAAACCATTGTGCCCTGTCTGATGTTTACCGGTGACAGATCTGGCAAAACAGAACAGGCGATTTCGTTTTATGTCTCTGTATTCAAAAATGCATCAGTGAAGGACCTGCACCGCTATGAAGAAAATGAACCTGATGTAACCGGTTATATCAAACATGGACAATTCTGGCTGGAAGGGCAATTATTTACTGCCATGGACAGTTCAGGGCCCCATCCATTCGGATTCACTGAGGGATTGTCATTCGTAGTGGATTGCGAGGGACAGGAAGAAGTGGATTATTACTGGAACCATTTAATTGCCAATGGCGGACAGGAAAGTCGTTGCGGCTGGCTGAAGGATTCATTTGGTGTTTCCTGGCAAATTGTTCCCAGACAACTGTCGCAGCTAATGAGCAACCCTGACAGGGAAAAAGCCGGCAGGGTTATGCAGGCCATGCTAAAAATGAATAAAATTATTGTTGCCGATTTACAAGCGGCTTTTGATGGCAGCAACCAGTAATGTATTTTACAACGGCATGGCAGTAGCAAAGAAAAACAGAAAGCAATGTCCGGAAGGTCATATCTTTTTCAAAAGCAGTGATTGCCCTGTATGTCCGATTTGCGAAAAGCAAAAGAAACCTGTCCATCACTGGATGTCAACACTAAGTGCTCCGGCCAAAAGAGCTTTGGAAAACAATGGACTTATCAGTTTGAAGAAAATAGCCCGTTATACAGAGAAAGAAATACTATGCTTACACGGTATTGGTCCTTCTTCCCTGCCCAAATTGAAATCAGCCCTGCAAACAGCAGGATTACATTTTAAACAATCAACCAGCAATCATGAATAAAAAAACAGTCACAATACTTTACTGGGTGTTTACCCTCGCCTTTTCAGGACTCATGATATATTCTTCAATTGGCGGCATCGGCCCTGATGAAAAAACCAAGGCGATCTTTCATGGCTGGCTGGGATATCCCATTTATTTTATCCAACTCATCAGCTGGGCCAAGATCATCGGATCATTGGTGATCCTGATCCCTGGTCTGAACCGCATCAAAGAATGGGCCTATGCCGGTCTCTTCTTCGATCTGGGTGGTGCTGTTTTTTCTGCCCTTGCCGTAGCGGGTAGTTTTGATCCCCGGATGTTCATGATGCTGATCTGGATCCTCCCGGGTGTTTTATCCTATATCTTCTGGCAGCAGTTAAAGAAGGCGAAGTAAAATCTTCTTTACTTTAATCCTCCAATATGAATTATACTGAAATCGCCACTGCATTTTCAAACGGAGCATTTAGCACTGTTTATCCTTATCTACATGACAATATTGTATGGCATGTGATTGGCGAATCTGTTTATACCGGTAAGGCAGCTGTTATGGCGCAATGTGAGCAGACGGCTGCCTATTTTCAATCTGTGACCACCATATTTACCACTGAAACGACCATTACAGATGACCGGAAAGTAGCTGTGAGCGGTACGGCTGAATTTATCAGGGACCAGCAGCGCATCGCCTATGTAAAGGCCTGTGATCTGTACTTTTTTGATGAAGAAGGCAAACTGGTATCCATCCATTCCTACTGTATCCCTGAAAAAATATAATCAGGTCCATTCATAGCTACTCCTCTTTGGCGGCTAACCGGCTCCCGGAAAGGCTGATCCCCTTCAAAAGAAATTTTGTGTAACCAAACGGTTTCCTATATTTGTAACCGAATGGTTACATAAAATACGCACAACATGAGAAGAGATGTATTCCAGGCTATAGCGGATCCCACGCGTCGTGATATCATCAGCCTGATTGCCACCCGTCACCTGAATCTTAATACCATTGCCGGTGAATTCAAGATCAGCCGTCCAGCTATTTCAAAACATATCCGCATACTGCATGAATGCGGTCTGATTGTGATCAGAAAAGAAGGGAGAGAAAGATACTGTGAGGCCAAACTCTCCTCCCTGCATGAAGTGGCCGGCTGGGTAGCACAATACAAGCAGTTCTGGGAACTTAAACTGGATGCGCTGGAAAATTACCTGCATACCATTCAGCAGAAAAAAACGCCTGTAAAAAAGAAAGCAGGAAAACGAAAATAGGTCCACCCTCTGATGCCGAAAAGCCATTTGCCTTTCAACTAAAAAAACAGCGATATGTCTACTACAAATGAAACCCGTGAATTATCGATCAGCAGACTGATCAATGCCCCGCAGGAACTGGTATGGGAAGCCTGGACGAACCCGGAACATATCCGGCATTGGTGGGGACCTGTTGGTTTCAACAGTACCATCAGTAAAATGGAAGTTACGGAAGGGGGTGAATGGATATTTGTAATGCATGGGCCCGACGGGACCGATTATAAAAACAAACATGTTTATATCAAACTCGAAAAACCATCCCTGATCATAATGCGGCATGAAAGCTTTCCCCCCTTCGTGATGACCGCCCGCTTTGAGGCAAAGGGCACCCAAACCCTGGTCACCCTGCATTCCGTTTTTGAATCAGCATCACAGCTTCAGGAAGTCATTAAAGTCTTTAAAGCAGATGAGGGAATGGTACAAAATATCACCAGGATGGATGAATACATTACCGGTAAGATATACCAGGTAGCTACCCCCATCGTGATTGAAAGAAATTTCAAGGCCAGTACAGCTATCATCTGGAATGCGCTTACGGATCTTTCCCAATTAAAAAAATGGTATTTCGATCTTGACGGCTTTCAACCTGTTCCCGGTTTCCGGTTCCGTTTTGCCGGTAAAGGCAGCACCGGAGAAGAGTATATGCATGATTGCCGGGTACTGGAAGTTATTCCGGGAAAGAAAATCGCGTATAGCTGGACCTATGAAAACAGGGAAGGCTATTCCGTTGTCAGTTTTGAATTATTTCCTGATGGGGATCAGACCCGGCTGGTGCTCACGCATACCGGTGTAGCCAGCTTTGCCGCCAATGGCAGCGATTTCATGAATGAGAGCTTCACACAGGGCTGGACGGAAATCATCGGCAACCAACTCCGCTTATTCCTGGAAGCAGGTACAGGTAATGACTAGGCACTGCAGCAATTGAGTATTGATCAATGTATAGCATAAAAAAAATCCTGCCGGTAATGACAGGATTTTTAATTATGTGCAGTTATACTGATTATACTTTAAAGTGGGCGAAGGCCTTGTTGGCTTCAGCCATACGGTGGGTATCTTCTTTCTTTTTGAAAGCAGAACCTTCCCCTTTGGAAGCTGCCACGATTTCACCGGCCAGTTTATCCGCCATGCTACGACCATTCCGGTCGCGGCTGTAGCGAATCAGCCACTTGATGCTGAGGGAAATCTTTCTGTCGGCACGAACCTCAGCAGGAATCTGGAAAGTAGCTCCACCGATACGGCGGCTGCGTACTTCAACAGCAGGTGTTACATTGTACAAAGCTTTTTTCCAAACTTCATAACCATCTTCGTTGGTTTGCTTGGCTACTTTGTCCAGTGCATCATAAAAAATAGTGAAGGCTCCGCTTTTCTTGCCTTCCCACATCAGGTTGTTCACAAACCGGGTTACCAGTTTATCGTTGAACTTTGGATCGGGAGCTATCGGGAGTTTCTTTGCTTGTGCTTTACGCATGACTTATAAATTAGTTTCTTTTATCTTTTGCTTGTCATCCTATGGCAATGCCACGGGATTATTTTTTGCCTTTATCTTTTTTAGTACCGTATTTAGAACGGCTCTTCTTTCTGTCCTTCACACCGGCAGTATCCAGGGAACCACGTACAATGTGATAACGTACACCCGGAAGATCTTTTACCCTTCCGCCACGGATCAGTACAATGGAGTGTTCCTGAAGATTGTGACCTTCTCCGGGAATATAGGCGATCACCTCTACTTTGTTAGTCAAACGAACCTTGGCTACTTTACGCAGCGCTGAGTTTGGTTTTTTTGGAGTAGTGGTATACACCCTTGTACATACCCCGCGACGCTGGGGGCACTGATCCAAAGCCCTTGATTTACTCTTGGCCCTGATAATTTCTCTTCCTTTACGTACTAATTGTTGAATTGTAGGCATTCCTGACCATTTATTTTTGGGACGGCAAAGGTAGGGGCGATCTGTTTAAATTCCAAAAATACAAATCCCAAATTCCAAGATTTTACCCCCAGGGGGCTGGTCGCGGAATCTGGGATTCAGATTATTGATTTTTAAGCACTTATACTTTCCACATCCACTGGTACCGGTCTTCCCTCCTTCCTTCGCGGATATCCGTGAGCCAGGATTTGAGCATCGGAGCTGTTTTCCAGCTATCCGTATCGAATTTCATCACAAAGTCCTTGTACCGCAATTCCTTTATCATGGAGATGGTAGCAGCCGTACCCGTACCAAAAACTTCATACAGCAAGCCGGCTTTATACGCATCAATAATATCATCAATACTCAGCGGTCTTTCTTCAACTGTAAATCCCATTTCTTTTAAAAGGGTGATCGAACTCTGACGGGTCACCCCATCCAGAATCGTTCCCTGGTTCAGGTCTGGTGTAATGGCGGTATTCCCGATGATGAAGAATACATTCATCGTACCGCATTCCTGTACATATTTATGCTCCCAGGCATCCATCCAGAGTACCTGATCATATCCTATTTTTTTAGCCTGTGCCGTGGCATACATGGCGGCTCCGTAATTACCGGCAGCCTTGGCATATCCTACTCCACCCGGTGCAGCCCGCACATACTGCTCCTCTACATAAATACGCATGGGAGCTGCATAATAAGGACCGGTTGGACTAAGAATGATCATGAATTTATAATTATCAGAAGGGCGAACACCGATCAACTCATCCGAAGCAAACATAAAGGGGCGGATATAGAGGGAATGATCTTCTCTGGAAGGAATCCAGTTTTTATCCAGCTGGATCAGTTGTTTCATGCCATCCATAAAAATTTCCTCAGGAACAGCCGGCATCTGCATCCTTTCAGCAGAAATATTGAAACGCCTGAAATTGTCATGCGGCCTGAAAATAAAAGCTTCGCCCTGGCGGTCTTTATAAGCTTTGATGCCTTCAAAAATGGATTGCCCGTAATGGATGGCTGCCACAGAAGGATTCAGCAACAAGGGCTGGTAAGGTTTGATTTCCACATTTTTCCATTCCCCGTTTTCATAATCTGCCTCCAGCATATGATCGGAAAAATATTTCCCGAAAGGAAGGTTCTCCAGACTGA
>Ga0209175_10001537_pt1 | contig 11469 bp, 11 predicted proteins | sample JI91814C2DNA_FD_187506 | JGI IMG/M metagenome (GOLD analysis project Ga0209175, IMG submission 187506) | Wastewater effluent complex algal communities from Wisconsin, to seasonally profile nutrient transformation and Carbon sequestration -... | ecosystem: Engineered > WWTP > Effluent > Algae...
TTTGTTTCTGTATCGTAGGCTTTTCCACTTAATTTTTCTATAAATCCAATGATTCTTCTTAGTTCGTCTGTATCATAAACAGAATCTACATTTTGTAATAGTAAGGCTACTCGCTCTAAGCCGGAACCGGTATCAATACCAGTTTGTTTTAAAGGATTTAATTTTCCGTTAATGTCTTGATCGAATTGATTAAAGACAAGATTCCAAAATTCTAAGAACCTGTCGCAGTCACATCCCGGCTTACAAGTATTAGAGGTTCCACAGTTAGGTCCGCCTTTTTCGGGTCCTCTATCTAAATAAAGCTCCGAACAAGGTCCACAGGCTCCAGTATCACCAGCAGGTCCCCAGAAATTATCTTTTTTTCCTAGTCTTACAATTCTTTCTTTTGGAATTCCTTCCGCTAACCAAAAGTTCTCCGCTTCATCATCATCTAAGTAAACTGTAATCCAAATTTTTTCTTTATCAAATCCTAAATGCTTTGTAGAAAAATCCAGTGCGTAGGCAATTGCTTCTTTCTTGAAGTAATCTCCAAAGCTAAAATTTCCAAGCATCTCAAAGAATGTGCAATGTCTTTCAGTGCGACCAACATTTTCTAAATCAGTAGTGCGAAGAGATTTCTGAGAAGTAGCCGCTCTTGTGAACGTTAGTTCTACAGCGCCAGTGAAATAAGGCTTAAATTGAACCATGCCTGCTGTAGTAAAAAGAAGCGTTGGATCTCCAACTGGAATTAAACTGGAGGAGGCAACGATTGTATGCCCGTTGTTTCTAAAATAATCTATAAATAATTTTCTAATCTCTGCGACTGTTTTATACATTGAATTTCCTATTCTAAATCGTATTCTATCTCTTCTGAAATACTTTGATTCGTAAAAGCTTTTTTGATTGTATCTTGCGGGTAACCCATTTGGAAAAGTTTTTTCTTAAGTTTAAATACTTCTATTTGGTTTTTTTTATGGATTGGGTTTCTAGTGATTATGCTCTCGCAATTTTCTAACCACACAGAATCCTCTATCTTAGAAATCTCGCTAAGAATGATCTCTTCCGAAATTCCAAATTCGATAAGCTCTAACTTTATTTTTTCTTTTCCCCAATGCTGGTTCTGAATTCTAGAACGAATTTTATTTTCTGCGAAACGTGTATCACTAATTAATTTTGAAGAACGAAGTCTATCAATAGCAAAAGCGGAGTCAGACTCGCTTACCCCGCTTTTTTTAAAAAACTCTAAAATCTCTTTCTCAGATCGATCTCTCGTTCTGAGAAGTTTTAGAATTTTAGAATAGATAATCTCGTCCAAACAAAGAGATTAACGTTTAGAGAATTGTGTTCCTCTTCTAGCTTTGTGTAGACCGTATTTCTTACGCTCAACCATTCTAGAATCTCTTGTTAAGAATCCTTCTTTTTTAAGAATGCCTCTAGACTCTGCACTTTTCAAAGAAAGAGCACGCGCTATCGCATGACGGATTGCTTCTACTTGACCTGTTACTCCACCACCGTGAACATTTAATAAAAGGTCATATTTGTCTTTCACATTTAAGATTGTGAGAGGAGCAATCGCAGCGGCTACTTTCGCTTCGCCTGTTGTGATATAATCCTTGATGTCTTTTCTGTTTACTGTGATCTTTCCAGTTCCATCTGTAAGCTTTAATCTAGCTACGGATGTTTTACGTCTACCTACTGTCCAAGTGCCTTTATCTTTTGCCATTGAATAATCCTTAATTTATTATAACTCTAATGCGACTGGTTTTTGAGCTTTTAGGTTGTGCTCGCTTCCAGCAAATACTCTTAAATTGGAAAGCATTACATCACCTAGTTTTGTTCTAGGAAGCATTCCTTTCACGCCTTCGATTAAAATTCTCTCAGGATTTTCCTTGATCAAATCTTTAAAAGGAATTGCAGACATCCCACCGGGATATAAAGAGTGATGATAGTAAATCTTTTGCTCTCTTTTGCGACCAGTAACTTGCACTTTCGCTGCATTGATGATGATGATATTGTCTCCACAATCTTGGTTGGGAGTAAAGGTAGCTTTATGCTTGCCTCTGAGTCTAGTTGCCACTGCAGAACAAAGTCTACCTAAAGTTTTTCCTTGGGCATCCACTACAAACCATGACTTCTTAGTTTCCTCTTTTTTCAAGGAAGGGGTTCTATGTGCTGGTGATATGATTGGCATAATGTAAAAATAATCCTCTTTTTGTCATAATTTTTGTTATAGAAAAGAATGCAAGATTTTTTAGTTATTTACACGAAAAATACTTCTAATCCAATGAATGGTAGGAATGACAAGCTATGAAAGAATCAAGTATAATCAAAGAATTGTATAGAGGAAGAAGAAGGGATTCCGGACTAGACGATTGTTTCTTTTTTGAGGGAAAGTATTTGATAACGACTGATACAATTGCGGAGGGAACTCACTTCAAACATGAATGGAGTTCGCCAGCTGATATTGCCTGTAAGCTTATAGAAGTAAATGTATCCGATATTGCAGCGTCCGGCGGATTACCTAGAGTAGCCTTTCTAAATCTAGGACTTTCCAGGTTTTCCGAAAAAAACAATTGGCTAAAACCTTTTCTAAAACAACTTCATAATAAATTATTACAGTATAAGATTCAACTAGAAGGTGGAGATACTTATTTTTCCGACAAGACAAATCTAACACTTACCTTAATCGGAGAAACCAAGAAACCCATCTTGCGTCATACTGGAAGTAAAAACGATTTGGTGTATATGTCCGGCTCGATTGGACTGTCTCTATTAGGATACAAACTGCTAGCAGATAATATACAATTACCCCTTTCGTTAAAAAAAGAAGCTTTAAATAAGCACTTACAGCCATCTTCTAAATTGGAAATGGCAAAGCATTTAACCAGAAAATATAAAATCTCTGCGATGATGGATATTACAGATGGACTGATTCAGGACAGCGGTAAATTGGCATTAGCTTCCAATCTAAGAATGGATATTGAAATAGAAAAGATACCAAGACTTGCGGAACTCCAGGCGTATTTGACCTTAGATGATATACTGAGTTCAGGCGAAGAGTTAGAACTTCTATTCTTGTCAAAGGAGAAAATCAAATCAACTAAAAACTTTCCCGTTAGTTGTATCGGTAAGGCTACACTTGGTTTGCCGAAAGTATATTTTACATTAGATGGGAAAAGTTACAAACCTCAGAAGAAAGGTTTTTTACACTTTCAATAGATTACTAAAAGTTTGCGTAGAAATTTAGAAAGTCATCTTCCTTTTTTTGTTTTCGACTGCTTGAATACTGATGACTAGCCACAATCGCTGCCCCTTTTTCCCATTTGCTAAGAATTGCATTGATTTCTTGCAACTCTATAGAAGTAATTTTTTCGTAGTCTTTGAATTCTTTCGTGGCTTCTTTTTTTAATGCAATTAACTTTGCGGGTTTTAAAGATAGAAAAAGCCAGGATGGTTCGCTCTTTGCGCGCCGAATGATTTGACCGAATTTTTTAAGTGACTTTTCTAATTTTGTATTCGCAGCTTTGAGGTCAAAGATTGTGCTATCGATTCCAATGGAGCCAAATCGAATATTAAATAGCGCAATGATAAAATCTATTTTTTCTAAGTCTTTTATTTTATAGGCTTCTTGCGCTTCATGCCAGAGTTCTTTTTCCATTTCGGAGGCGTCTCGATTTTTATCAGGGTGTAATTTTTGAACAATAAGACGATAGCGCTCTTTAAGACGAGCATCCAAATCTCCCTGTTTGCCCTTAGCCCCTTTGAACCCTTTCTTTATAGATTCAAATTCTTCGTCATTCATATCGTATTTTTCATTGAAGCGCTTGTAAAAATCATTTAGGTCTTCTCTAAAAATATCTTCTTCATCTTCTATTTTATTTTCCCAAAAATCTTCTTCCGTTTGCTTTTTATTTTCTTCGGGGAATTCTTCTGGATGCTCTTTTCTATACTTAATAATTTGAAAGGCTTCGATGAAAGTGATACCTTTTACAAAGGCTTCTTCTTGCACTTCGTCAATCAAAGCTCTCTTCTCTTGAATCTCAATAGACCAAATTCGAATCTTGTTTATTAATTCGCCGAAGTTTTCTTTTATCCATCTTTCGTAAGCAGGCTTATCTTTTTTTTCAAATTGATCTAGCTCTTCTTTGACTTTATCGATTTTTTTAAGAGTCTTCTGACATTCAGTGATAGCCTTTTTGCGAATGGTCGTCTGGTTAAGAGTGATTAACCCCTTCTCCGTTTTATTGGGAATTAGATTCGGCTGCTTTTTGCCTCCCTCGAGATAAGGGATTATATAAGAACCATTTCGGTCTTCTGACCAATTCTTTCTTTTGACCATTAGCCGATTGCCTGCTTTAGGTCTTCAATTAAATCTACACTCGATTCAATTCCAACAGATAAACGAACCAGTCTTTCATTGATTCCCAGCCTATCTAAAATTTCTTTCGGAATTGCGGCATGAGTTTGGACAATCGGATAGGTGATAAGACTTTCCACGCCTCCAAGACTCTCTGCAAAGGATATAATTTTTACACGTTTTAAGATTTGCTCTACGATTTCTTTGCTCTTTACTTCAAAAGAAATCATTGCACCAAAGCCTGTGGATTGCGATCTGGAAATAGAATATCCAGGATGAGAAATTAATCCCGGATAATACACCTTATCCACAAGAGGATTTTTTCCAAGCCATTCAGAGATTGCCTTTGCATTTTCTTCCTGTCTTTGCATTCTTACGGCTAATGTCTTTAAGCCGCGAAGCATTAACCAGCTATCAAAGGGAGCAAGTCCTGAGCCTACCGTATTTTGAATGAAGCGAATCTTTTCTCCAAGCTCAGATCCATTTACAGCAATCAGACCGGCTAATGTGTCGTTATGCCCACCGATAAACTTAGTGGCACTGCATACAACAATATCAATTCCAAGCTCTAAGGGTCTTTGAAAGAAGGGAGTTAGAAATGTATTATCACAAATAGATAAAATCCCATTCTGCTTTGCGATAGATGCGACAGCCGCAATATCTGTCACTTTCATCATTGGATTTGTAGGAGATTCAACAAAGATTGCTTTTGTATTTTTGGTAATATTCTTAGTAATATTTTCTAGATTCGAAGTATCTACGTAGATAAACTTTTGATTTCGATTTTTGCAAATTTCTTGAAAGAAACGATAGCTTCCTCCATAAAGGTCATCACAAATTACAAATTCATCGCCAGCTTTAAACAAATCAAATATGGCGGAAATTGCTGACATGCCTGTAGTGAAGGCAAATCCATCCGTGCCTGATTCTAATAATGCGTAAGAGCTTTCTAATTTTTGTCTAGTTGGATTGAGTGTTCTAGAATAATCAAAGCCTGTAGATTTTCCTAGTTCGGGATGCTCAAAGGTTGCCGTTTGATAAATAGGCATACTGATAGATCCAGTGACGGATTTATGTGCATCACCACCATGAACGAATACTGTTTCAATGTGCATGAAAATTGTTTAAAGAATTGAGAGTGTTATGTCAATTGAAAAAAAAATTAAGATTTGGTATTGAGCGAGATAGGGATCGTGTAAAAGCAAAGAAAATCCTGCTTTTACACGATCTATGTCCTCTGTGGTTAATGCGAATTAAGCGAAAAGACCTTCGATAGAGAGATATCTTTCGCCAGTATCATACGCGAAAGTTAAAACTTTGGAACCTGCTGGAATCTCAGCAATTTTTTTGGCGACTGCAGCAAGAGATGCGCCGGAAGATACTCCTACAAAAATCCCTTCTTCTTTAGCAGAGCGAATAGCATATTCAAATGCTTCTTCTTTACTAATTTGAATTACTCCATCGAGTAACTTCGTATCCAAGTTTTTAGGAATGAATCCTGCTCCAATTCCTTGAATAGGATGTGGACCGGGTTTTGGAGGCTCGTTATTTAAAGTAGCGGTAATCACAGGAGAAGCTGCTGGCTCTACTGCAAACACTTTTAGATTAGGAAATTTTTCCTTTAATACGCGAGCAACACCGGTGATATGTCCGCCTGTTCCAACTCCAGTGATTAAATAATCCAATCCATCTGAAAAGTCTGCTAGAATTTCTTTAGCAGTAGTATTGATGTGAACTTGAATGTTTGCATCGTTTTCAAATTGCTGTGGCATCCATGCATTCTTTCTAGCGGCTACTAACTCTTTTGCTTTCTCGATTGCACCCGGCATTCCTTTTTCTCTCGGGGTTAATTCAAAAGTAGCCCCGTAAGCAGACATGAGTCTTCTTCTTTCTATACTCATAGATTCTGGCATAACAAGAATGAGCGGATAACCTTTAACAGCCGCAACCATAGCAAGACCAACGCCTGTATTGCCAGAAGTAGGCTCAATGATCACACTGTCTTTTGTTAAAATCCCTTTTTTCTCTGCATCTTCAATCATGGCAAGCGCAATTCTATCTTTGATGCTTCCACCTGGATTTGCTTTTTCTAATTTAACCCAAACATTTGCTTTGTTCCCATAAAGCTTGTTAATTTTTACATGGGGGGTATTTCCAATCGTTTGTAATATGCTATCTGCTTTCATGAATTCCTCGTCAATATGGTAATATTTTTGTTACAGCTTTTCCAGAAATTAGATTTGCGTCAAACAAAAAATCCAATAAATTAAACTATTTGTATGCTTTATTAGATTTCTAGCGTTTGTCGGGGTAGGTTAACTCGCCGCCTTGGGGGTTCCCGTTCAGAAATTCGGCTGCAACGGCTGTTCCGTCCGGTAGAGTAAGAGTTCCCTTTCCGTTATAAGTTCCATTTTTGAACTGACCAACGTATTTTTCGCCCGTGTAGCTATCAAATGTGCCCTGTCCGTTGAATAGACCATCTCTAAATTCGCCAACATAAACAGTCCCATTTGGGAAGGTCAAAGTGCCTTTTCCGTCAAATTTATTGTCTTTAAAATCGCCGACGTATTTCTTTCCGTTCTTGAAAGTAAGAATTCCATGTCCGCTATAATTACCACTGGCAAATTTCCCAATATATTTGGAGCCGCTTTTGAAGTAGAGATTTCCGTCGCCGTCAAACTTTCCTTCTTTGAATTTGCCTTCGTATCTCTCGCCGGTTTTAAAGGCTAAAACACCTTCGCCGTGAAATTTTCCCTGCTTGAATTCTCCGTCGTATTTGTCGCCATTGGCAAAACTAAGAGCGCCATCTCCTTCAAAAAGTCCATTGGCAAAATTGCCCACGTATTTTTCGCCGTCGGCTAAAATGAGTGTGCCTTCTCCGTCGAAGTTTCCATTTTTAAAGTTTCCGTTGTATTTTTCGCCATCGGGGGAGCTGAAACTCCCTTTTCCGTTAAAATCTCCATCTTTAAATTGACCGATGTATTTGCCATCTTCTGGATCGATAAAAGTTCCGGCTCCGTTGTTGCAATCTCCCGTGACACAACCCTTGCGTTTGTCTGTGCCTGCGCAAGTGATGAAAATAAATAAAAGCAATGTGTAAAAAAAAGTCTGTAGCATGTTTTAACCCTAGTGATTATGCATCATGGTATTTAATTTCTTATTTAACAAGAATAAAATTATCGCACTGGTAAAAGATGTGTAAACAAAGATCAGAAAAAAATCAGAGAGATTGGTAAATTGGCTCATTTTTCCTGAGAAGAAACCTGCTACATAATGAGAAATGGCGTTCGATAAAAACCAAGTCCCCATCAAAAGTCCACCGAATCGCGCAGGAGAAAGTTTTGAGACCATAGAAAGACCGACTGGAGAAATACAAAGCTCACCCATCGTATGAAAAAAAATCGCTAGAATTAACCAAAGCATAGAAGTCTTCACAACGGATCCGGGTTCAATTCCCTGCGAGCCAAAGACTAAAAATAAAAAGCCAATTCCAAGTAAAACAAACGCAAAAGAAAACTTCAAAGGAGTATTCGGCTCTCGCTTTTTATCTGCCAAATCAGTCCAGAGTCTAGCAAAGAGTGGCGCTAGAGCTAAAATCAAAAACGCATTTACAGATTGAAAGAGAGAGGCAGGAATTTCTGTTCCAAAGAGGTTTCTGTCCATATACCGGTCGGCAAAAAGGTTCATAGAAGAACCCGCCTGCTCGAAGGCAAACCAAAAGAACATGGTAAATATAGACATTATCAAGATCACAAGGATTCTTTGTTTTTCAATTGGCGTGAGTAATTCCGAGTTTGCGCTTTCCCTGGACTGAGAGCTAGATTTCTCATTGGCGGCTAATGTGGGTAAACCGAGTTTAAATACAATTAGCCCCGCAAGCATTCCCACTCCTGCCAATCCAAATCCATAATGCCAGCCGTGGACTTCTCCCAAGTATCCGCAAAGAAGAGGTCCAAACATTCCGCCTAGATTTATACCCATATAGAATATGGTAAAACCTGAATCTTTTAATTCAGGCTTATCCGCGTAGAGGGTGCCGAGGTAAGTAGAAATATTTGGTTTAAAAAAACCATTTCCGAGGATAAGAAGAAGTAACCCCAAATAAAAGAACTCAATCGAACTAATGGCAAGAGAAATATGCCCGCACATCATAAGAGTCCCACCAAGAAAAATTGCATTCTTAAAACCAATGAACCTATCAGCAATATAGCCACCTAGAATAGGAGTGAGGTAGACTAATCCTGTGTAGGCGCCATAGACACTTCCTGCAAATTCGTCACTGTAATTAAAATACTTTACGAGGTATAATATTAAAATGGCTCGCATTCCATAATAACTAAACCGCTCCCACATTTCGGTAAAGAATAGAATGTAGATTCCAGTCGGGTGAGTCTTAGTCATTTCATCGCCTTAGCGCGAGAAGTCCATTTGATATCAGAAATGCCTTCTTCCAAATTGGCAAGCCTTGCGGCAACAAAGAGAAAGTCTGACAAGCGGTTAACATAGATTAAGCTCATATCAAAAATTTCAAGCCCCTTCTCTTTGGCTTTAATCATTTCTCTTTCTAACTCACGACAAATCGTGCGCGCAACATGTAAGAAAGAAGCAGACTTGGCACCACCGGGAAGAATAAAACTTTTCATCTCGGGAAGTTTTGCTGTCCAGTCATCGATTGCTTTTTCTAAATGCGTTATATCTGTCTCAAAAATAATAGAAGCAGTAGTGTCATTTAACCTAAACCCCGCAAGCTCTGAGCCTAGCTCAAATAATAAATTCTGAGTAATAAAAAGCGGCTCTTTAATAGCAGAGTCCTCTTTCAAAAAAGAAACAGCAATTCCAATCTGGGAATTTAATTCGTCACAAATTCCATACAGGCTCACCAAATCATCCGATTTAGAAACACGCTTCCCTGAGGCTAAGGACGTTTTACCCTTATCCCCTGTCTTAGTATATATCTTCATAGAAACAACATTCTAAAGAAAAAGAGAAAGGTCATTCCTTTTTTGGGTTTAAGGATTTACCAGATTTAATTAGTCCTTTGATTTCCTTTAAGCGAATCATTAGGGCGCCTTCGCTTACTTGGAATTGGTTAGCGAGTGCGGCGACTGGATTATCATCTAAGAAATCGGCGGAGATTTGGTTCCAGGATTCTTTGACTTGCAATTCGGGCATGGTAAGCTCGGCGGCAAACAGTCAAAATCCACGCGCAAAGTTTACGAGTGCAGGCGTAAACTTTAAGAATTCATTCTTAAACAGAGACCAAAGCTCAGGCAAACACTGCGCAAATAAACTCAAACAGAGAAGAAAAGATTACGACTAGCTTAGCTCTCGGTGAGTGAAAGCGAAAGGGGGATTTAATGACTGTTAAAAGCGCAGTTTAAAACGAAAGCCCTACTTCTTCTCCTTCCCCTTATCGTCTCTAAAAAATACTTTGTGGATATAGTCTTGAATGATATCTGTTTCGAAGGGAGGCAACTCTTCGTAACGCACAACGTAGTCTTTGCCGGTGGCGCGGGCGACTACTCCGGGGATGCGAAGCTTTTGGTTGTTGAGTTCAAATTCTACTGTGATGCCATCACCGATATAAAGAATGCTTCCGGATTGAATGGTTAGACCACCCGTTCCTAAATCGACTAAATGACAATTATTCACTCTATGCTTGTGCGTGTTTAGATAAAAGGAGCCAGGAGTGCTCAGCCGAACTCTTGCCTTTTTACGTTTTTGTTTCTTTGCGTCAAAAACTGTAAAGGATTGATTAAATAATTGTTTGGCTTCTGCCATAAATTCCCCCTAGAAAAATTTCGCTCAGTATACTCCTTTTCAGATTTTGTCAATATACTTTTTTGTTCTAAAAATTAAAATGAGCAGAAATATGGATTCTGAACTAGCCTTAGCACAACCAAATTCTGTTTTACTCGAAACAACTCTGCCTTCACAGGACGAAACTAGAACCTTTCTATTCGCAAAGCCGGTAGAAGTGCTTGCGGCATATACATTTAGTGAGCTGGAAATTCTGATAAAAAAAATAGATTCTTATATCGAGAGAGGCTTTTATCTGGCAGGATACCTATCCTACGAGGCGGGGTATTTATTCGAGGAAGGCTTTCGCCGTCCTTTAGAGAATTTTCCATTTACATTTCCGCTTGCCTGGTTTGGTGTATATGAGAATCCACGAATTACAGAGTCTACGGCTAATTCCATTTCGCCGCAACAGGACTCTTTTACAATTCATTCCCTTTCCATGAATCTGAGCCAAGCCGAATATGAAGAAAAAGTTCTAAAAATTCTAGACTATATCAAACGAGGAGAAACCTATCAGGTTAATTTTACCTTTCGAGTAGGCTTTGATTTAGAAGGAAATCCTTTCAGTCTATACGAAGCCTTGAAGAAAAGACAGCGAGTCGCCTACTCGGCTATAGTCCATGACGGCAAAAGGCAAATTCTATCTCTGTCTCCCGAACTATTCTTTAAGCGTAAAAATAATACTCTGCTAGCAAGACCGATGAAGGGAACAAGCCCAAGGGGTAAATCAGAATTAGACGATAGAAAATTATTAGAAGAACTAAGTCAGGACTCCAAGACAAAAGCTGAGAATAGTATGATAGTAGATTTAATTCGAAACGATTTCGGCAAAATTGCAAAGCTCGGCACAGTTCAGGTAGAGAAATTAAGGCAGATTGAAAAATACGAAACGCTCTTTCAAATGACTTCGACTGTAAAATCCACTTTGAAGGAAAGTATAGACTACTACCAATTATTCAAAGCACTCCTCCCCGGAGGCTCTATCACCGGTGCGCCTAAGTATAGAACCATGCAAATCATTCAGGAATTGGAATCCACGTTCAGAGATGTATACACAGGAGCGATCGGGTTTATTTCAAAAGAAGAGGCTATTTTTAATATACCCATACGAACAATTGTTTTAGAAAATGGAAAGGGGACAATGGGAGTTGGAAGTGGAATCGTATGGGATTCGAATCCTAAAAAAGAATACGAAGAATGCATTGTTAAACAGAGATTTTTATTTGGTACAATACCTTTGCAGCTAATTGAGAGTATACTCTTACGAAATGGCAAGCCTACTCTACTCAATTTGCATTTAAAAAGATTGAAATTTTCCGCTCACTTCTTTG
>Ga0209175_10001551_pt1 | contig 11424 bp, 8 predicted proteins | sample JI91814C2DNA_FD_187506 | JGI IMG/M metagenome (GOLD analysis project Ga0209175, IMG submission 187506) | Wastewater effluent complex algal communities from Wisconsin, to seasonally profile nutrient transformation and Carbon sequestration -... | ecosystem: Engineered > WWTP > Effluent > Algae...
TTTAAATAATGTTCATGACGCGTTCCTCCACTCGATTCGACCATCTTCAGCATCAACTTTCCAGTGTTGGAAGGAGCTAGTGTTTCGGTTGCGTTCAAAATAAATTCTTGGTGTTCTACTTCAAATGGAATACCACTAAATTTTTCATCAATTGAAAAATGATTATCCGCAAAAAGATTTAAAAACCAATTTTCTTTTACTTCTGGTGCTAAAATTAAATCTCTCTCGTATATTTTACGTCTCATTTCACCCTGATAATCACCATCAACTAATACGGTTAAATAAGGCTTATCTGAATAAATAATATTAGCCGATTCGCCTTCTCTAATAGGCATCATTCCTTCATAACTTATGTAACGAGTTACGAAAGCTCCTACAATAATTAAAATAAAAGAAAGATGCAAAATTAAAGTTGCCCAATTTTCTTTTTTATGCAATTGATAACGTTTGATATTGCCTATGAAATTGATGACAAAAAAAACCATAATGGTTTCAAACCACCAAGCATTATAAATAACTACACGAGCTGTATCAGTATTAAATTCATCTTCAATAAAAGTGCCTGCTGCCATTGATCCTGCAAATAAAATAAATAAGACAGCCATTAAACGAGTTGAAAACAAAAAGGAGAATATTTTTTTATCCATGATAGTTAGGAATTCTATTTTTTTATAAATTTGCACAAATGTACTCAATTTGAAATTCTTTTTTATGAAGTTTAACAGACGATTGACTAATTTTAAGGATTGATTAATTTAGTACAACATTTTGACTTCCTTTATATCAAAATTAACCGTTGAATCGTCTTCTAATGCAACATTCAGTTTTCCATTAGCAGTAACTTTGATTATTTTACCAACAAATCGATTGCCATTCACGTCTTCAAAAGCTGACACGATATTTTTCTTAAATAAATAATTGTGATATTTTTCCCAAAAATAGGCTTCTGAAACATCAATTAACTGTTCTAAATTAAATTTTAACCTATTTATTACATTTTTTAAAAGCAATTCTTTGTCAAAAAATTGTTGTTCTAACAAAAATAAAGAAGAAGCTTGCGGTAAGTTTTCAAAATTTTCTTGATTCACATTAATACCAATTCCGATAACAGATTGAATTTCTGCCTGACTTTTTATGCTATTTTCAATTAAAATTCCGGCAATTTTTTTATTCTCTGCCAAAATGTCGTTTGGCCATTTTATCATAAATTCCTTAGAACTTACCATTTGTAATCCTTCTAAAACACTTACTGCAACAATAACATTTAAGGTGAATAAATTAAGTTTTAAATCAGGTTTATTACAATATAAAACACTAAAAGTTAGATTCTTACCTGATTCTATTGACCAAACCGCTCCGCGTTGACCTTTACCGTTTGTTTGATGTTCTGCTGCTACTACAGTAAAATTTTCAATCCTTTCTGTATCGGCTAATTGTTTTAAAAAAGTATTGGTAGAATCAATGGCATTGAGTTTGATTAACTTCATATCTATACTAACAAATTTTAATCTTGTGTTAAGGTTCAAAAATAATCACAAAAAATGATACCTTTGCACAAATTCAAAAATAATAAATGGCGAAGAAAAATAGTAGCAATGATGATTTATTAGCAAACATCATCAAAGGGATTGAAGAAGTAAAAGGAGAAAATATTGATATTCTTGATTTAAGAGCAATTGATAATACCGTTTGTGATTACTTTGTTGTGTGTAATGGAAATTCAAATACACAAGTAAATGCAATTGTGGGTTCAATACAAAAAATTGTTTCCAAAGAATTAAAAGATAAGCCTTGGCACGTCGAAGGTGCCGAAAATGGCGAATGGGTTTTAATGGATTATGTTACCATTGTAGTACATGTTTTTCAAAAACATATTAGAGAGTACTATCGAATTGAAAGTTTATGGGGTGATGCTAAAATCACAACAATTGAAACAAATTACTAAACTATTTTATGGCACAGAACAAAAACAATTCAAACTTCAAGTTTAGTCCGTGGATGAGTATTTTACTTGTGTTGACTATCTTTTTTGCAATCAATTTATTTTCTAATGGTTTTGATTTAAGCAATCCAGGAAAAACAAGTTTGTCTAAATTTAACGAATTTTTAGAAGCGGGTCAAGTTGATAAAGTAACATTTACCAATACGAAAGCTACAGTTTTCTTAAAAAAAGAAGCTTTATCGGATAAAAAACACGAAAAAGTAAAAAATGATATTACGAATAAATTAAATACCAAAGGACCACATTATTACTTTGAAATTGGTGATTTGAGAACGTTTCAAGAAACGCTGGCAAAAGCCGATGCTGAAAAGAAAATCAACTCCTATGAAAAGGAACCTGAGAGTATGTGGGGAGAATTACTTTCAATCCTTTTACCATTTGTTCTTTTAATTGGTTTGTGGATTTTTATGATGCGAAGAATGTCTGGTGGCGCTGGTGGCGGTGGTGGTGGACAAATATTCAGTATTGGTAAATCAAAGGCAAAACTTTTTGATGAAAAAAATGATACAAGAACAACCTTTGAAAACGTTGCTGGATTAGAAGGAGCAAAGGAGGAAATTCAAGAAATTGTTGAATTTTTAAAAAATCCAGAAAAATACACTTCAATTGGAGGGAAAATTCCTAAGGGCGCTTTATTAGTTGGTCCTCCTGGAACAGGAAAAACATTATTAGCCAAAGCCGTTGCTGGTGAAGCTAAAGTGCCTTTCTTCTCTTTATCAGGATCAGATTTTGTTGAAATGTTTGTTGGAGTTGGCGCTTCTCGTGTTAGAGATTTATTCAAACAAGCCAAAGAAAAATCGCCTGCAATCATTTTTATAGACGAAATTGATGCAGTGGGAAGAGCACGTGGTAAAAGCAATATGACTGGTGCAAACGACGAAAGAGAAAATACATTGAATCAATTACTAACAGAAATGGACGGTTTTGGAACCAATTCAAACGTAATTGTATTGGCTGCAACCAATAGAGCCGATGTTTTAGACAAAGCTTTATTACGCGCAGGACGTTTTGATAGACAAATTTATGTTGACTTACCAGATATTAGAGAACGGAAAGAAATCTTTGAAGTCCATTTAAAACCATTGAAAAAATCAGAAGAATTAGATACCGAGTTTTTAGCGAAGCAAACACCTGGATTTTCAGGAGCTGATATTGCAAACGTATGTAATGAAGCGGCATTAATTGCAGCGCGTAAAGACAAAAAAGCGGTAGATAAACAAGATTTCTTAGATGCTGTTGACAGAATTGTTGGTGGATTAGAAAAGAAAAATAAAATTGTTACTCCAGATGAAAAACGTGCAATTGCTTTTCACGAAGCAGGTCACGCAACAGTAAGTTGGATGTTGGAACACGCGGCACCACTTGTAAAAGTTACAATTGTTCCTCGTGGGCAAAGTTTAGGTGCTGCATGGTATTTACCTGAAGAACGCTTGATTGTGCGACCAGACCAAATGTTAGACGAAATGTGTGCAACGATGGGTGGAAGAGCAGCTGAGAAAGTAATTTTTGATAAAATTTCAACAGGTGCTTTGAGCGATTTAGAAAAAGTTACACGCCAAGCTAGAGCTATGGTTACTATTTATGGTTTAAATGATAAGTTAGGAAATATTACTTATTATGATTCAACTGGTCAATCAGACTATAATTTTTCAAAACCATATTCTGAAGATACTGCAAAAGTAATTGATTTTGAAATTTCAAAATTAATTGAAGAACAGTACCAAAGAGCCATTCATCTTTTGGAAGATAACAAAGAGAAGTTAACAGAGTTAGCTACTATTTTAATCGAGAAAGAAGTAATCTTTAAAGACGATTTAGAAGCCATCTTTGGAAAAAGGCCCTATGATAAAGAAGTTGAAATTCCAATAGTTGAATCTACATAGATTATAAATTGTTAAAAAAATTGCACAATTAGTTTTATTTTTTTAATTTGCAAAAAATATTAATTGTGAATTATGACAAATATTACACGCTTATTTGAATTTCCTTACCATCAATTAGAAAAGTATAACTTACCAGATGCTCTTGTAACAAAATATGGTAACGAATGGGTTAAAACTTCTACTAAAGAATATCTTGATAAAGCAAATGCAATTTCAAGAGGATTAATTCGTTTAGGAGTCATTAAAAATGACAAAATTGCTATTATTTCTTCTAACAACAGAACGGAATGGCATATTACTGACATTGGTGCTTTACAAACTGGTGCACAAACTGTACCTATTTATCCCACTATTTCATCTGAAGATTATGAATATATCTTAAATCATTCAGAATCTTCTTACTGTTTTGTTTCAGATCAAGAAGTATACGACAAATTACTAGCTGTACAAAAAAACATTCCAAATCTCAAAGGGATTTATTCCTATAATGATATTGAAGGATGTAATAGTTGGAAAGAAATTCTTGAACTTGGATTAGATGCATCAAATCAAGACGTAGTCGAAGATAGAAAAAATAATGTCGCAACTACTGATTTGGCAACAATAATATATACCTCTGGTACTACTGGAAGACCTAAAGGTGTCATGTTATCGCATCAAAATATTGTTTCTGATGTTTTAATGAGTGCACCAAGAGTTCCGCTAAGGCCAGGAGATACAAAAGCATTAAGTTTTTTACCTATATGTCATATTTTTGAACGAATGTTAACGTATTTGTACCAGTATTATGGCATTTCAATTTACTTTGCCGAGAGTATTGAAAAAATCTCGGATAATTTAAAAGAAGTACATCCCCATGTAATGTCGGTTGTGCCTAGATTATTAGAAAAAGTATACGATAAAATTTATGCTAAAGGAGCTGATTTAACTGGAATCAAAAAGAAATTATTCTTTTGGGCAACTGGTTTAGGAATTCAATTCAAACCTTATAAAGAAAATGGATGGTTTTATGAATTTCAGCTTAAAATTGCACGAAAATTAATTTTTTCAAAATGGCAAGAAGCTCTTGGTGGCGAATTAGAACTTTTAGTTTCTGGTAGTGCTGCCTTACAACCAAGATTAACAAGAGTATTTACCGCGGCTGGAATTCCAGTTATGGAAGGATATGGTTTAACCGAAACTTCACCTGTAATTTCTGTTAATGACATGAGAAACAAAGGATTCAAAGTTGGAACAGTTGGTAGGGTTTTAGATGGAGTTGAAGTAAAAATTGCCGAAGATGGCGAAATTTTATGCAAAGGACCAAATGTAATGCAAGGCTATTATAAAGATGAAACTCAAACCAATGAGGTATTAAAAGGAGGCTATTTTCACACAGGAGATATTGGAGAAATCGACAATGAAGGTTTCCTAAAAATTACTGACCGTAAAAAAGAAATGTTCAAAACATCAGGCGGAAAATATGTAGCACCTCAATTATTAGAAAATACGTTTAAACAATCGCGTTTTATTGAACAAATTATGGTAATTGGCGATGGTGAAAAGATGCCAGCTGCTTTTATTCAACCAAATTTTGAATTTATTAAAGATTGGGCAATCAAACATCCCGATGTAAAGTTAGGAGATTCTAATGAAGAAATTAGCTCAAACCCACACGTGATTAAAAGAATTCAAGAAGAAATTGAACACTATAATGAACGTTTTGGCAATTGGGAAAAAGTAAAACAATTTGAATTAACACCAGATGTTTGGTCAATAAATGATGGTCATTTAACCCCAACCATGAAACTAAAACGAAAAGTGATTAAAGAAAAATATCAAAATTTATATGTAAAAATTTACGGTGCACAATAATATAGAATCCAACAATTGGTTGATTTTTAGATTTTAATCGTTAAAAAATCATTAATTTTAAAAAATAATATTAAAATACTATGCATGCATAGTATTTTTTTTTTATATTTGATGAAATTTAGGTTATGCAAGACAAAACAATCGATTATATATTAAGATACACTTGGCAAGCTGTTGCCAGAATGTATAACGAGGAGGCTGCTAAATATAGTGCCACAATGGCTACTGGTTTTGCGCTTTTAAGCATTGATAAAGAAAAAGGAACGCCTTCTACTACTCTTGGCCCTCGAATGGGAATGGAAGCTACTAGTTTAACACGAACTTTAAAATCAATGGAAGAAAAAGGGTTAATCCAACGAAAAAAAAATCCATCTGACGGAAGAGGTGTATTAATTTATTTAACTGAACTAGGTAAAGAAAAAAGAGAACTTTCAAAAAAAACGGTATTAAAATTTAATGATTCTGTAAAAGCAAATCTTACTGTTGAAAAACTGCAAAACTTTATGGAAGTAGCCGAAATCATCAATGAATTAATTTCCGAAAAAAAAATATTTAACGACAAATAAAACAACAAACCTATAAACATGAAACGTATTATTAAAAAAGTTGCTGTTGTTGGTTCCGGAATTATGGGAAGTGGTATCGCTTGTCATTTTGCTAATATTGGCGTGGAAGTCTTATTATTAGACATCATGCCAAACGAACTAACCGAAGCCGATCAGAAAAAAGGAATGACTTTAGAGAATAAAGCCGTTAGAAACCGATTAGTGAATGACCATTTAGCCAATGCTTTAAAATCAAAACCTTCTCCTATTTATCATCCAAGTTTTGCTTCAAGAATTACTACTGGAAACACTACAGATGATATGTCAAAAATTGCAACTGCCGATTGGATTATCGAAGTTGTAGTAGAACGTTTGGACATCAAGAAAATTGTTTTCGAACAAGTTGACAAATACAGAAAACCAGGAACTTTAGTTACTTCAAATACGTCTGGTATTCCAATTCAGTTCATGAGCGAAGGAAGAAGCGACGATTTCCAACAACATTTCTGTGGAACTCACTTTTTTAATCCAGCACGTTACTTAAAATTATTTGAAATCATTCCTGGTCCAAAAACCTCTAATGAAGTTTTAGATTTCTTGAATGGTTATGGTGAAAAATTCTTAGGGAAAACTTCAGTTGTTGCTAAAGATACTCCAGCTTTTATTGGAAATAGAATTGGGATCTTCGGAATTCAAAGTTTATTCCACCAAGTAAAAGAAATGGGATTAACCGTTGAAGAAGTAGATAAATTAACTGGACCCGTTATTGGTCGACCAAAATCAGCTACTTTTAGAACGGTTGATGTGGTTGGTTTAGATACTTTGGTTCATGTGGCTAACGGAATTTATGAAAATTGTCCAAACGACGAAGCACATGAATTATTCAAACTTCCAGAATTTGTAAACAAAATGATGGAAAACAAATGGTTAGGAAGCAAAACTGGACAAGGTTTCTACAAAAAAGAAGGAAAAGACATTCTAACTTTAGATTTAGATACATTAGAATATAGAGCGAATAAAAAAGCATCTTTCGCAACTTTAGAATTAACTAAAACGATCGAAAAACCAATCGATAGATTCAAAGTTTTAGTGACTGGAAAAGACAAAGCAGGCGATTTTTACAGAAAAAACTTTGCTTCAATGTTCCAATATTGTTCAAACAGAATTCCTGAAATCACAGACGATTTCTACAAAATCGATGATGCTATGAAAGCTGGTTTCGGTTGGGAAAACGGTCCATTCGAAATTTGGGATGCCATCGGAATTGAAAAAGGAATCGAATTAATGAAAGCGGAAGGTTACCAACCAGCTTCTTGGGTAACCGATATGTTAGCATCTGGAAACACTTCTTTCTATTCGATTAAAGACGGAATAACACATTTTTACTCAATTTCAAACAAAAAAGTAGAGAAAATTCCAGGTCAAGATGCCTTCATTATCTTAAACAACATAAGGGAAACTAAAAAAATATGGAGTAATTCTGAAAGTATCATAACCGATTTAGGTGATGGAATCATTAATTTAGAATTTACATCCAAAATGAATTCAATTGGTGCTGGTGTTTTACAAGGAATCAATAAAGCAATTGACATTGCAGAAAAAGATTACAATGGTTTAGTAATTGGAAATCAAGGTCCTAATTTCTCTGTTGGAGCTAATTTAGGAATGATTTTCATGATGGCAGTCGAACAAGAATATGATGAATTAAACATGGCCATCAAAATGTTTCAAGATACGATGATGCGTTGTCGTTATTCTGCAATTCCAGTTATCGCCGCTCCTCACGGAATGACTTTAGGTGGTGGTTGTGAATTGACTATGCACGCTGATAGAGCAGTTGCCGCAGCAGAAACGTATATCGGATTAGTAGAATTTGGTGTTGGAGTTATTCCAGGCGGTGGTGGTTCTAAAGAAATGGCTTTGAGAGCTTCTGATTTATTCCGAAAAAATGATGTAGAATTAAACGTTTTACAAGAATATTTCTTAACTGTTGGAATGGCAAAAGTAGCTACATCAGCTTATGAAGGCTTTTATACTGGAGTTTTACAAAAAGGAAGAGATATCGTTGTGGTAAACAAAGACCGCCAAATTGCTACAGCAAAACAAGTGGCGTTACAAATGGCAGAACAAGGTTATACGCAACCAGTAAGAAGAAAAGACATCAAAGTATTAGGGAAACAAGCTTTAGGTATGTTCTTAGTAGGAACTGACCAAATGGAAGCAGGTAAATACATTTCTGAACACGATAAGAAAATCGCGAACAAACTGGCTTATGTAATGGCTGGTGGCGATTTATCAGAAGCAACTTTAGTTTCTGAACAATATTTATTGGATTTAGAAAGAGAAGCATTTTTATCATTAACAGGTGAAAGAAAATCTCTTGAGAGAATTCAATATATGCTAACTAAGGGTAAACCTTTACGTAATTAAATGTATAATGTATATTGTAAAATTGTATAATGTAAATTAAATGGTATGAATTATTTCAAAGAATTAAAAGTTTGGCAAAAAGCAATTGAATTAGTTACTGAAACTTATTTGAAAACAAAGTCGTTTCCTAAAGAAGAAATTTATGGTTTAACTTCTCAAATAAGAAGATGTGCTGTTTCAATTCCATCTAATATTGCAGAGGGTTGTGGTAGAAAAACGGATAAAGATTTTAGTAATTTTCTTGGAATTTCTTTGGGTTCTGCATTTGAATTTGAAACCCAACTTATAATATGCAAAAATTTAGGTTATATTATGGAAACTGATTTTAAATTTTTAGAATCTGAAATTCAACATATTCAAAACATGATAATCAAATTACAAAATACGATTGACTCGAAATAAACCAAAATTCATTATCCAATATATAATATACAATATACATATACAATATACTAAATAAAGATAACTATGAGTAAAACAGCATATATAGTTTCGGGGTACCGAACAGCAGTAGGAAAAGCACCAAAAGGAGTTTTTCATTTTAAACGTCCTGACGAATTAGCAGCAGAAACCATCGAACACATGATGAAGGATTTGCCTGATTTCGATAAAAAACGTATAGATGATGTAATGGTAGGAAATGCCATGCCAGAAGCTGAACAAGGTTTAAATGTCGCACGTTTAATTTCATTAATGGGATTAAAAATTACAGATGTTCCTGGAGTTACAGTAAATAGATATTGTGCTTCTGGAGTAGAAACTATCGCAATGGCAACGGCTAAAATTCAATCAGGAATGGCAGATTGTATCATTGCTGGTGGTGCAGAAAGTATGAGTTATATTCCAATGGGAGGTTACAAACCAACACCAGATTATAAAGTTGCCGCTGCAGGTAACGAAGATTATTACTGGGGAATGGGTTTAACGGCAGAAGCTGTTGCCAAACAATTCAATGTTTCTCGTGCTGACCAAGATGAGTTTGCGTATCATTCGCACATGAAAGCTTTAAAAGCACAAGCAGAAGGGAAATTCGATAAACAAATTGCTCCTATCACAGTGGAACAAACTTTCGTAAATGAGAACGGTAAAAAAGAGACGAAATCATATGTAGTGAATAAAGACGAAGGTCCAAGAGCAGGAACTTCAGTAGAAGCTTTAGCAGGATTACGACCAGTATTCGCAGCTGATGGTTCGGTTACCGCTGGAAACTCTTCTCAAATGAGTGATGGAGCGGCTTTCGTTTTAATCATGAGCGAAGAAATGGTAAAGGAATTAAACTTAGAACCAATTGCAAGAATGGTAAGCTATGCTGCTTCAGGTGTAGAACCAAGAATCATGGGTATCGGACCAGTTACTGCAATTCCAAAAGCATTAAAACAAGCGGGATTAAAACAAGACCAAATCGATTTAATAGAATTAAACGAAGCCTTCGCAGCACAATCATTAGCCGTTGTGAGAGAACTTGGTTTAAATCCAGAAATTGTAAACGTTAACGGTGGAGCTATCGCTTTAGGACACCCATTAGGTTGTACTGGTGCTAAACTATCGGTTCAATTGTTTGACGAAATGCGCCTGAGAAACAGCAAGTACGGAATCGTTTCGATGTGTGTTGGAACAGGTCAAGGTGCTGCTGGAGTTTTTGAATTTTTGAAGTAAAGCCCCCTATCCCCCAAAGGGGGAATTTGTATTGTGCTTATACTTTATACAGAAATATTGTAAATAAAATATATTGTAAAATTTAAACCCTATTGACCCCTAATAGGTTCCCCCTTTGGGGGATAGGGGGCTAATTATGTCAGATATCATCAGAGGAGGTCAATTCCTAGTAAAAGAAACAAAATGCGAAGACATCTTCACACCAGAAGACTTCAATGAAGAACAAGTAATGATGCGTGATTCGGTTATTGAATTCGTAGACAAAGAAATTTGGCCAAACAAAGAGCGTTTTGAAAAGAAAGATTTTGCACTAACAGAAGACATCATGCGCAAAGCGGGTGAATTAGGCTATCTAAGTGTGGCTGTTCCTGCTGCGTATGGCGGAATGGAAATGGGGTTCGTAAACACTGTTTTAGTTTGTGATTACATTTCGGGGGCAACTGGTTCGTTTTCAACAGCTTTTGGAGCGCATACTGGAATTGGAACTATGCCAATTACCTTATACGGAACAGAAGAACAAAAACAAAAATATGTACCAAAATTAGCTTCGGGCGAATGGTTTGGTGCGTACTGTTTAACAGAACCTGGAGCTGGTTCAGATGCTAATTCAGGAAAAACAAAAGCCGTTCTTTCAGAAGATGGAACACATTATAAAATCACAGGAGGAAAAATGTGGATTTCTAATGCTGGTTTTTGTAACGTAATGATTGTTTTCGCTCGTATTGAAGACGATAAAAACATTACTGGTTTCATTGTTGAAAATGATCCTTCAAACGGAATTTCAATGGGTGACGAAGAGCACAAATTAGGGATTCGCTCCTCTTCTACTCGTCAGGTTTTCTTTAACGAAACAAAAGTTCCGGTAGAGAATATGTTAGCAGGTCGCGGCGAAGGATTTAAAATTGCGATGAATGCTTTAAATGTAGGTCGTATTAAATTAGCAGCAGCTTGTTTAGAAGCACAACGTAGAACAATTACAGGAGCAGTACATTATGCTAATGAAAGAGTTCAGTTTAAAACACCAATCTCAAGTTTTGGAGCAATTCAAGCTAAA
>Ga0209175_10001552_pt1 | contig 11422 bp, 12 predicted proteins | sample JI91814C2DNA_FD_187506 | JGI IMG/M metagenome (GOLD analysis project Ga0209175, IMG submission 187506) | Wastewater effluent complex algal communities from Wisconsin, to seasonally profile nutrient transformation and Carbon sequestration -... | ecosystem: Engineered > WWTP > Effluent > Algae...
TCGCCTGGTCGCTGATGATCGCGGTATTCAGGAAACTCATCTGCTCGATCGCCAGGCCGCCGCCGGCGCTACCGTTGGTGTAGTGGCTGCGCGAATACATGGTGATGATGAAGTTCATCACCGCGTAAAGCGGCGCCCAGAGCTGAATCCAGAACAGGCTCGTGGCGTAGGACTTGATGATTGCCCCGGCCTGGTGGCCGCTGATCACGACGAAGAGCAGGAAGACCGGAAAGATCGCGTACTGAACGAGTTCGATGGCATTGCGCACCTTGGGCATCGTCGATTCGGCGATGCGCGCCATCAGCTTGTACGAGTCGCTGGTCGAGCGCAGCGATTGCGCCATCGCCAGGTTGGTCTGCGCGCTGGCGGCATCCCCGAGCTGCGCGGGCAGCAGGTACTGGGCATCGATCATGAAGTTGGCGACGATCGCCTGCTTGACCGTGTCCTGTGCCGACGCGGCAACGCCCAAGAGATAGTTGGTCGAGGTGGCCAGCGAGGCGACGATCGCCGCGCCGGCGTCGGCCTGGCTCATCCTCGGGTAGAGACGCGAACCCAGCAAGGTGAGCTGGCGGTTCGACTCGGCGGTGAGCTGCGTGCTGAGGCTCTGATAGGCGACATCGCAACCGATGGTGTTCAGCAACATCGGATCGCCAAGGTCGCGCACGGTCACCAATCGCGCCGGGTTGGTCTTACCGTTCAGGCTGGCCCAGACGTTATTGACCTCGATGATGTCTTCCTTCATGCGGATGTAGCCGGTCGCCACATCCGGTGCGACGCACTCGCGGTAGAACTCCAGCAGGTTGCTGGTCAGTATCGGATTGCCGCTCTTCACGGCAAGTCGCTCGGCCAACACCCGATGGCCGAACAGGGTGCCGTTCTTGCGGAAGCGCACGTCGTCGGGAAGCGAGAAGACGGTCTCGAAGGCACCGGTCAGCCAGTCGCCGACCTTGCTCATCGCGTGCGCGAAGGCACCCAGCCCGATCGGCACGTTGGCCACCGCACGCGGTGGCTCGTTGCCGGTGCGATCGACGATGGTGACCGTCACCTTCGGCACCAGCAAAAGCGCCTGGAAGATGGCCAGGAAGAAGAGCCATTTCCACATCCCGTCGAGTCGTTCGCGTCCGCTCAGGGTGGCGATGACGACGACGATCACGCCGACGATCGCCATGGTGCGCAACAGCCCGAGGTAGTCGCCGCTGCCCATGATTGCCGCGACAGCATTGAACATCGCCTCCAACTCGGCGACGTTCCAGTAGGCATAGACCTCGTACATTGTGTGTTCCCCTACTGCTTATGCCCGTCGTGACTAACGGTTGAAGACCATCATCGACTGGAAGATGTTGGTCGGCATCCCGGCGTTCAGGCTTTGATGCAGCAGTTGCAGCGAACGGCTCAGTTCGACGACCTGCATGCCTTTCTGGTATTCGGCCCGCAGCATGTCGCGCGCCTCCTGCTCGATCTCGTTGAGCCGGAGCAGGATCTTCTCGGCCGCCGCGACGGCGTCGGGGCCGCTCTTGCCGGTTTCGTTCTGCAACGCGTTGCGCAGCGTCTTCGAGAGGTTCGTGAAGTAGGCGTAGGCCACATCGACGGCGATGAGCTGCGCATAGTCCTCGGTGATCCGGTCACCCCCTGGGATGCTGCTCGATACCGCGAGCATCTTCCAGACCGGCAGCGAGGAGGTACCGATCAGGGCGGTATCCAGGTTCATTGGTACAACGAACAGCATCGCCATTCCGGCATCGGCTTCATGACCCCGACCGCCGTCCACCATGGCCAGGCTGCACAGCTGTTCGAGCAACGAGCCGACACCCTGAACGCCGCCTTCGCTGCTCACCCGACGCGATTCAAGAGCAACTGCCCGCAACCTCCCAAGCTGCCCAGCGCTGCCTGGATCAACCCACCCAAGCAGGAGAACTCGCCGACGAAAACACATGACCCGTGCTCACTAAATTAATGTGCATCGGTGTCTCAAAGTCATTGACACGTTCCGGGTACGCAGCCTATGGCTATTGGCAACGCCGGATGGAAAGAGGCTCACACCGGGGATGCTGCGCTTGCGGTTCACCGCGGCTCGAAACGCCGCTGCGGTCCAGGCCGAAGAGTCTGGTGACCAACGCCTCGCGGCTCGTATCCGACAGTTCCAGTTCCGCGATGCGCGCCCGAAGGCCGCAAGCGAGATGGCTCTGGATCACGCCAGTGACTTGCTCGGGCACACCGACAAGCAGATTACGAAGGTCGTTTACCAACGTGTTGGTAAGCGCGTGCGGCCAACGAGGTAGCCTGGGTTGCGGAAATCGTTTCCGCAAGTTGCGGAAAATGCGAGATTTTCGTATGACGAAAAATAGCAACCACAAATACAAAACACAATCTTAATCAGCCGTTTACTGGCGGAGAGGGAGTCCGCTTTCCGCCAAACTCTCCATGTATCATTCAGTCTCACTGCGAAGACCATTTCCCTTTTACTACAAGGCTTTGACATCCAGTAACGGCTACTCATGGCGCTTGACGTCTCACCGCATCGCATGTACATTGGTTACTTTTAGGCATACTTCCCAACCAAGCGAGAGGCCAGTACAAATGAGTAATGAGCAAACGAATGAAGCCACGGCGAAACGCTCGCACGCCCCATTCCAGCTGCAACCGGTGAAACTGAAAACACTGGGTGAAGGCTGGCACAGGGACGGGGGCGGACTCTATCTCTTTGTACGAGGCGCTAGCCGTGGCTGGGTGTTTCGGTACACAGGCCCGGACGGCAAGCGGCGCAACATGGGCTTAGGTGGATTTCCTGCGGTCTCGCTGGCTACTGCGAGAAAGGCAGCGGCAAAGCTTCAGGAACAGGTCAAGAACCCTCTTGACGGCAAGGACCCCATAGCCGACAAGCAAGCCACGCGCTTGAGGGCGAGACTTGAGAAGGCCAAGCTGACGACGTTCGCACAAGCAGCAGCCGCATACATCAAGGCCAAGAGCCCCGAATGGTCAAACGTCAAGCATGTGCAGCAGTGGGAGAACACCCTCGCCACTTATGCCTTCCCTATCCTTGGGGAATTGCCGGTGGCGGCCGTTGATACCGCCCTGATCCAGAAAGTTCTGGCGCCGATCTGGACAGCAAAGACGGAAACCGCCAGCCGCGTACGGGGGCGCATAGAAAGCGTCCTCGACTGGGCAACAACAAGCGGCTACCGTCAAGGCGACAATCCGGCAAGGTGGCGAGGGCACCTGGAGAACTTGCTAGCTGCGCCCAAGAAGGTGCGGGCAGTCGAGCATCATGCAGCCCTGCCTTTCGCACAAATGGCCGGCTTCATCGCTGCGCTACGGCAACGCGAGGGCTTCGGAGCACGAGCGCTTGAGCTTGCCGTCCTGACCGCTGCCAGGTCAGGCGAGATTCGCGGCGCGACTTGGGATGAATTTGACCTACCTGGCGCATGCTGGACGATTCCTGCCGGGCGCATGAAGGCCAAGATCGAACACCGGGTGCCGCTATCAGGCGCCGCTATGGCACTGCTCAACACCCTGCCCCGCATCGCTGGCGCTGATCTAGTTTTCCCAAGCACCAAGGGAAGCCCCCTCTCAGATGCCACGCTCGGCGCAGTCATCAAGCGCATGGGGTATGACGTCACGGCGCATGGCTTCCGCTCGTCATTCAGGGACTGGGCCGGCGAAGTGGCAACGGGACACGCTCGCGAGACGATCGAGCATGCCCTCGCGCACCAGTTGAAGGACAAGGCGGAAGCTGCCTATGCTCGCGGGACCATGTTTGATAAGCGCCGGGCCTTAATGGAAGACTGGGCGAGATACTGCCAGAGAGGTGAGGAGCCAAAGGTCCTCGAACTTGTCAAATCCGCTTAATCAACGCAAGGCCCGGTATAGGGCCTTTTGCATCTATTTCTGGACATTCCAGACATAAGCTGCTGAGGACCATTAAAGCCGAGTAGAGCTATATACATACTTGCAAAGACTTCTAGTCGCGCTTCTGTTTCTATACTATAGAAGAAGAAACAGCATACACATTGCCATACTGCGAGTTGGCCAGGCCGACATTTTCAGCACGACGTCTTGCGCCCAAAGGAGCCTTGCCATAAAATGCTGCTTCTGGGATCAGAGACAGTCATCCCAGCGCTATCGTTACGGCATGCCATCACGAAGCGAAGCCAGCATCGAAACCACGCCCATAACAAAAACTAAAACCCGCGTGGGGTTTCGGGACCAACCCGGACTCCATGACAACCCAAGGAGTCCCGACATGCACAACACCCTGTTGCGCCTACCCGAAGTACTGGCGATTACCCGCCGATCTAAGGCACAAATCTACCGTGACGCCGCCAGCGGCACCTTCCCGAGGCCGGTGAAAATTGGGGCAAGGGCGTCCGCCTGGCGCTGTGTGGATGTCCAAGCTTGGCTTGACAACTTGGCCCCTGCCCATAAATGACAAATCCCCGCAGGGCGGGGATTTGTCAGCAGTCTCTTCGCGGGCTGCCCGGTTGCGTGCCTTTTCGCTAAGCGCTTATTGACACAGCCGTTATTTTACTGGCAATCCCCCGTCTGCGCAACCAAAAACTTGCTAGACATATCGAATGAATAATAATAAAAAGATTAATATCGACTCACTTGACCCGAATATCCCACTTCTGGGGAATTACTTTCAATTCACGGGCAAAACCACTTGGATGCCAACAACGGCACTCTGCTTGGCAGACATGCTCTTAGCCAATCACCCTCCTGAGTTTCGTACCGTGCTTGGGATTATTGGAGACAATACTGGAGAGACTCCCCAAGCGGGCTATAGCGCCCTTGGCCCGATGTACTTCGATTTCGACGGCGAAGATATCGAGGAGGCTATCAATGGCTTTCACGGTTTTCTAGCCAAGCTGCAGGGACTTTCGTTGAATCTCCATATGGTTCGACTGTTCGCAAGCGGGGTCAAGGGCTTCCACATCGAAATCCCCATGCAATGCTTCATGGGTCGAATTCCTGACGACGGCGTCTTGAACTTGGCCTACCTATATCGGGAGTGTGCGCATGCGCTGTATGTCGACACCCTGGATTTGCGCGTGTTCTCTGCGAGAAAAGGCCGCGCCTGGCGCGTGCCGAATCGGCGCCGAGAGAGTGGAACTTACAAGGTACCGCTGGCTGTTGGTCAGGCTTTGAACATGACTCCCGAAAGTTGCGCGGCGCTTGTGTCGGCACCAAGGCCTTTTCCGTCGCTGGTTACGCCTGAACTTTGCCCGGACCTTGCCCTGATCTACTCGAAGGCAAGGACCAAGATCGCCGGCAAGGCAACCCACAAGCGGAAAGTGTCCGATGTCGCCAAAAGTTTGAGAAGTAGATTTGGGTCCAAGATCCCCGGAGTAATGGCGGCACTTGGGCAAGGTCGATTTCCTGCACGAACGGGGTGGAACACGATATGCATACAGCTTGTGACCTTGGCGCATGCGCTGGACATTGACGAGGAAACGACCGTTACCCAGTACAGGGGCCTGATCAACTCTCATGAATCGGATGGCCGCCGTTACAACACGGCGGCCAAACGCGAGCGCGAGCTCCGTAGGCTGCACTCATACGTCGACGGAAATCCGACCTACGAGGTAAGCATAGGTGGCCTTCGGTCGATATTGCCCCAAGGATTGCCCTGCCCAGAGTGGAGGGGTCTGTGATGGAAACCATCTACGAAAAAACAGGCTTCCAACCACCAGCGCTTGGAGCCTATAGCCCTGCCACCTTCAAGGGTGAAACCGAGTCGAGACGTGATCTCGTCGCGGGCAGGCTCCCGAGAGGAAAAGTTGTCCTCCTAGCGGGCGCTGGTGATGTGGGCAAGTCCTTCCTGCTACTTCAGCTTCTCGAAGACATCAACGGCGGCGCATCACGGCATTCCTTTGGCGGGGAGATCGTCGGCAAAGACCAGCCCTGCATCGTCATTATGGGCGAGGACGATAGGTCTTCCGTTGATCTCCGTCTGAAGTCGATACGGGCAGGGTCCAACATAGAGCCCGCAACTCACGGAGCAATATACACAGCCCCAGATATTGGCTACATGGCCTTGGTCACCAAGCCGGCCTGGTCTGGTAGTGTTGAACCTACCGACGTGCTGCAGTGGCTTGAAACTCAAATTGAGGGGCTACGGGCCGAGTTCCCGGACCTTGGATTTGTTGCCATTGATACCTTTAGCTCTCTTCTACCTGTGGACGCCAATAATCCAGCGGAAGTGCAAAAGGCGCTTTCCTTGCTGACTTCCATTGCAGCCCGACACGATGTGTGCATCATCGTCACCCATCACCTGCGCAAGGACAACAACCCACGTTCAGATGTTGAGTCCTTGAGGGCTGGCATTCGAGGCTCCACAGCAGTGGTCGACGGAGTCCGGGCAGCCTATGTCATGCACAAGGCGAATCCCGACGATGCGGCCCGAATTCGCAAGGAACTTGAGCTCGACCATGATGGCGAGATTGTTATCCTGTCGTTGGTAAAGAACAACCTTGCCCTTCGCCGAGACCCGGTCACGTACGTGCGAATGCCCAACGGCGTATTGCATGATGTTTCAAGGCAGCTGGCGACGCGACCAAGCTTGGAAGAGTCACTCTTGCAAGTGGTCCGAGACGCCAACAAGGCGGAACGCAAGATCACCAAGACAGGCCCGAGTGGCTTGTTCGCCAGCAAATCCCCTGGCTGGCCTGGTGGGCTATATCGCAAGTCTCGGAGCGATCTGGAGGGGCTTGCTAACAAGCTGATCGAAGACGGGCGCTTAGTTCTGACATCTTCGTGCCTGTCTACCGCAGAAAATGGCCCTGCAACATGTCAATGACACGTTCCTGCCCATTCCCATTACCGCTAATCCTGCCCGTTCCCGAAACTCTGGTAACGAAAAATGGATTAATAAACAGGTAGTTCGAGCCGTTCCCGAGTTCCCGTTCCCAAGCGGGCGGGAACTCTTCAAGCCATTGATTATTAAGGCGTTCCCACAATTCCGTCCTGTATACACTACTAGGAATCTGGGAACGAATCCCCAGAGTTCCCCTTAGTGTATTGTGAAAGAGCCTTGCAATGAACCTGACCCCATCAGCCTCAGAACACCTTGCGACACCTCGCCGGCATGACCCAAACTTGGAGGGCTTGCCCCGCGTCCCGCGCACGAATGCCCTCGGGCTAGACCATGATCCGACAGCGGCCGCTTGCCAGGTCCTAGCGGCGCTGGCCGGCGACGGGATCTTGCCCATGGACGCCTTCAATACGTTGGCGGCACATAGCCGCGCCCTTCACGACGACCCCAACGAAGAAATACTCGATTCGCTTACGCGGCAATCAACGCTTTTGGAGGGCCTGTGGCTGCACTTTGCAGCGCGTGCCGCCACGGAACCCCGACAGAGCCACGCCACCGCACTATGCAAGGCTGCGCTGAGCTGTCAGCACGCCTTGCAAGGATGCCTAGGGGCGATCTGCCAACTAACCGAGAGAGTACGGAATGCCAAAGCGCTTGAGTGTTGAGGAACGGGCAAGACTCCGAACGCGAGCCACAGAGATGCAACTCTGGAACCGTGCGCTCGGCACGCAGCCCGGACCATTGACGGTAGACGGAAAGCGCCGGAGTGCCATGAGGGGCTACAAACACGGCATGCAAAGTCAGGGCGGTATCGCGATGCGGCGATGGTTAGCCGCTTTGACTCGCCTTCTTGCCGAATTGAAACCGCAATCATAGGGCGGGCGCCCTCAACGGGCTTGTTGATGCTGCTGTAATGACCGTGACGCCTGGTGCCGGCCGTTGGACTCCTATCCTTCGATAGCTGAACTCGGATTCGCCCGGGGAAACACCGCGGCCTCGTTCAGTGCCACCTGACCAAGCCCGCGATCCGGACACCAACAAGAGCTACCTGACGGCGCGACTCAGCATGCTGCGGATTTCGTTGTTGTTGGGAAGCACGAAATCATATGCGGCAACCACGTAGTTGCTACCGGGCTGGACGATTTTCATGTTTACGTAAACCGAGGAACCGCCCACGCCATAGCTGCCAAGAATCACGGCTTGCGCCTTGTTTACACGGGCCACTTCGGCGATTTCACGGGTAAGAACAAGCTCGCCCTCACCCTGCCGCATGTAGACGTTGCTGCCGAACTTCATTTCGACCATGCTGAATCCGCGCTGCGAGAAGCGAGCCGATATGTGCTCTGAAATCAGCCGGCCAAGAGTCGACGATTTATTCAGTGCATCGATGTTTACGACCGTCGCAATAATAAGCGGGCCACCACCTGCACCGCTGCCGAATTGAGATATCAAGGCGTCGGCGGCACCATAGTTGGTGGCCACGAACTCGCTCTTGGCGACCGTTTCATAGGTCGGTTCAGGAGCACGAGTGCCTTCCGTGGCACAACCGGTTAATAGGCTGGCAGTCGCCACGCCAGCCAGCAGAAATAGCTTGATCATCATTGCCCTCCCGTAACCGAGATGCTGTAGAGGGACGGCGGTTGCGGCGGCACATACAAATTGACGTCGCTGTCAGCAACATAATAGACGTTGGTGGCACGGCCGAGATATTGCGTCGCGTCACTGGCTGAGACCGTGACGATTACTTCGAGCTGTGGCGTCGAGCCGCTAGCCATCTCCGACGTCAACCAGCGGTGGGCATCGAAGGCGCCCACGGCAAGAACGCCGGCCGCACCGGGCGAGGCGCTCTCCCAAACACCTGACAATCCCCAAAGTCCGGCATAAATCACCGTCGCGCTATTGAACGTACCATCCGGCCGGCGGGGTGAGAAATTCACGACCTGGATGTCGAAGTCCACCTCGGTCGCGCCGGCCGGCTTTTTCGCTACGCTCAGACCGGCATTCACCAGCGACGTGATGAAGGCGGTGCGAAAAGCCTGCGCAAACGCCGACGGGTCGTTGGTCTGTCTTACGTAGACACGCTCACACTCACGCTGCGGCGCGAGACAACCCTTGCCCAACTTGAGCGAGTTGATCAGCGTGCCCGCGGCGTTGTCCGCGATGGCATTCCAGTGGAAACCCGCCTGCAACTTGTGCTGCTTACTGGTGGGGAAATTGGTCGCGATCGGTGCTTCGCTGTATTGAGTTGCACAGGCAGTCAACACCACGACTGCAGAGAGCGCTAGCGCTTTGGACGATGGACGTCGAATGCTGCCCGCCCCCGGATTCTTCGACTTGACCATGTTCCATTCACCTCCCCAAGTTGATGACATTTGCGCGAGCCCCGATATTACGTCATTCCAAATGCACAATGGCGATTTTTACCTGCGCCGGCGAGCAGCTACGCTGATGGTTCTAGCCACCAAGCGATCGAGTAGCGTTTTTTGCGGTATTCCCCCGACCCACTGGGAATTTGAAAAGTGCCGGATTGCGTGCAAATTTCTAAGGCACTTGGTGCGCCCCCTTTAGCTGAGCGATGCCAGAAAAGCACCCCCGTCTGGCGGGTGTAGAGTGCTGCCAAACGTCAAGGACGGCCGTCGTATCGGCACTATGCGGACGATGGCTTCAGGAGCGCGCGGAGGGTAGGAATTCGGGTGCGATGAAGGGCGCTATAGGCGTTACGCCGAATGGCCGCCAGAGTGGCCACATGAGGGCTTGACGGTCAAGGTATGATCATGCGGCTAGCGGTCGCAACGTACTGCTGGTTGCCTTGCAAACGAAGTGGGCTTAGCGGCACTTGACCGCACCAAACCACACCAGGAATACTTATAGGCATACATTTCTCGTTACAGGCCTACAACGCCCGCAGTTGCTAGGCGTTTGGCGGAGAGGGAGGGATTCGAACCCTCGGTAGGCTCACACCTACGCCTGATTTCGAGTCAGGTACATTCGGCCACTCTGCCACCTCTCCGACGGGGCGCAATGTTAGCACAAGAAGCGCCGCATGATGCGCCGGCGGCGATATTCTTCGCGCTGCCCGAAACGCGCTGTCAGCGCTCGCCAGGCGGCCTGCTCACGAAGCGCCGATGCGCTCCAGCCCCCCCATGTAGGGACGCAGGACAGCCGGGACGCTGACGCTGCCATCGGGGTGCTGGAAGTTTTCCATGATCGCCACCAGCGTCCGTCCGACGGCCAGGCCCGAACCGTTGAGGGTATGCACCAGTTCGGTCCGATTGCGCTCGTTGCGATAGCGTGCCTGCATGCGGCGGGCCTGGAAGGCGCCGAAGTTGGAACATGAAGAGATCTCGCGATAGGCGTTCTGCGCCGGCAACCAGACTTCCAGATCGTAGGTCTTGGTCGCCGAGAATCCCATGTCGCCGCTGCACAGGGTGACGCGCCGGTACGGCAGTTCGAGCATTTCGAGGATGGTTTCGGCGTGGCCGGTGAGTTCTTCGTGCGCCGCCAGCGAGGCTTCGGGAGCAACGATTTGCACCAGCTCGACCTTGTCGAACTGGTGCTGGCGGATCATGCCGCGCGTATCGCGACCGTAGGAACCGGCCTCGGAGCGAAAACACGGCGTATGGCAGACGAGTTTGAGCGGCAGCGCGTCGGCGGCGAGAATCTCGCCACGAACGATGTTCGTCACCGGCACTTCGGCGGTCGGGATCAGATACAGCGGCTCGGCGTCGGCGCGCATGATCTTGAACAGGTCTTCCTCGAATTTTGGCAGCTGTCCGGTACCGTGCAGGCTGGCGGCGTTGACCAGATACGGCGCGTACACCTCGGTATACCCATGCTCGACGGTATGCGTGTCGAGCATGAACTGGGCAAGCGCACGATGCAGGCGCGCCAGTTGCCCGCGCAGCAATGAAAAGCGCGTGCCGGCGATCTTCGCCGCGGTGGCGAAATCAAGCTCGCCGAGCGCTTCACCGAGATCGACGTGATCCTTGACGGCAAAGTCAAAGGCGCGCGGCGCGCCCCAGCTCCTGACTTCGACGTTGTCGGCTTCCGATTTGCCGATCGGCACGCTCTCGTCCGGCAGGTTGGGGAGCACGGCCAGGAAGGCGTCGAGTTCCTGGAGCAGTTCGCCGAGACGAAGCTCGTTGGCTTCCAGTTCGCTCTTCAGCGCCGCCACCTGGGCCATCACCGGCGCGGCGTCCTCGCCGCGGCCCTTGAGCATGCCGACCTGCTTGGAGAGGCTGTTGCGGCTGGCCTGCAGATCCTGGGTCCGGGTCTGCAGCGTCTTGCGCTCGCTTTCCAGATTCTGGAAAGTCGTCCTGTCGAGTACGAAACCGCGGGTTGCCAGGCGCTCGGCGAGGGCGTCGATGTCGCTGCGCAGGTGTTGGATGTCGAGCATGCTCAGTCCTCAGCTTGGCGATCGCGCTGCGCGCTTCCGCCCTCTTCCGCTGCTCGCGCAGGTCGCCGGAACGGCTGCGCGCGAGCGAAATGATGTTGTGGTCGGCCGCTAGTGTCTAATTGCATAGGTTAACAATAGTATTCCGCAGCTGCGCGCCCTTGACCTCTCGCTTTCGCCAGACGAATGGGGCGGCGTTCTGATTGTAAGCGGCGGTG
>Ga0209175_10001575_pt1 | contig 11279 bp, 6 predicted proteins | sample JI91814C2DNA_FD_187506 | JGI IMG/M metagenome (GOLD analysis project Ga0209175, IMG submission 187506) | Wastewater effluent complex algal communities from Wisconsin, to seasonally profile nutrient transformation and Carbon sequestration -... | ecosystem: Engineered > WWTP > Effluent > Algae...
GCGTCGAGCCGAAAGGTCTTGACACCGGGATAAGGCGAATCTAGGTTGAAAGGCCTGCAAGACCTTTTCCACAAGCGGTTTTCAGGGCCACTACCCCTCAAAGGGTAGCTGTGTGCTGTTGATATGCGGAGGGAAAGGTGGCGATGAACAAATGTTCCCTTGCAGGCGGTTCCGCGGCATTTCTCAAGGTTCTCGGCTTTATTGCCAAACTGGCGCGGCACGATGTCCCGGTACTGATTGAAGGTGAAACCGGTACCGGCAAGGAACTGGCTGCCCGCGCGATCCATTACCAGGGCTTACGCCATGATCGCCCCTTCGTGCCGGTCAATTGCGGCGCCTTTCCCGATACGCTGATCGAAAACGAGCTGTTCGGCCATGTGAAGGGCGCCTTCACCGATGCGCGCAACGATCGCCCGGGGCTGATCGAGGCGGCAGACGGCGGCACGCTCTTTCTCGACGAGGTGGATGCCCTCACCCCGAAGGCGCAGGTGGCGTTGCTGCGCTTCCTGCAGGATTCGTCCTATCGGCCGGTCGGGGCGCGTGCCGAGCGCACGGCGAACGTACGGATCATCGCCGCCAGCAACGCGCCCCTCGATGAGCTCACCCAGACCGGCGGCTTTCGCCTCGACCTGCTGTTCCGCTTGCGCATCATGAGCCTGTGTCTGCCGCCGCTGCGGGAACGGGAAGGGGATGCGATCCTGCTGGCCCGCCTCTTTCTGACCCGTTGCCGCGAAAAGCACGGCTGCGAGGTAAGCGAACTCGACGAAGACAGCTGCGGCTGGTTTGGCCGCTATCACTGGCCCGGCAATGTCCGCGAACTGGAAAGCCTGATCTTTCGTGAGGCGCTCACCTCCGACAAGCCGGTCCTGCAACTGGCCGAGCCCTCGTCGCTGGCCCGGGATCGCCGCAACAAGCCCGATCGGCGCATGCCGGCCTTCGATGGCCTGGATTTCTGTACCGCCAAGGCGCTGGTCGTCGAGCAGTTCGAGCGCAGCTATCTATGCCGCCTGATGGATTCGGCGGACGGCAATGTGAGCCTGGCCGCGCGGCTTGCCGGCAAAGAGCGCCGCGCGCTGGGCAAACTGCTCAAGAAGCATTCCATCGGCGGCCACCAGGCGTCTTCCCGCCGCATTACCCTTTAAGGCTTGCCGAAGCGCTCCCCGATCCAGTCGGCCCACAGGCGTGCGGCAGTGTGCCGTTGCGCTTCCGGGCCGTCGGCCGTGTAGCTTCCCAGCTGGCGCCACAGGGCCGGCCAGTTGCCCGTGTCGGGCTCTGCGCTGACGATGTCGTGGATAACCACAAAGGCGTGGGCGCGGGTGGTCGCCGATGCGGCCTCGAGGAGCGGCAGGACGGCCGTGAGGGCCGCCGGCCCCTGGTCGATGAGTGCGTAAGTACTGAGGGTGTAGGGCGCGGACAGAACATCGGCAAAGTCATCGATGGTGTGAATCAGCGCCGCCTGGGCCCGCGGATCGCCGATACGGGCGAGCCCCAGGGCGCCAAAGGCCCGCACGCGCTCGTCCTGGTTGTCGAGCAGGCCGGCAAGGGCGTCGGCGCTGCCCGGCTCGGCAATCTCCGCCAGGGCCTGGGCGAGTTGAGGCTTGAGGGTGGTATCGGCGTCCGGCAGGGCTGCGACAAGGTCGGGCGCCACCGCCCGACCGGCCTCCACGATCCCGGCCAAGGCCAGGGCGCGGACATTGAAGTCGGCGTCCTGCAGGTCGGCCAGAAGTGTCTGGATGTTTTCCATCATGGCCCCGCTGCGGGTACGTGGGTGAAGCTCAGCACCACCTGGCGGTTGGCCCAGCGGTTGGCTTCGCGGCGCTGGTCGGCGCCGACTGCCGCGCTGCCGCCCTGGTCGCCGGTGCCGGCGTTGGTGGTTGCCGCGGTGGATGCGCCGCGGCCGATGAGAATGCCGTTGATGCGCGCGGCAGCGATACCGCGCCCGAGCAGGGCTGTTTCGACGGCCGTGGCGCGCCGCAGGGACAGATCCAGGTTGTAGTCGCTGGCGCCGCCCACCTGGTCGGCGAAACCTTCGAGGCTCATTTCCACATCGGCGTTGCGCGTCAGGTAGGCCAGGAAGCTGTCGATCTTGGCGCTCTCGGCAGCACTCAGCACCGCGCTGTCGAAGGGGAAGTAGAAACTCACCGGCTCATGCACATAGAAGTCCCGGTGACGTTCCATGGCCTCGCCGAAGGTGGCCGACTGGCCGGGATCGACGCTCAGGTGCTCGCCGACCACATGCCCGGCGCGCAGGCCGAAGCCCCAGTTTACGACGCCGTAAGTGATCATCGAGTCCTCGCCAAGGGCCGCGGTTTCAAAGCTGAAATCCAGGTCGGTGGTTTTGCTGCTGGTGCCGGGGAAGTCGTACATCGCCGCCGAACGGATGTCGGCCAGGTCGTCCGAGCGCTTGAAACCCGGGGTCTGGCCGGCCACGCCGCCGGTGCCGCCGCCGTACGTGGCAGGTTGCTGGGTTTGCCCGGCGTTGCCCACGGTGCCCGGCGCCGCCGGCTGGTAGTTGTAACGCGGCGACAGGAAACTGCCCTGCGGAGCGCCTGGCGCGGTGGCGTTGGGGCGGTGGTGGGCATCGGTGAAGAAGCCGCCTTCGACGCCCGTTGTCGCATCCTCCGCGGTGCGCAGACCGGGGGTGCCGAGGGCGCCGCGGGGTGCCTGGGCGGCCGGCATGGTGGCAGGATTGAGGTCGGCGCCGCCCGCATCGGTGAGCCTGACGATCTGCGTCAAGGCAATCACGTTCGAGTTGGGTGCGCCCGGCGCGGGAACGAAGCGGATATAGCCGTCGAGCCCGCTCTTGGTGGCCGGCGAGGCCAGCGCGCCTTCGCGGGTTTGCAGGTCGATCTCGAAGACGCCGTCGGTGCTGCCGGGAATCAAGTAGCTGGCGGTGAAGCTGCACTGGATCGGCGCCTCGCCCGGGCGGGCCGACAAAGGGCCGACAGGCGAGCCTGCGCCCAGGCCGCCGCTCTGCTGGACCACGTGGGTCAGTTCGTGGGCGGTCAGCGCATCGGGGCCGGGCCGCAGGCCCTGACCAAAAAAGATGTCGTTGCCGTGGGTGAAGGCCCGGGCGCCCAGGTTGCGGTTGAGGCGCGCCGCGTCGGGGCCGGTGTGTGTGCGCACGTTCCGGAAGTCGGTGCCAAAACGCGCCTCCATGGTGTTGCGGGTGGCGCCGTCGAGGGGGTTGCCCGACGAACCCAGGGCCTCTGCAACGCGCGACGGGGCGCTGCTGCGGCCCGTCTGAGTCTGAGTCTGGGGCAGCGGCGCTCCAGGCGCGGTGGCGGTGGGGGCGCGGGTGTTTTCGGGCCGGCCGATGTGTCCGGCAACCCGGTCAGCCTCGTTCTCGAAGCTGTCGCCGCGCGCCCCGACTTCCAGCCGGGCCAGCACCTGCGGACGCGGACCCGCGGCGGAGTGGCCGAGAAAGCGGGGCATGCCTGATGCCCCCGGCCGGAGCCCGCGCGTGTCCGGTCGGGCTTCGCTGTGCTGGCGCGGTGCCGCACTCTTGCGTGGGGAAAGTGCCCTGTAACTGCTGCTGGCCATGATCGACTCCTTCCATCAAAGCGTCGGGACGCCACCTGATTTCGTTGTAGATGATCCTGGGGCGCTCACCAACCGTCCCGTCCTTCGATGGCACTTTGCGCAATGCGTGCCAGCTCGTCGAGCGGGGTGTCGGGGGGCAGTTCATCCTGCCGTGGCGTGCCGTAGATGACGCCGTTTTCGGCGTCGCCGACCGAGCGCATCACAAGCACGTAGTCGGGGACACGGATGAGGATGCAGGCGGTGGTGCCGTCCGCAAATTCTCCGAAGGTCCGGCAGCCGGCTGCGTCGGGCAAGGTTGTGTCGCCGGCGAAGCGCCGGGCCTGGGAACGCTTGGCGGCCTCCGCCACGGCAAAGGCTTCGGCCCGGGCCAGCGCGGCCGGCAAGCCGGCCCAGCCGTCATTGACCGATTCCACGCAGTCCAGCGCCCGCATGCCCTTCGACGAGGGGAGGCTCGGCTGGACGTAAAGCCCGTTGTGCCGAAAATAGATCGCGATCTGATGGGGTTTCATTTGATGGCCTTGAAAACGATTCGGACGCCCTTCTTGTGCGCATACTCGATGGCTTCCTGGGCTTCGGCGCGCCATTGCGCCGTGAGGCCCTTGCCGGCGGCGGCTTCGAGTTGTCCGGGGGGCACGCCGATCACCAGCACGCGTTCGGCATTCCTGGCTGCAGTGATCGTTGTTCCGCCCGCAGTGGTCGTCGTGAACTTCCTCAGTTCATCGACCTCTGCCTTGAGCTGCGCCGCCAGGGCCCCGGGGTCCTGGTAATTGTAGAGTTGATGCGTCTTGATGCTGCGCACTTCAGTGGCCAGGCCGGTCACAGGATCGATTCTCGGCGCGCTGTCGATAATTTTGGCATAGGGCAGATCCTCGCCGAGCAGGTTGTGGCCCACCTCGCCACGCAGCCCGACGCCGCCTTTGCCCATGCTGGCGCCCGGCTGCCCGCGCAGGTTCCATATGCCGCCCTTGGTTTCCGCTACCGCGCGCAGCCGCGCTTCCTCGTCGGGGGTAACCGTCCGCTTGGCTTTCAGGTCGGCAATCACCTCGTCCACGTTGTCGGGCGTCAGCTCGGGGCCCTTCGTGACGCGCAGCTTGGGCACGCACACCGAGCCGCTCGAATGGCGGCACCAGCCGCCGCCCGGGTTCTCGATCCAGGTGTGCTCGCCGATCTTCATGTTGCGCGGCGGCCCGTCCTGGATCAGGTGGGGATTGCCCTCGATGAAATCGATTTCGTTCGACAACTGCTTCTGGCTGAGCTGCGGGCTGTCCACGTGGCCGCTCTCGGCGACGCCGGCCTCGCGCTTGGCGGCGCCGTCGGCGCTCGGGGTGGCGGCCTGTTGCTCCAGCTTCTGGCCCGCCTTTTGTTCCGCTTCGCCCAGCGCGCCACGGGCGGCTTTCTGCTCGACCAGTTGGGCGCCTTCCTTGCCGAGCATGCCCGCTGCCTTGCTTTCGGCCTTGGCGGCCTTGCCGCCGAACTTGCCGAGAAGTTCCTCGCCGAAGCTCAAGAGGCGCTGGCCGATGTTGCCGAGGGCCTTCGAGACGGTCTTGAAGGCGCCGGCGGCGGCGTCCTTGATCGCCCCGCCGAGTTTCTTGAGGCCGTCGAGCAGGTACTTGCCGAGTTTTTTCAGGAGTTTGAAGGCCTGGCCGAGAAACTCCATTGGCCAGTTGAGGAATTTGGCGATGCCCTTGAGGATCGGCCCGGCGGCAATCCAGGTGCCGGCGGTGATGGCGTCGAGCAGGATCTGGAAGGTGATCGTGCCGGTCAGCCAGCCGACCTTGTCGCCCAGTTCGCCCTCGGCACCACCGCCGCGGAAGAAGCTCATCAGCTTGTTGCCAAGCCATGCGCCGCCTTCGCTGATCTTGGCCTTGGCGCTGTCCCAGACTTCCGAAAGCTTGGCCACCATGTCGTCGAAGCTCATGGTGTTGCCGTTGAAGTACTCCTCCACGGCGCTCCAGAAGCCGCCCTTCACCGTCGCCACGTCGGGGCCGATCTCGCCGGCCACCGCGCCCACCTGCTCCTTGAAGGCCGGCAGGTCGGCAGCGCTCACCTCGACCTGTGCCGCGGCGGGGTCCTCGGCGCTTGCGGCCGGTGGTGCGTTCTTCTGCTGCTCCGCTTGCCGGGCAGCGAGTTGCTCCAGCAACTGGCGGGTCGACTCGGGCATGGGGGCACCGGATGCCAGCGCCGCGGCGGGGTCGGCGGCGTAATCCACCTCGGCCTCGGGCGATGCCGCCGCCACGGCCAGCGGCGCAGCGCTGGCTGCGGCAGGCGCCGGGGCGATGGCCGTGATGGTTTTTTGCGCGGAGGCCGGGCCGGGTGCTGCTGCCGGGGTGGCGGCGGGCCGTGCCTCGCCCACGCCGGCCAGGCTCAACAGGTACTGGGTGGCGGTGTCGAGCCCTTCCAGCACCATCCAGATCGCCTTGAAGGGGTCGGTGATGCCTTCCCACACGCCGACCGCAAAGCCTTTGATGAAGCCGATCAGGAATTCCGGGCTGGCGCCGCTGATGACCTTGGCGATCTTGTCCGAAACCAGCTCCTTGACCTTGTCGCTGGCTGCCCGCAGGGTGCCGAGGAAGGCCATCACGCCGGGTTTGAGCAGCGGCCACAGCACGCCGAAGGTGGGCACCTCGGGAATCGCCTTGAGGGCGGCGATGGCGATGTCGAGGAGGAAGTTGAGAATCGGGATCTTCACGCAGGCCGGCAGCGCCCGCCACGCCCAGCCGGCAAAGATCACCGGGATCAGCACCGGGCTGGCGATGGCCAGGATCAGGCTGCTGATGACTTCCTTGTACGGCGCCAGGAAGTCGGCGATCTTGGTGGCCGCCGCCTCGATCGCGGCGAGGGCGTCGCGGGCGCCCTTCTTGATGTCGGCAACCAGGCTCTTCAGGCTCTTCCTGGCCTCGTCGAACAGATCGTGGGCGTAGCCGATGAGGGGCAGGCCGGTAATCGCACCCACCACGTCCAGCACGCCGGCGGCCAGCGTCGAGACCTTTTCCGACAGCCAGTCGAGCCCGCCCTGAAGCACGCCCTTGAAGCCATCCACGCCGCCGGTCAGGCTTTCCAGCATGCCGCGGATGTCTTCCGGCGCCTCGCGGATCTTGGCCGGGTCGAGGCCGTTTTCCCATACCCACTGGGCGGCCTTCACGAGCTTCGGGCCGTACTTGACGATGGCGTGGATCTGGCCCATCGGCATCAACAGCGACAGCGCACCGGCGATGGCCTTGAGCGGCCCGAGCACCGGTGCCATGGTGGTCTTGATGCCGTCCCAGATGTCGTTGCCGACGCCCTTGATGTAGCTCCACACCCCGTCTTCGCTGCTGCCGTCGAAGCCCAGCGCCTCGGTCAGCTTGTCCCAGGCGGCGCCGAGGGCTTCCTTGGCGCTGCTGATCCAGCCGGATACCGTGGAAGCGACTTTCTTGAGCACCGTCCAGGCGCCCGAAACCTGCTTGGCGATGTTGTCGAAGACGGGCTCGGCAACAAACTTGAGGGCCTTGGCGACGAAGTCCCAGGCCTTGGTCAGGGTCTTGGTGAAGGTCTTGACGACCGGGTTGTCGATCAGGCCGGTGACGAAGCCGGTGAGCTTCTCCATGATGCCGGTGAAGGCCGCGCAGGCCTTGCCTTCGCCCTTCAGCAGATCCTTGGCGAAGGTGGCGGCCTCGCCCAGCCAGCCGGACACGCCATCCACCAGTTCGCCGAGGCTGAAGCCGCCGAGGGCTGCCGGCAGGTGGGCGTCGAGGGCCGCGTTGATCTTGCGCGTGGCAAAGTTGAGCGGCCCTTCGTCGATGATGTCGGCGATCTGCGGCGCGACCTTGCGCAGCAGCTTCATCAGCTGGTCGCCGGCGAATTCACCCGCTGCCCGCGTTCCCGAGGCCACCGCGCTGCCGGCGTCGTCGAGGCGCGCGGCACCCCAGTTGAGCGCCTGGTCGAGGGCATCCTCTTCCTTGCGCTGGATCGGGGCGCCGGGGCCGCTGCGCAGCCGGACCGCCGGGCCGGCCTCGCCAGGGGCGTCCGTGCTGCCGGCGGCAGCGCAGTCGTCACCCGCGCTGCCGGGGGTGTTGCCGCCATCGGCAGCGTCGCCGCCGCCCCCTTCCTGCACGTCGACGGCCGGCCCGCTTGCCTGGGCGGCGTCGTCCGCCGGCCGGTGCTCGGCGGGGCCGGGGGGCTGGCGGGCAATCACCGCGTCGCTGCTTTGCTGCAGGACGTGGGTGACCTCATGGGCCATCAGGCCCAGGTCTTCGGGCCGTTCGCGGGCACTCAACCAGATGTGCTGACCGTGGGTGAAGGCCCGTGCGCCGAGTTCCCGGGCCAGGCCGTGGGCCGTCGGCCCGGTGTGCACCTGCACCTTGCCGAGATCGGCGCCAAGCGAGTCTTCAAGGCGCGTACGCAGGCCCCTCGGCAGGCCGCTGACGACATCGCCGCCGGCCGGCGTGTTGTGCCCTGGGTCGCCGGAGCGTCGGCGGATCGGGCCGGGGTCCGCTTCGGCTTCGAGCAGTTTTTCGGCGCAGTTGGCGCACAGGCGCTGGAAGCGTGGCGTGGCGCTGGGCCGCCGGGCCGGTGCGACCGGCTTGCCGCGCAGCACTGCGCTGGCGACCGCGTCGGCTTCCCGCTCGAAGGCATCGTCCGGCGGGCCAACCTGCAGCTTGCCCGGCCCGCCGCCCAGAAAGCGCGGCAGGCCGGCGTCCGCGGTGACTTCGGCGGCGCAGCAGTCGCCTCCGGCATGGGGCCTGGGCGGCTTGATCTCGGGGCCGCGGGTGGCCGTCGCGTGGCCGACGGTGTTCATCCGGACGGCTCACGTGTCAGCCCGTGGGGCGGCTGCTTGCCCAGTTTCCGGCATTCGGCCACCACCCCGGCCACGATGTCGGCGTAGCCGATGGGCCGGCTTTCGGCGCGGGCGCTCACCGCCGCGGCGAGTACCGCGTTGCGGATGTGGCCGCCGGCCAGATCGCAGGCGGCGGCGAGGCGGTTGATGTCGGCGAGGGGCAGGGCGTGGCCGTCGCCCAGGTGGGCCAACCACAGGGCCCGCCGCTCGTCGGGCGCCGGCAGCGGGAACTCGATGATGGTGTCGAGGCGCCGGGTGAAGGCGCTGTCGAAGCGCGCCCGGCTGTTGCTCGTCAGGATGGTGATGCCCTCAAAGGACTCGATGCGCTGCAGCAGGTAGTTGGTCTGGGCGTTGGCGTAGCGGTCGTTGGCGTCCTTTACTTCGGTGCGCTTGCCGAACAGGGCATCGGCTTCGTCGAACATCAGCACCACCTCGGCATGCTCGGCACGGGCGAACAGTTGCGCCAGGTTCTTTTCGGTCTCGCCGATGTACTTGCTGGTGACGCTGGCCAGGTCGACCCGGTACAAGGGCAGGCCGAGGCGGGTGGCCAGCCAGCCGACGGCGAGGGTCTTGCCGGTGCCGGAGGGGCCGTAGAGCAGGGCGCGCACGCCCGGCCGGTAGCGGGCGCGGGTGGCCGGGCCGAGCTGCGGGGCGAGATTGTCGCGGCCGGTGCAGCGCAGGGCCAGGGCTTCCAGTTCGGCGTGCAGGGCGGCCGGCAGAACCAGTGCGCTGGCGTCGATGGTTTCCGGCTGCAGCTCGGCGAGGGCGCCCAGCTCGGCGGCAGCACCGTTGCGGGCGGCGCGGGCAATGCGTTCGAGGCTCATGCCGGGGCTGCCCTCGAGCACGCCCTGGAAGCGTCCGGCGCGGGCCAGTTCGTGGATGCGTCCGCTGGCGTGCCGGTAGTCCTCGCCGAGCTGGCGTGCCAGGGCCGCATCGCCGGCGGCCAGTTGCCACAGGGCGACCCGTTCGTCGGCGGAAGGAACCGGCACCCGCCAGTTGGCGACGGGGGCGCCGTCGTGCAGGAAGCTTCCGTCAGGGCCGGCCGCGACGAGCAGGGGCCCGCGATAGCCGGGCAGTTCGGGCAGCGCCCGCTGTTCGCCGGGAGCCGGTTCCAGGCAGCACACCGGCACGCGCTCGCACAGTTCCAGCCAGATCCCCAAGCCCGCGGGTACCTCGCTGCCGATGAAGGCGGCTTCGCGACCCAGTGCACCGGCGAGGGCCCGGGCCACGGCCCGTGCCTCCCGCGGGTGGCCGCAGCGGATCGCCAGGGCTTGCGGAGTGCTGGTCAGTGCGGCGGCGTAACGCGCGGCCTGCGTCAGCAGTGACGGCGGCAGGGCCGGCGGGTCCTTGAGCCCGATGTGCACGCCGGGCCAGCCGGAGGGTTGGCCGGCCAACGCCAGGGCCACCGACGGCGGGGTGCGCAGCGCGGTTTCGGGCAGCGGACGGGTTTCGCCGTCGAGCAGCAGCAGGCCGCAGTCCCGCGCCGGCCCGGCGATCAGGGCGGCCAGGTGACGTTCGGGGGCGCTGCCGTCGAGCCTGGCGGCAAGGGTCATGACGAGGCCCGCGCTAGGGCGGGCGCCGCCGCTCGGGCTCTGCAGCCAGGCCACGACCCGGCCGGCCATTACGTCCAGTTCGACGCTGGCGGCGAGGGCCAGGGCCAGTGTTTCGGCACAGCTCAGGCCGAGCCGGGTAAGCAGACCGTGGAGGCGCAGGTCGGCCGGCGGCGGGCTGTCGCACCAAGCTTGCCAGGCCAGGGCCGGCTCGGCGTGGCGGCCGAGCAGTCGGGCCTGCCAGTCGTTGAGCCAGTCGGCCTCGACGCCGGTTTCGGCGCTGCCAGGCGCCAGCAGCGCGAAGACGAGGCCCGAGAGCGGCAGGGCGAGGTGTTGGCCGGGGGCGTTCATGGGCCCCTCTGCGGGCGGTAGTGGAAATTTACGACGCGGCCGAACCACGGCAGCCAGCCTGGGTCCAGGTCGAGGCCGGGGCGGCGCAGGCGCAGGTCGGCCTGAGCGAGGGTGAAGAAGAGGTCGATGTGGGTGGGCGTGACGGCCAGTTCGGCCGGTCGCCGCACGAGATCGGCGATGCCGATGCCGGCGTGGCGGCGCAGCCAGCGCCGGCAGGCGGTGAGCCATGCGCGGGTGGCGAGGGCGAGGATGTCGTCGGCGGCGCTGTGTGCTGTCGGGATGGCCTGCCGCCGGGCTGCCTGCAGCGGGCGCGGGCAGGGGCCGTGCCAGGCGCCGAGCGGCAGACGTGCGGAGGCGTCCCACAGAATATGGCTTGCCCCGCCCTTGCCGAGGCGCAGGGGGCCCGTGCCGGTGGCGAGCTGGTCGTGCCAGGCGGCGGGCGCAACAAAATGGCGGGGCAGTAGGGTGGGCCGGGCCAGATTGGTGAGGAGCCAGGCCGGATCGTCGGCGGCGATGGACAGGCGCGCCAGAACTTCGGCGAAGACTCGCCGGGGCAGGTCGAGCCGGGCCCACGCCGGCTGCGCCGCCACCCAGCCGGGGTAACCCAGGCGGGCGAGCACCGGCAGCAGAAAGAGCAGGCCACCCGCCGAGCTTGGCGTGCCGTCGATGGTCCAGCGTGACGATGGCGCGGTTTCCATCGCCGGGCGGGCTTCGGGAGGCACTTGTCTGTCGAGTTCAGGGTGTGCCTGTGACGAGCGCGGTGAGCGGGTGGGCGGATGGGGGCCAGGCGACAACAGGCCGGGGTGTCCGGGGCCTTGCGGTGAGGGCCGCAACGGGCCGGAACGGAGGCTTGCGGCAACGTGCGCCGGGCTGGGCGCGGGCGGGTTGCTGGCCGGCGGTGTTAGGGCAAGGCCGGGGGGTTCGTCGCTGAGTGGCGTCTCCAGGGGCGGGGCGACAGCTGCGGGTGGGGTCTTTGCGGGGGTGGCGCCGGCTGCGGCGAGCAAGGCCTGCAACAGGCG
>Ga0209175_10001584_pt1 | contig 11223 bp, 6 predicted proteins | sample JI91814C2DNA_FD_187506 | JGI IMG/M metagenome (GOLD analysis project Ga0209175, IMG submission 187506) | Wastewater effluent complex algal communities from Wisconsin, to seasonally profile nutrient transformation and Carbon sequestration -... | ecosystem: Engineered > WWTP > Effluent > Algae...
ATCTAAGTACCCCCCCCAAAAAATCGTTTAAAGTTTCGTACGCTTTATAAATATTATATAGTATTAGGGGTTCTTCACCGTTTTCTTTTATTTCAATATAACCATTTTTTTCGATTATTATAGTTTTATTTATAATTACGCTACTTATTTTTTTTTTAAAACAATGGTCGAAAAATCCGTACCTTACGTTCAATAAATTAACATCTTTTCCAAGTATCGAAGAGATTATTCATCTGCATTCTTCATTACTCAAATCTTCATTTTCTTTTTTTTCAAAAACTCCAACATCTTTGATTATTAAATTTTTTTTATTTATTAAACAATTTTTATTTCATAGTTCAAATTTCAAATTATGTATTATTATTTAAATCTTTTATCATGTTTCTTATTCTATTTTCATCAAAAAATTCCTCTTTAACTGTTTTTTTAAAATTATTTAAAATATTGTAATCTTCGATTGTAAATTCTTTTTTAGAAAGTATTTGTAACATCCTATAATCATATAACGTATTAGACGAATTTGGGCAATTTCTCAGAGATTTGCCAACACTCATTGTGTAATTATACGATTCTAAAAAACCACTTGTTGTGTGATCAATCAACAAATCGTCCGTAAATTGTAATAAATTTTCTGGTAAATAAAAGCGACCTTTAAATTTATCGGTATAATTTTCTAAAAAAACGTCATCGACAATTATCATAGGACTAACGTACGGATATATAGAATCGGTTAATTTTAAATTTGTGTATTTTTTTTCGTTATAATAATAATGTTCTTTAGAAGTAAAATTGCAAAACATATAACGATGCTCTGTTATTTGATATAAGTAAGTTACGTGTTGAAAAAACGAAACTCCTGGTTTATCAAATTCTGATTTAGGAACCAATTTTTTATTTTTTAAGTATATCCTTAAACTACAAAAACCATTTTCTTGATGAATAAAATTAACAGAGTCGTTTATGTTTTTAAAAAAAATTTTGTTTAAAGAGTAATGTTCAAATATTAAATTAAAAATAAATTCTTCCACGAATTGAAAAAGGTTGGATTCGAACCAACGTGAGTAAAACTCACAAATTTTCAATCTGTCGCCATCGACCGCTCGGCCACTTCTTCGTTTATACTTATACATTGAAAAAATACACAATGTCGGTGGATTGTCAAAATAAAATCTGTAAGTTTCAAATATTTAGTAAAATGTTTTAATAAATAAACTGACTTAAACATCTAATTTTAATACTTATTTATATTAATATACTTTTAATTACAACTGATTTTATTCAATAATCAATTTGAGCAATAATTGATTAAAAAAAATCAATTACTTTAGTTTAGTTAATAATATCTGACAAAACTAAAAAATGTGATTTAAAGCATGTTATAGGCATTGTTAATACAAAGTTTTGGATAAATATGCAATTCTTGGTACTTTTTAAACATTACGTTAAATTATTTTTAAAAAATTTATTTATTAAAAACCAACGTGTACTAAAATAATTAAAAAAAAATTAATTGGTCGTTAATTTTTAAAAATAAAATGATTTAATTATGAATTAAGTAACGTGTAAAAATAATTAGAAAATTAATATAAATAAAATAAAAAATTCATTTTGTAAGTCAAACATAAAAAATAAACTTTTTGATTATAAAATAATTTTAAAAAAAAAGCAGTACTTTCGAGATCATAACTTAAATTTAAAAATTTTTAAATAAAAATCTTATCTTAATTTTTTGCGTTATTAAACGCGTAACGTTAGAAATAATTAGTTTTTAATATAAAAAAATTATTGAGTATTTTGCGTAACCTTGAAGGTAATATTTTGAAAATGAAAACAACCGGATTTGAACCGATAACCCATGAATTAAAAGTTCATTGCTCTACCAGTTGAGCTATGTTTCCGTAAAAAATTTTTTAGTTAAAGATTTTTAAGCAAACCAGAAAGAATTGAACTTCCTAGAAATCGATTATGAGTCGTCTCCTCCACCAGGATTGGTTTGGTAAATTTAATGTTGTTGACGCAGGACACTGGTTAAACGATTTACCATTACCCATTGTAAATTTAAAAGAATCTATAAAACCGTTTATAGTATCTTGAATAATTATATCATTTTCAGTATTTTTTAAATATTGCGGTAAATTAGATCTTTCTTTCATTTGATCAGTAAAATTTATTAAAAACTCAAGATCGACTAAAACTGTAGGTGTCGCATAAGCATATATCGAATCTTCTAATTTTAGATTCGTATATCTTTTACCATCATAAAAATAAAATGGTTTAGAAGTAAAATTACATAACATGAAAAAATCACGAGAAACTTGATATAAATAAGTCATCTGATCTATTTTTTTAATAGGTGCTTGCTCTAAATTAGACATAGAATAATAAATTTCTTTGGAAATAAAACGACCGTTTTGCATATATAATCTCAGATTAGAAATTCTATTCTCAAGTTTATAATTTTCTAAGCAAAGTATTTTATTTTGAAATTTTCCATTAATTGAATAATATTCGTTTATTAAAAATAAAATTAGTTCTTCTATAATATTAAAAAGAGTTGGAATCGAACCAACATAGCTAAACTATAAAGTTGCCGATTCGACCACTTAAGCATCTTTTTATAAATTTAAAATTTAAAAAAATAGGATTGTTTTGAATATAAGATTTCAATTTTTTATTTTTTTTAGCTCCAAAACTCAAACTTTTTTCACTAAAAAAATAACAACATTGTAGTCTACAATGAATTTTTAAGAAAAAATTAAAAATGAGCTTCCCGCTTTATATGGTTTTCAGCAGTTATCTCTTTCTAATGTGGCTTTGCGACGTACTTTATTTAAATAATCGCTAAACTATAGATTAGCCCACCTCGGTCCTCTCGTACTGGAGCAGGGTTTTTTTATTTTTCATTTTTAATAGCAGATAGGGACCGAACTGTCTCACGACGTTCTAAACCCAGCTCACGTACCATTTTAACGGTAGAACAGACCGACCCTTGGAAGATTGTTCACAACCAGGATATGATGAGCCGACATCGAGGTGCCAATCGACTCCGTCGATGGGAACTCTTAGGAGTCATCAGCCTGTTATCCCTAGCGTACCTTTTATTCGTTAATCGATATCTTTATCAAAAAAATATATCGGGTCACTATGACTGGCAAATTTACCCTTTAAAAACTAGTTGGTTTTTAAATCAGATTTAATTTAATTCATTACAATAATCACATAGAAGATTATGTTTAGTTAAATCATTGCGCACCCCCGTTACTTTTTAGGAGGCCACCGCCCCAGTGAAACTAGCATTCATGCAATATAAGAAAGAAATTTAGCAATTCTTTAAATAAAACGATTAATATGAATGGTCACACGAATAATCTTCCATTCGATATTAATAAGTTAGACTAATACAAGATTCTAGTAAAGGTGCATAGGGTCTCTCCGTCCCGCTACTCTATTTAGGCATTTTCACCTAAAATTCAATTTCACCGAATTACAATTGGAGACAGTGGGGCAGTCGTTACGCCATTCATGCAGGACGGAACTTACCCGCCAAGGAATTTCGCTACCTTCGGACCGTCAGGGTTACAGCCGCCGTTTACTGGGATTTAAACTAATAAGCGGCACTTATAGTTTTTTATCTTACAGCACTGGGCAGGCGTCAGACTCTATACATAATTATTAAATTTCGCAGAGTCCTGTGTTTTTAGTAAACAGTCGCTACCCCCTCTTTTTTGATACTAATTATAGTCCTCCTTTTCCCGAAGTTACGGAGTTATTTTGCCGAGTTCCTTCAATTGTATTCTTCCGTTACCTTAGTATATTCAACCTACTCACTAGTGTCAGTTTAAATACGATATTTCTTTTATTAATCTATTTCTAGTTATTTTTTATTTAAAATTTAAGATAACTTTTACGACGTCAAATCTTTAAATAAAAGTAAAGTCAAAATAATAACAACTGACTCTTTGGACATACGATATTAATCTTTTCCTAAGAGAGCGTTTTAACGTCCAGGACAACCCTTTGAACGAAACTCTTGAGTTTTTGGTAATAATTAATTTAACGCTATTTACGTTACTCATGCTAACATAATTAATATTGTTTTCTCGAAAAAATTTTTCAATTTTTCTTCAACGAATTACAAAACACTCTGCTACCAAGATTTTATCTTTTGAAACTTCGGTTATTAGTTTTAATGCCTCTACATTATCGGAAACCAATTATTTTACGCTTTTACTCTCTGCGCTATGCTTTATTAATGAGCTTTTACGCTTTCTTTAATGGGTGGCTGCTTCCAAGCCTACCTCTTAACGTGCACAATAATCAACCTCCTTTTTACTTAACTAATATTAAGCACCTTAGCTTTCAATCTGGGCTGTTTCCCTCTTGACTCATCACCTTTGCGCGATTGAGTCTGAATCGTTGTATAATTTAAACCATATTCATAGCTTTTTAGAACGATGCGTCTTATACTAATGCTTTATTCAAAAATTACTTTACCTTGATTTAAAAATCACAACTTCATTACTTAAATAATTTTCGCAGAGAACCAGCTATCACTAATCTTGATTAGCCTTTCACCCCTAATTACAAGTCATCCCAGAATTTTGCAACATTCACGGGTTCAGTCCTCAGTATGCCTTTGACTTGCTCATAATTAGATCGATTAGCTTCGGGTCTAATGCAAATAACTTTTAACGTCTTCACTGCGCCTACTAAAAATTAAGCTTGCTATTTACATTAACTCGTTAGCCCATTATGCAAAAGGTACGTTATAGCCTAAGCCTCTAACAGATTAAACATTAAGTTTCAGGAACTTTTCGCTATTTTTTTATTATCTCTTTTCACCTTTCATTCACATTACTTTTCTCTATCGATGCTAAAAAAATTAACCTTAGAAGTTGATTCTTCTTTATTCAACCGCATAATTACATTTTACGATTTACTTTAATAAACACTATTGATTTAAAAACAAACTATTTTTGCTAAAAATATGTTTTATACAAAACGTTTGAAAAAAGATATTGAAATAAACAATAAATTTTTATAAAAGTTAAACGCAAACTTTGGACTTAAAAAAAAAAATTTTTCACTTTCATAGTTAAATAATTTTAAAATCAATCGCGATAAAAAAGCAAAAAAAACGACGTACATAAATAAGAAATAAAAATCGCCGGAATCAAGTAATTCAAAACCGAATTTTTCACAAACTAAAAATCCGAGGAATCCTGCTAATAACGCTGCAGAAGCTCCAGAAACAGCATCATATTGAGGAACGCGAGAGTATTTTAACTTTGTGTACATTTTTTCTTTTTTTAAAAAGCTAACGTCGAATAAACTAAAAAACGATGTATTATTTAAGGTAGCGTCGTAACCTTGTTTATTATAAATGGAGTTTATTTTAAAATTTCCCAATAACTTGTTTAATCCATATTTATCAAATTTATTTAAATTTGTACGATTTAAATTAAAAAATATTTTTCTAAAAATATTATTAGAGAAGTTTTGTTTATTAATAACTTTTTTTTTTACCTTAAAGTTTAAAAGTATTTTTTTTTTTTCCATATTTTTTAAAAAATATTCAGAAGAATTAGAACTGTACTTAACTGTAAACAATTTTTGATTACTTTTAAAATTCTGAGGTAAATAATTTTGTTTTTTTATTACAAATCTTTTCGCAAAATAAAATTTATTAAAACACATGTTTAAATAAGTGGTTGGCAAGTCTAATTTAAAAATAAAATTTAAGATTCAATATTCTTGTGAGTAAGAAAAATGATGAACTTTGTCGAAATCTGTTAATAAATGTTGGGGGTATTTCAACAATAAAAAAATTAAAAATTATAAATATAATGCGTTAAAGATAAAAATATTATTTTTTTGAAAAAAAAATTTTTGTTTTGGAATTATAATATTTTTTAAAACAAGACCACGACCTGCGCGTATCCCAATTATAACGTTAAACAAATTTGTTAAGCTAATTGATTTTTTATTAAAAAAAATAAAAATAAGATTTAAAGAAAACTTTTGCATAAAAAATATTTTTAATAAAAAAAATTTTTGAATATTATTTAAAAATTTAACAATAAAAAGGTTGTGATTAGAATATGAAATAAGATTGGAGTTTCGCACATGAGCAATCGCGTGCAAACTTAAATTGTAAATAAAAAAGTTATCAAATAAAAAAAAAGTTTCAAAACTTGTCTTTAAATTATTTAAAACTGATCTTTTTTTACAAACTCAAACATTAAAAAAAATATTTTTTTTTCGAAAAAAAAATTTTATGTAAATAAAAAACGAATTAAAATATTTAAAATCAACAATTAAGTGTGAAATTAAAAAATTAAAATTAAAAATTAGATGCACTTTATGTGTAAAAATTAATTTGGAATAATCGTATAAATTAAGTGTCAAAAAGATCGCAAAATTTTTTGTTTTTTTTAGAATTCTTCAGCATAACCTATCGTATTATAACTCTAAGTTTCACGAATTTCTTGAAAAATAAACAGGTTTAACAAAATCGACGTTTTGCCTATCATTAGAATTAATATTATTATTATATGGGTTATAAAAAATAAAATGAGTACATCATAAAAAAAACAAATCTCTTTTCATAAAGTAAACAATTATTGGCATTCAATGATGATATCTACCGCATATTTCCATGCATTGACCTCAAAAAATTCCAGAAACTAAAAAAATCATTACTCGGTGCGATGAGTATCCAGGCACGCAATCGATTTTTATTCCAGCTGACGGTATGGCTCAGGAATGTATAACATCTTTTGATGATGCAAGTACTTGTATTCGAATTTCAATAGGCATAGCGATAGCTCCTGTAGCATGTAATCTAACCATATTTGAGATTCCTTTTTTTAACGGTCTGTATTGATTTTTGTTTAATAAGTTATTGTAATTTGAAAATTGTTTTTCTTTAGAAACGGAATGATCAAAAAAATAAAATAAAAAAGAATCTAGAGTTTTATTAAAATTTACGTACTGACTTATATTTGAATAAAAAATTTTAAAATAAGTATAGTTAAAAAAGTCTAAGGAGAAGAGGTAAGCTTCTCGCGAATATTCAGAATTTAAATATATTTTATCAAAAAATTCAAAGCTATTTTTAATTTCTACGAGTAATGGATGGGTCGGGTGTGATGTTAAAATTTTAGGCAAAGCTACGATCCTTTTTGTCTTTAAAAAATATTCTCGATATAAAAATTCTCGTTTTGATAAAATATCAACTAAAGTAGAAGAGTGTCAATAATATGATTGCGCAAAGTTTAAAGGTTTTCAATTAGTACGGTTGTATGTAGTTAAGCCGGAATGTGATGGGAGGTAAGTTTTAATTGAATTATTGAAAAAAGATAAGTTTTTTCAATATCAAGAAGAATTAAATAAAAGAAATTTTGTAGTAATTATTGAATTTTTAAACGAATCTTGATTTAAAAAAAAAATATTATTTTTTCTTCATTCTTTATTTTTAGCATATAAATATGGAGTGTAAACTCAGTTAGGTAAAAAATTTTTTCTTGATCTCCCCATTCGAAGTAAGTAAGTTTCTGTTTCGTTTAAATTTTCGTTGTTTAAAGAACTATATTCAAAAGTTTTATTAAAGTAAGGCATACCGTAAATAGCATATCTCGACGACGACGATGGTTGAACTTCAAAAAAGCCTCATTTAGCGAATCAATCAAATCATAAATATCTTGAAGCATCGCTTTTCAATGCTATTAAAAAAGGAAAGTCAAAAAATTGAAAATTTAAAGACGAATTTAAGAAATAAAAAGAGTTAAAGTATTTTTTAAAGTTATCTTTGAATACGTTTGTTTCAAAGTAAGACAGTTTATTTTTTCCTAATAAATTTTCGAATGTAATTCTAGGTGCGGTAACGAATGGTTGCTTAACAAAAGAATTATTAAAATCTTGCATTCTTGCATTCGAACGATTTTCATCTAATCTAGTTCTAAAAACTTTTTGGATCGCATTGTAACTCACTATGGCGTTACGAGCAGTTCCTCTCAAGTTCACTGAATTAGCGTTTCTTAATGTGGAATGAGCATCTAATTGATTTTCAGTGAAAATAAGAGATTGGTAAACATTATCGAAATTAAAATGTTTAATTAAATTTATGCAATTTTTCATGTTTGAGTTTTCTTTATTTTTTTCATCTAAAACAAACGAAAATTCGTCGTAATCGGATCTAAAAGTATCTAAAACTGTCGAATAAGCATTGTTAAAAAACGCAACTTCGTTAGTAAATAAAGGTGTCGAATTGTTTTGATTAAAAACAAAATATAAAGATTTTTGAGAATCAAAGTTATCCTCCGATTGCGTATATAAAAGATTGTTACCAAAAATATTAAAATTTTTCATAGTTAATAAGTTAATATTAGAGAAATAATCATCGCTATACAAACTTAATTTTGAATTATTTTTTTCATAAATACTGCTGCTATTTTTTTGTAAATGAAATTCGCTAACGTCTTCGTTTAAAACAATAATTTTATAAAAATCATTGAGCGATGAGGTTTCATCCAATGAATAGGAAGAGAAGGAAGTTTCTCAATAAGAATCTTCCAGTAATTCTAAAGATTGTCAATTTCTAAAATCGTAATCGTAGTAAAAAACGAATATGGGAAGATAAAAAGAATTACTTTTTTTTTTCAAATTAATTAAATTCGAAGATCGTCAGTCTAGATTAGAATTTGATCAAAAAAAATTTCAATAAATCGAAGTTAAGGTAGTCGGAGTGACTTCTTCTTTTCCTTGAAGAACTACCGGAGTGTTGTCGGCATAAACAAATTTTAAATTATCATAACCTTTAGATGAAATAAGTAAATTAGAAGAAGGTATTGGCGACAAAGGGGCGTCTACTAAAATTTTAGACTGAGATAACTTTACAAAAGAGTTATCTGCAATATTTTTAACAAAAAGATTTTTTATTAAGTTTGAAGACGATTTGTGCGAAAAAATAAAATTTGAGTTTAAAAATAAATTTAAATGATTTATATCAAACGAATGGTTCAAAGATGGTGTATTTGGTTTAATAGATACGAACTGCCTAACGTTTCTATTTGAAAGCAGCACACTTTGATTAGACGAAGCTAACTCAAATTTTTTTAAATCCAATGATTTATTTGTGAACTCGCTGTCGTTTTCATTAAGATTTAAAAACGGAATCGATTCTAAATTTAACTTAATGTTATTAACCGAATCCATGTCTACGGCTAAAATTTTTTTATTTTTTTTATTAAATAATGGGGTATGGGGATTAGGTAATTGTTTTTTATCGGAATCGTTGTTAATTTTTTTGATAAAATCGATGTAAGAATAATTTTTATTTTTTTTTATAAAAAAGTTAGAAAACTTATTTTTATTCAAAAAACTATAATAAGTGTGATTATCGAAATTACCTAAGCTATTGTTATTATTATAATTAAAATTATTAATGTAAAAATTTCTATTTTTTGAAGATATTAAATTATTTTTAAAATTATAATTTATTAATTTTTTTAGAGAATTTACGTCAAAATTAGTTAAATTTTTTGTAATAAAAGTTTTTGACGATAAGAAATTATGTTGCCTTTTCGTATTCAAAGAATGAGCTGTTGAAAATTGATCATCGGTAGATAAAAACGTACCGATTTTTTTATATTTTAAAGAAAGTTCTGAATTAGCAAAATGTAAATCAGAGTTATATATTTTCGAAAACATTTTTATACGTTTAAACGAATTAGATTCATTTAGCGCATTTAAACCAATGTCATTGAAATTAAAAAGATTAAACAATTTTGAATTTTCGAAAGGAACGACTAATAAGTGAGCTGGCGTAATGATAGCATCAGAAGATTTATTTTGATATAATTTTCAAAGATCGACCGATGAAGATTTTAAACTAGTAGACTTTTCGTATTTTAATGAATTACCTACAAAAGAAGAATAGTTTTTTTTTAAATCATAATGAAGATCTAAATCTTTTGGATAATAATACTCCCATCCTCATTGATAAGCTCTAATTCCTACAACGAGTTCGGTTGTACCAAAACCATCGAAATAATCTATTGCGTCAGTAGATTCACTAACGATAATAGACGTAGCTCATGATACCGGTACGCAGGCGGTTATCAAATCACCACATTTAGATCGACTAACTCCGCGAGATTCACGACGTGGTTTAACGCGCATGTTACATCAACGGACAGTACATAAAAAAGTAATAAAAAAAAAAAATATAATAAAAATAAAAACAAACCATAATCAATATTGGTATATTAAAATATGTAAAAATCAAATATCAGAATGCATAAAAGATGCGGAGGCTATAAAAGGTTCGGGATAAAAAAGTTTAATGTTTGGTACGGAATAATGATAAATCGAATCTAAATTGTCTAAATGGCTAGTTAATCGAATTATTTCTTGAGTTTGTTCAAAAAAATTTAAAAAATCTGACGGGTTATTCATTTAAAAAAAAATTAAAAAATTAAGTTTTAGACAACTAATTTAAACAAATTTAAAAATTTTTTTCGCCTAACTTGAGCAGGTATTGGACCGAAAAGATATTTAGATTTTAAATCTTGTTTTTTTTTTAATAAAACTATATTGTTTTTAAAAAAAATTGTTAAAGTACCATCTTTTTTATACAAATGGCGCGCAGTTCTAATAATTAGGCCTCTGCAAACATCGCCCTTTTTATTAAATTTAAATTTAAAACCTTTATATTCTATACGAGGAGGTTCTACAATTTTAGCAGCACCTTTAATAAAATATCCTACAAAGGTTGTTTTACGTTTAAAACCTTTATATAATTGAAAGGCCTGAAGCCATCTAACGTTAGTATTATCAGAAACGGACAATCAAGTTTCTTTAAAAATCATTTTTTTTTATTAATTTTTTTTTTAATCAAACCCTCGATCCCGTAGAAGTGTTTTGTTGTCTAATAAAATTCTGATTTCTGATAAAAAAGGTAGTTGAAATCACAGAAGTTAATTTTAAATTAACGATTTGAGAGGAATTAAGAAAAATAAAAAAACGTTTTATTAAAAAACATAGTAAAATTGAAGAAAAAAGACCGTATAAAATAAAAAAATTTACTAAAAAGAACTCAAACGAATTATGATAATAATAAACTTCCCTTAATAAATTTAAATCAGTAATCGAATAAGAATTAAAAAAGATATAATAATTATATCATGAAATAAGAAAAAACCAATGCTTTTTTAAAATTAA
>Ga0209175_10001591_pt1 | contig 11195 bp, 17 predicted proteins | sample JI91814C2DNA_FD_187506 | JGI IMG/M metagenome (GOLD analysis project Ga0209175, IMG submission 187506) | Wastewater effluent complex algal communities from Wisconsin, to seasonally profile nutrient transformation and Carbon sequestration -... | ecosystem: Engineered > WWTP > Effluent > Algae...
GGCTTCAGATCCGCGATGTGGTCGTCGTATTGAAGGGCCTGCGCGGGGGCTTTCAACCTGCGATATGACGTACTTCTCATAGTGGAAGAGCCAGCGCGGAGGCTTCGGATCCGCGATCGGCTCGTAGACCGCGCCCAATGGCGAGGCCCACGCGAGCGTGTCCCAGAAGACCCTGCGCGGAGGCTTGAATCCGCGATCATGACCGAGTCACGCGCTGGAAGAGCCTGTGCAGAGGCTTAGATCTGCGATACAAGACGCGCGACTTGTGATACGAGGAAGAGCCAGCGCGGAGGCTTAGAAGCCGCGATACGAGCGCGCTCCCGCTGTGGAGTAGCGCTCGACGGTGCGCTACTCTTGCGGCGTGCCCAAAATCGTCAGCCTGACGCCGAACCGCGCGACCACGCGAGCTAAGCTCGAATACATGAAGGCCTACAGCCTGCGGCCTGAAGTGAAGGAACGAAAGAAGAGACAGCGAGCCGCTCTGACCGATGTCGAGCGCGAAGCCATTCGCTCTTACGAGCGGGAGCGATCCGTCAAACGCCGCGAAGAGAAGAAAGCGTACAATCTGCGGCCCGAAGTAAAGGAACGAAACAGGACCAAGGAAGCGAACCGAGGGCCTCGCGCTTACACAGCAGAGCAGCTCGCTCACAACTTGGCCATGCGCAAGAGGTACGCGAAAAGTGAGGCGGGCAGGCGCGCCATCGCCAAGTACAACGCCTCGGAGAAGGCAAAGGCCAGTCGAGCAGCGAGTGCGCATCGGAGGCGCGCTGACGGCGGGCGTGTTTCGGCGATCGATGTCGCCGAAGTGCGCAAGGCTCATGCGTGTTACTACTGTGGAGTTGGAGTGCTCCTCGATGTCGCCAAGAATCATCCTCGTCGGTTGACGATCGATCACAAGGTCCCCGTTTCTCGCGGCGGTGGTAGCGATCGCAACAATCTCGTCGCGGCCTGCGGTGCGTGCAACGTTCGCAAGTTCACGATGACGGACGAGGAGTTCCTCCGAAAGATCGCGGCATGACCCCAAACAGACCGACGATCTCCGACATCAAGGCGGCGCTCCTCCGCGCGCCTAACTTCCTCGCAAGCCTCGGCTTGGACGAAGAGCTTGTGGCTATCCTGGATCGGTCGAAGTTGGGCGAGGGGCACTATGCCTCTGCGTTCCTTCTGCCGAGCGGAGTTGTCCTCAAGGTCACCGACGACGAAGACGACGCTCGGGTCTGCAAGCTGATCCTTGATCATGGCCAAGGCGAACCTGGCCTACCGTACATCGATGCCGTCTATCGACTTCCTGGCGACGTCTATTCGAACGAGACCGAGCCGAGCCAACACCGGCCTCTCTTCGCCATCGTGATGGAGCCCGTCACCCTGGCAAGCAAGACGGGCATGAGTCGAACGCTTGCAGGAACTCGGGGACGGATCCTCGGCGAAGCGGCGCGCTATCCAAGCGAAGAGGTATGGCTCCCAACGGACGAGGCGGTCAGGTTTGCGAGGAAGATCCGCAAGGGAATCCAGTGGCTCAGCGCCCACGGCGTGGACGTGGTCGACCTGCACCACAACAACCTCGGGTACGCGAGCGGCAAGCGGCCGGTCATCATCGATTTCGGCCATGGAAGCATCAAGGACGAGTTCATCATGAAGCCGATCGAGATGGCTATGAACGCCGCGCAGAAGCCGACCGAGCGGCAGGCGCTCACCATCTGGCGGGCGCTCGGGTCGCCGACGGTTGACATGAACGAGCTGCGCATGGGCATCGAGGTCGAGCAGGAGCACACGGGCGACATGCGCGAGGCAGGCAAGATCGCCATGGACCACCTCCGCGAGTTCCCCGACTACTACACGCGCCTCACGAAGATGGAGGCGAGGGCGAAGGCGGGGCTGGCGCCGAATGGCGGAGAGTACGCCTACCACGTCACACTTCGCGAGTTCCTGCCGAGCATCGAGCGGGACGGCTTGCTTCCGCAAGAGCATGAGTCCCTTGAGGAACCTGGGATCTTCTTCGAGCCGGACGAGGAGGGGGCCGCCGTCTACCACGAGCCCCCGAACACGGTGATGCTTCGCTGGCCCCTCTCCGGAACGCCGCGGTCATCCACTCCGGACGGCGAGTACGCCTGGTACGAGACGGTCCCCCCTCACCTCATCGAGAAGAAGGTCAAGGGTGGATGGGTGACGCTGGTGAAGCCGATGGCACCGAACGCTCGCGCTCCGATGCCCCACGTCCGCGCCGCTTTCGACGAGTGCTTCGACGCGCTCATGGAGCAGTTCCCCGACTTCGGAGATCTGGAGCTGCATCAGGACGAGAAGGCCGGCGGCGACAACGGCCACGGCTCCGAGCGGCAGTTCGGCTACTGCATGGACGGCAACCCCATCCGCGTCGCCTTCGCCGCGAAGACCGAGGACCTGCCGGTCGCGAACATCCGCGGCCTGATGGCGCACGAGTTCGGCCACGCGCTCGACTACCGCTACGGCGACGAGCTGGGGAAGATGCTCGGACAGCGTCTGCCGGCTGGCGTCGAGCGTCGCGCGGATGCCATCGCGAAGGCGGTGTTTGGCCGGACGATCAAGTACGACGGCAAGGACATCCAGTGCGTGGCGTGCCAGGGCAAGAGCGTGCGACCACGGAGGCTTGGGTGAAACTTACGCGGCCGATCGCCATGGGGACAACTGTCTACCACGGTACTTACGCTCGATCGTTTCGCACCCTTCGGGGCCCCGCGTGGGTCACATCTTCGGCGAGGTTAGCGCTGACCGTCGCAAGGGTGCTCGGGGAAGGACGGGGAGAACCCAGAGTGCTTGCGTTCAAAGTGTTGGTGCCACCGTTGCTGCTGCTTAGGGAATCAGATTCCTCGGACGCTTCTATCGCTGATTGGCTTAGTGAGGAGACGGGAGAGCAGGTAGACCCAGACCAAGACAGTCTGGTTGCTGCAACGTGCAGTATCTGCGACGGGTGGATCGTAGCGTCGGCGTACGATGACGCAGGAGAAGTTCTGCTCTGCGATCCGATGAGTTTTCTCGAATACGAGGGCGACGTGGTTTGGGCATACCACGCCACAGACCGCCGCGGGGCCGCTGGCATTCGACGTCGCGGACTCGAACTGCGAAACGCATCGTCGCAGCGCGGAGAGACCCGCGGCGTACGAGGTCGAGCCGTCTTCTTCTCGCCAACGCCCGCGCTGGCGTCCGTATGGGGCGACGTGATCTTCCGCTTTCCGTGGCCAGAAGACGCGCAGGAGGATCCGTATAGCGACGCCACCATGGTCGACGGGGAGGTGGTTGCGACCAACTGGTATTCGAGGCGCCCGATCTCGACGAAGCACCTCATCGAGGAGAAATGAGCGTCTTTGCAACCATAGAGGGCCTCTACGAGATTCTCACCGACGAAGAGCGCTCGGCGGTCGAAGGCGACACCTTCTAGTCTTCGTCGTCGTCAGCGGCGAGGCTCTTGAGGTAGTCGATGAGCGCACGAAGGACGGTGCGGCTTTCGACCGTCGACTTGCCGGCCTTGTGTTCGCGGTGGAGCACGACCATGGCAGCACGCAGGAGCGTCTCTGGATCTTGCACCTCGCTGTCTGCGGGGATGCCGGCAAGCTCGCAGATGAGCTGAGCACGGAGGTCGTCTCGCTGGTCTTCGAGATCGTCGAGCTTTGGTTCCAGCGCTGCGATGCGCTTCACCGTGGCCGCTTCGAACGAGGAGAGCTGGCGCGGAGCGACGCGGCCCCTGTCGGCTACCCAGGTGGTGATCGCGGGATCGCCGAACGCTTTGCTGAGCCCGTCGTACTCGCCCTGCACCTTCGCGAGTTCTGCTTCGACGGCGGCAAGCTGGTCTACGGTCTTGGGCATCTTCGATCGTGTATCACTTTGCTTTCGAGAAGCGTTGCTCGAAGGAGATGTTGTTCTCGTGCATCTTCGCGATGCGCCGTTCCAGCTCAGCGCGACCAAGCCGCCCTTCGGCGAGTAGCTCGCGGACCTGCTCTTTGGTGAGTACGATGGGCTCGTACTTCGGGGTGTTCTTCGTGGTCACGGGGCCTTGGTAGCACGGCCGGTTCCGGGCTACGATCGGCGACATGGCAAACATCCTCGTGATCGGCGATTCCCAAGCGGGGATCCCTGGGGCTGCTGCAAAGCGTGAGCTGCGAGCCCGTGGTCATACCGTCACGCACATCTATCACGAGGGGCAGTCGCCCGCGGTGTACGCCAACAAGAGCGGTCCTTTGTGGGCTGAGTACGCACGAAACGCCCGCGGTAAGGACGCGATCCTTCTGGTCTTCGGTGGCAATCCGACCCGCACCCCGGAGGCTCTGGTGACTGCGTTGACGACGCTGAAGGAGGATGTCCACCCTCCTGTCTTGCTGAGCGGTCCGCCGATGTATACGGTCGCGGCCGATCAGGCAGCAGGAGCACAGATCCGCAGCATCAACATGCGCGTCTTCACCGGCGACCGTTTCATCGATGCGTGGCCGAGCACCCCGGTGAGCATCCCTCGCGCAAGCCCTGGCAATCGGCACTTCTCGGCGACAGGAGCCGCCGGATGGGGCCGCGCGATGGCAGATGGCGTGGAGCGCTTCTTGGCTAGCTCTCCTCCGGCGCCGAACACGGGAGGCGGAGGCGGTACCGCCCTGGGCCCTCACTGAGCACCGGGGGGCTTCTCCTCGCCGGTGCTGCAACAATCGGGACCTTGGGCCTGCTCTGGTGGTTCTGGGGCCGTCCTGTGCGCCGGAACAGGCGTCGGAGGCGCTAGAGCTGGTCGGGCAATGGTTCGGGCAGGGGCTCTATAGCGCGGCCGTCGGTGAATCGCGGAGGATGAGCTAGTCCGCGACGTAAGGCCGGGCTGGGCTGTCGTCCGAAGACGAGAAGCTCTGAGGGTAAGCGCCCGGTGATCGTGTAGGTGCCGTTCATGCTGCGCAGCTCATCGAGGAGCACTTCGACCGCGCGCTTCCGACTCACGCCTCTATGCAGCATCAGGGTGTCTACGAGTTCGTGCAGAACTTCGTTCGCGGCCTCGCGGATGTCGTTCTTCTTCTTCATGGCTAGCGCTCGTCGTCCCACCCGTGAGCCTTGCCGAAGCCTATGGTGCCACCGTCGGCGTCGCCCATGGACGATGGTGCGGCTGCGGTCTCGGCGGCGGGCGGCTCGTTGAGGAACTCGAAGCTCATCATCTCCGGCGGGGCCATGCCGGCGAGACCGCACTGATCGAGCACGGTGCGCCCGACGTGGGTGGTGAGCTGGATGTCGAGGAAGCCCGCGTCCACGCTCATGTGCCGGTGCAGTCCGAGGACGATGTCGTTCCAGGTCTTTGGATCCCACCCGCCGCGCTTCATCGTCTGGATCGCGTCGCGAACGACGTCGAGGAACTCGGGGCTTTCGGGCTGGTTCGCTTTTTCTTCCGCCTCTTCCGTAGCAACTTCGGCTTCGACAAGGTCGAGCGGGTCGTCGTCCGGCTCGTACTCGCCCTTCTGCCACGGCTCGGGCACCGTCACCTCTGCGCCGTGCATTGCCTCGGGGGGCGGAAGGATGGCGTTGATGTCTGGCATCACCGTCTCGCCATTGTGGAACGTCTCGCCCATCTCGAACGGCTTTGGCACCGGCGTCGGCTTGTGCGCGGCCTGCACCGACATCATCGGCGCGACGGGCGGCGAGTTCCCTTCCAGTTCGCGAAGGGTTGCGGGCGCGAAGCGCATGGGCTTGTCGTCGAGCCATGAGTGCGCGAGGTGGTCCTCGTCGAGATTGAGCTTGCCGAGCCATTCCTTCTCGACGTCGCGAAGGGGCGTGTCCTTGCTGCCGTAGATCAGCGCGTGGAGCTGGAATGCCTTCTGAGCGATGGGTTGGAACGGAGGCGGCTCGTGTGCCAGCCCCGTCTCTTCCTGGATCATCGCGCTCGCGATGGTGGACATGGCGAGGCCTTGGCGGATGCCTTCCATGTAGGCCATCTGCTCGATCTTGCCGACGTTGCGGAGCGTGTTGCTGCCGACCACCTCAGAGAGCCCCGCTCGCGCGAGCTTCTCGAACATCTCGGAATGCAGCAGGATGAAGCGGCGCTCGTCCTCTTGGAAGCGAAAGCGGATCATGCGTCTTCGTCCGCTGAGCTGGCGTCGTCCTCGGGATCGTGGTCATCCTCGGAATCGAACGTGTCGTCGTCTTCGGCTTCTGCGAGGTCGACGTCTTCTTGGTCGGCCACCGACTTGAGCGATGCATGAAGACGGGCGAGCCACTTCTGCGCGGTGGCATCCGACTGTTGCACGTCGTCGAGCGCGTCGTCTTTTCGCTCGTCCAACCATTCCTCGAACTCATCGCGCGTCAGCGTCACAGGACCTCCTCATGCTTCACGATTTGGACTCTTCTGCCTTGGTGCCTTGGAGAGCTTCGACGACGACTGCCATCGCGCTGAGGAACGTCGAACCTTCCTCGGGCGGGAAGTTTGTGGAGATCGTCTTCTTCTTCCAGTCGATGCGGACGTAGCGCTCGCACTTCACCATGGTGGCGCCGAGCTGTGCAGTGGCGACCGTCCGCGGCTTCATCGCCACGGGCTTCACTTCGTACTCCTGCACGGCCTTGATGATCAGCTTCGCGAGGACAGGGTCTGGGCTGTTGGCGGGGAGCGAGAAGATGACCTTGCTGTTCTTGATGTGCAGGTCGATCTCCAGCGGCTCGCCAAGAAGGTCGTCGGCAACCTCGTCGGCCGCACGAATCTTCGCTTCTGCCTTGGCTACCAAGTCTCGGATCGACGAAGGAAGCTCGGCCTTCGGGACCTCGAAGATGATGTCGCGCTTCTTGTCGTTCACGGCCCGAGAATGCACCGGCTGTCTGACAACTGCAAGCGGTGGGCGAATCGAGTAGGATCTGGGCCATGTCGTACGCGATGAACGGTCTGGGACAGGCCGCCACGAACCCGGAAGCGAGCTTGGCGGAGGAAACCGGCGTTCCGTTGCCGGCCATCCAGGCCATCCGTCAGGTCGAGAGCGGGGGTAACCCGCGTGCGGTGCGCTTCGAGACGAGAGTCTTCAGAAATCGCGCAGGACAGACGGTCGAGGGGCACGATCGCGCTGCCTTTCAGCGGGCGTACGCGATCAATCCGCTGGAAGCGGTGAACTCCACCTCCTGGGGATGGTTCCAGGTCATGGGATTCCATGGGTTTCCGGAGATGTACGGCGGTCCCGCGGAGGCAGTCCGAGCGTTCGATGCGGACCCGGAAGCGGTTGGGGTCCGACTCTTCAAGCGTTGGATGTCGAGCAGCGGCAGGGCCGAACAGGCTAAGGCGGCAGCACGAAGGCTGGACTTCGCGACTTTCGCCAGCATCTACAACGGCTGCTCGCTTGCCCCCGGAGCCACCCACCCATGCTCCACCTACCAGACCAGGATGCGCGCCGCCTACGAGAGGGCGCTGCGTGGCGATCTGACGGTGAGGCGTGTTGCGGGAGAGGTCGCCGAGACCATCACGGAGCATCCGGTCGCAGCAGGCACCAGTCTGGCGCTCGGCGTCGCGGTGCTCGGAGCAGGATCTGCTTTCGCTTGGTGGGCCTACTCGAAGCGCATGAAGCGGAACCGACGCAGGAGATCATCATGAGCTACCGCGGCCGCGGCCTTGGACAGCTCGTTCGTCTCACGACGACGGCGCCTGGGATCACCTACTCGCCAAACTACGTCGGCCTATCAATCGTGGGAGCCGGCGCGCTTCTCGTCGGTGGCGCGACCGCCGCGATGACCAAGTCGTCAAAGAAGGCCGCCTGGGGAGCGCTTGCTGGAGCGGTTGTGGGACTGCTTCTTCCGATCCCGTTCAGCTCCAACAACCCACTCGATCGAATCGTCTTGCGAACGGGCTGGGCTTAGCGACAACCGTCACGGCGTCGCGAGGTTCCGCGCCATCTCTTCGGCGGCCTCGCGCACCTTCATGAACATGTCCTCGTGCGCCTTGGCGGGCCCGCTGATCTTCTGGAGGTAGACCGCGGTGGTGTTCGGGTTCATGTGTCCGAGGAACTCTTGGATGTCCTGAAGCCGTGCGCCGGCTCGGTCGAGGTCCTTGGCGGCCATGTGCCGGAGCCCATGCAGCCGAACGGTCGACAGGTCGACTTCAGCTCGCTCGGCGGCTCGGCGCAGTACCTTGTTCATCATGCGGGACGAGAGAGGCTTGTCGGGGTTGGCATCCGCCGTGAGCGAGCAGTCGCGCATCGAGGCGAACACCCCCGCGTTGGCGTGTAGCGTGGAGAGGCGCCCCGAGGCGATCCAGTACGCCTTCAGCGCGTCGTAGCAGATCGTTGGCAGCTCGAAGTGCTTCAAGGCTCCGCCCTTCACGCGGCAGCGGTAGGTCTTCGGCGTGCTCTTCAGGTCGAGGTCTTTCATCAGGAGCGAGCTGACTTCGGTGCGACGACGGCCGGTGAAGGCGAAGAAGAGGAGGATGGCACGGTCGCGGATGCCCGACGGGTCGGTCGGGAGCTTGTCCATGATCTCCTTCAGCGTCTTCCACTCCATCGGGATCGCCCGCCCGTACGGCGTCGGCTTGATGTCCGAGCGTGGAACCGCGTCGAAGGGGTTGTTCTTGATGAGGGGCTCGCCGGTTGCGCCGGTGGGGCGCCGCAGGAAGTCGAAGTAGCTGCTCATCGCAGAGAGCCGGTAGTAGGCCGTCGCGTCTCCGACGTGGTTCATCAGGTGCTTCTTGAACGCGACCGCGTGGGCAATCGTCACGTCCTCGGGGCAGATCCAGTCGAAGAGCGTGAAGAACTGCTTGATCGCCGTGCGGTACGCGCGCTTGGTGTTCTCCGGCTTGCCCTCCAGGAACGCGGCCAGCATGAGGAGATGCGACTTGAGCTTGTGGTCGTCGCCATTGCCAAAACGAGCCAACAGCCGGCCGTCGCGCGGGACAAAGGTCAGCTCTGAAGCGGTTGTCATCCCGAAAATGATACCACTTCTTGACGGTTGGCACGCTGTCTGACACAGTCTGTGTCGTATGTCGAAAGGACAACGCAGATGAAGGTTTCCGAGCTGATCAAGAAGAAGAGCGCCAAGGTGTCCGTGAGGGTGCCTGTCGCGATGCAGAAGGAGCACGGCCTCAAGGAGGTCATCTCCGGCAAGATCGAAGGCATCCGCACCGAGGGACGAGTGGCGCGGGTCACCGTCAGCGTTCGCGGCAAGTCCTTCGAGTTCCGGCCGCAGGATCTGAGCCTCGGCTGATCGGATGACGACGAAGCGCTTCGAGATACTAGGCTTCGATCATGCGTCGAACTTTCTTCTCGACCCGGCCCCCGACTCGCCCGAAAAGACGGCGAAGCACAGAGTTGGCCCCGCGCCCGACCCGAACTGCGATCACTGCATGAACCCCGGTCTTGGGTGGAACGACGCCAGATGCGAGTCTTGCGCGTACGACCTTGGATGGACCGACGGGATGTGCAAGTGAAGGTCAGTCGGCTTCTTCGATCGTCGAGGCAACGTCGCTGAGGTCGATGTCCTTCCATGGAGGCGATGCAGCGCCGAAGGCAGCCGTGTACCGCGGCAGCTCCATCACGACGAAGCTCTTCTTCACGAGATAGCCGGGCACGATGAAGAGGCGCGCTTTTGCGGCGGTCACCTGCTGGCTCTGTGGGATCTTCCAACGAAGACCGACTACGCAGGCGCCGGGGTCGTAGGGGCGGAAGTCGCTCTGGTCGCCATCGATGACCGTCAGGCCCATGAAGTCGTGTGGCAGCCCCACCTGAGGGATGCGCGGCCACCGATGCGCTGTCTCCTTCGAGCCGGGGCTCGGAGGCTGAGTCGGGATCGGCACGCCACGGGCGACGTACCGGCTCGTGCCGATGGTGGCGAACGTGACGGCGACGCGGCGACGGTTCTTCCTCACTTCGTAGTCGAGCGCTTCGAGGTTCGCGGGGGTGCCTGCGTACGAGAACGTCAGGTCGTAGTTCGGGATCGGGTACTCGCCTGCGTGGAGCGGCATTCGACCGGCGACCTTCGTGTAGTCGTAGTAGCGGATCTGGGGGAAGCGCTCGAACATGTCCGGGACCAACAGTTCCCACGGCACGTCGGAGTAGACGTTGAGGCGCAGGAACGGGACCGAGTCATCGCAAGCGCACGCCCTTGCCCACTTGTCTGTCGCTGCGTAGAGCATCCGCATGAAGGCGAGCGGCTCGTGGAAGAGGGCCATCGTGAGCGAGAGCTTCTTGATCGTGTTGTAGCGGTCGTTGAGATTCTGGCCGCTGAAGACGAGGCAGCTCGCCTTGCACTGTGCCGTCGCACTCGCGCAGAGCGTGGTGCGAGCACCGGGCGGAAGCTTCACGCTCTGGATGCCGTACTTGCTCGCGGCGGTGTCGATGATCTTCTCGACGTCTTCGCGGCGCCAGTTGTTCGACGGCATCAGGTTCAGGCCGGTGGACTGGCTCTTCGGCACGTCGCTGCGCGACGATTTCACGAGCTTGTGGTTCCCGCCGAACATCCTCTCGACCATCGCGCTCGGGGTGTCGTACGTGTGGATCTTCCGGACCGCGTTGGTGATCCCGGTGCGCGAGGTTGGGAAGAAGGGGCGCAGGGCCTCGTGAGCGTCTTCGAGCGACAGAGACTCGATCGAGTCGCTCGACATCGGCTTGAGCCCGATCAGAGAGAGCGCTCGCCGCGGTTCATCCTCGAAGCTCGACTTCTTCGGCCGGAGCTGGATGACGTTCGTGTTGGCCGCGATGGCCGCCTCTTCCTCTTCCCACGGAGGCGGCCCTTCGTACCAGACGTCTGCGTCGGGGATCGACTTGGCGGCGATCGCCAAGGCATCGTCGTAGCTGTCAGCGATGTGAAACGCGATGCCGTCTTCGTCGATGATCGCGAACCCGGGACCTTCATCCTGTGCCATGCCTGCGAGGTTAGCATGCAAGCGTGTGTCGAAAGTATTTGCGCCGAGCATCGCGTGGAGCTACGGTCTGTCGAATGAAGCTCGCTCATGCGGTCAAGGTCGCCGAGAAACTAGCTGGTGGTCCCAGTCAGGCGCAGCACCTGACGAAGCTGACGACCGAAGAGCACGTCGCCGTTCGTGTTCTCGTGTCGATGGCCAAGCGCGTGCTGGACACGAGGTCGTCCCTGCGGGCCGTCGTTCGTGCGGTCTACGGGGAGGACCTGAACCAAGTTGAGCTGGCCGAGCTGTTCGACGTCAAGAAAGAGTCGACGTGATGCCGCCGGTGCTTGTGATCACACTGTACCCGATGCGTGACGGTGTTCATTGGGGCGCGACCATC